>CEUN01177685.1_pt1 | contig 11523 bp, 10 predicted proteins | sample 361501 | NCBI WGS metagenome assembly CEUN01 (sample SAMEA2622801, study PRJEB7988) | marine metagenome | biome: marine biome (ENVO:00000447); feature: marine epipelagic mixed layer (ENVO:xxxxxxxxx); material: "saline water (ENVO:00002010), including plankton (ENVO:xxxxxxxx)" | depth 120 m | reverse complement strand
TTCAGCATGACGCATCGGATCTTATTAGGTCTGCAACTTTTTCTGCCATCATCATGACGGGCGCATTCAGGTTCCCGCTGGGAATACTAGGCATGATAGACGCGTCAACCACCCGCAGACGTTCAATGCCGTGCACCCGCGCCTGCGCATCGACCACCGAAGTGTCGCTATCGCCCATGCGACATGTTCCCGCCAGGTGGAAAGCCGTGGTGGCATGGGCGCGAACATACGCATCAATCTCACCATCGGTCTTGATTTCAGGCCCGGGATCCATTTCCCGCTTGCGTAACCCATCGAAGGCCGCCTGCCCAGCAATGTCTCGCGCTATAGCAACGCAGCGACGCAGATCTCGACGGTCAACTTCCGTACTCAGGTAGGCGGGATCAATCAGTGGCGCCGCGGCGGGGTTCGCGGAAGCCAGGCGCACCTCCCCGAGGCTGGTGGCTCGCAAAGTCCCGATGCCGATTCGGAATCCGTGCGGCCTCAAGCTGGGCACCCATCCCTGAAGGTGCAGCGGAAAAAAATGGATCTGCACATCGGGGTGCAGAACGTCGGGCCGAGATTTAACAAACGCCCCCACGGTACACCCGTTACTCCCCGCGAGGCCAGATCCGTTGACAGACCATTTGAGCAAATGCTTTACCAGACGCAGGGGATGCATTTCCCGATTTAGTGCGGCGCGTGCTTTCGCGCCGTACTGGATATGCAACTCGAGGTGGTCGGACAGGTGTTTACCAACCCCGGGTAAGTGGGCTTTGACACCTATACCATGGGCGGCCAGTTGCCGACGCGCCCCGACGCCCGAGAGCATCAGAAGTTGTGGCGACTGGACGGCGCCGGCACAAAGGATCACCTCTTTTTCGGCAACGAGTCGGGTCACATGGCCGTTTTTTCGATAACGGACACCACGCGCAACGGCAGATTCTAGGTCGATCATCTCCACCAAGGCACCGGGTATGACGTCTAGGTTGGTTCTGTTCCTTACAGGCGTCAAATAAGCCCGCGCAGCGCTCACCCGCACACCCCGATCGATATTAGTATCAAATAAACCAAATCCTGCCTGCACCGCACCGTTGATGTCCGAGGTCCTTTCGTAACCTGCCTGCACGCCGGCTTCAAGAAACGCAGCATCTAGAGGATTTGTCAGCGCTTGCCTGACGACACGAACAGGGCCATCGGCACCGCGGAACCGGTCACTGCCCTCTGAGAAAGACTCCAGACGACGAAAATAAGGCAGGCAGTCCTCATAGGCCCATCCATCAGCTCCTTCAGAAGCCCAGCGATCGTAGTCAGCGGCATTGCCCCTGACGAACACGATTCCATTGATGGATGAAGATCCCCCGAGGACCTTGCCCCTGGGGGTGAAGACGCATCGGCCGTCCAAGTTGGCCTGAGGTGTTGTGTTGAACTTCCAGTTGTACCGGCCTCCGGCGGCGTTGACACCAAGTGCTGCAGGCATGTGCAGGCTAATGCTGCGATCGCGCCCGCCAGCCTCCAGTAATGTGACTCGGGTGTCGGGATCTTCGCTGAGCCGATTAGCAAGTACGCACCCCGCACTGCCTGCACCTATGATGATGTAATCGGTTGCATCCGTCATAGCCGCACCATATCTGCAGGCCAACGTCATAAAAAGGGTTATTCAGGTCGTGGTGTGCCCGGAGGAGAAAGTATGGCACTGCAAGTTAATGACACAGGAAATAAAACTCAGGGGACGCAACCCGTCTACACAACTTGATATGGGATTGATTTTGAGCCAAGAGTCACGGTCGCAAAGCGCAATCGGCCTCCATCCGGGGGGGGCTGGGGCAGGCTACGGCCGGGCTACCGCGACCCTTGGCTCAAAATCAACCCTATCCCACGAAGGCTTCGCGTTCGGGTTTATCAGCTGGGGCTTTTTCCCCATTGAGCCAGGCGATTACCGTATCTGCATCGGACACTTCAAAAGGGTCTGAGGGACAGTCGTCACTGAAGCCTTCCTCAATGAACATTTGTTCTATCTTGCAGTCCCTGACCACCATTGCGTAGCGCCATGACCTGGCACCGAAGCCTAAATTGGCCTTATCCACCAACATCCCCATTTTTCGGGTGAACTCACCATTGCCGTCTGGCAGCAGTTTGACCCGATCGGCGCCAATATGTCGCCCCCATTGGAACATAACGAAAGCGTCATTGACCGAAAGACAATAAACATCATCGATGCCGCAGGCCAAGAACCTGTCGTAAAGGGCTTCGAAACGTGGCAGATGAGTTGATGAACAAGTCGGAGTATATGCGCCCGGTAGGGCAAAGAGGACTATGCGGCGATTTCCGAAAACGTCATCACTAGTGACGTCCCTCCAGCAATAGGGGTTATCTCCTGCAATGGAATCGTCTCTCACTCGGGTTTTGAATGTGGCGTGGGGTACATGATCGCGGATCATTTCGTCTCCATGGCTCAAAAAGTGGTGGTTCCCTACTGAACTCTGGGAACCGTCGTAAGATACAGATATCGCAGACCTGTAAGGTCAAGCGATTGTTGTTCAAGCACCGATAGGTAGGAATGAGCTAGACGGGTGTATGTTCTGCGGAATGGCGGTTCAAGTATTCCGCTTATTAGCTGGAGCGTGCGCGGAAGGTTTTTGTTCTGTAACGCTTGCAAGCCACGCAGAAGTAGCAACTCGTCTTCGCCCAGATGCGATCCACACGGCCTTTGCACAGCAATATTTCTAGAAGCCGTAGTTGTAATAAAAGACAGCAGTTCATCTAGGAACGGTAACGCCTGTTCAATTCCATACCTTCTGTAAAACGGCATCACTCGGCTTTCTACGGGTTGCCGTACACCGGCACAAACCACCCATTGCCGCACCCCAAAAACAAAAAGCCTGCCACCAACAGTAAGGCTTGAGGTCGACATGTTTGGAGCACTGGAGCACACGGACATCTCATTTCCCTTTATCTCTACCTCTGCAGGGTAGTTAATCTAAATGAAAATGATTATTATTACCAATACCTTTTTTTCAACGCAGCCGATACCAGGCTCAAGGAGGCTGACAATGACTGTAGCTCACGACCTAGAAGGAGCGCAGACGGAAGAAGCGATGCGGATACTCGAGCGGCTAGTGCCTGATGCGCTCAACTCTGCGGGTCCGGGGGTGAGATCACGATTTGACAATGCCGTGCTGAACATTGCGGTGAATCGAATTGTCGAGGTCGAAGGCGGCCCACGTACAGCAACCATACTTATGCGTCTAGCCGAAGTGATCGCCCAGGAACGGCGGCCAGTTCCCGGAACACCCATAGACCTAACTAGATTGGACGGTTAACCGCTGAAGGCATGGCTCTTGCGGGGTTGGGTCACTATGCCGAACTCTCAGCCCGTATGGGACCTGTTGCATCATAGCGTAGAGAGCCATCAATTCCGGCCTCAATACCGCAATTTGGGTGACGAGTGTGCGTTCATATTAGCGCATGTTAAAAAGGGCTAAACCTGCAAACGAATGCCGGATCTCGCATTGTTGCTTCTATGCTGGCCTAGATCGATTGCCCTGCCCTTTGAGCAATGTCATAGCCAGGCTGCATAACCTGCCAAGTGTCTAAGTTTCGGCCAGGCTGTTTCGTGGACCTTTCGTGGAGGCATCCCCTTCACCCTTCTCGCTCCTGATCAGACCATATGGACGAGATACGCGCCGCTTGAACCATTGCTACCAAAGTTTGGTGGGCATCTTCACTGGAGCGCACTGGTGCTGCAAACGGAACAACAATCTGTTCTCGATTACCATCGGAAAGCTCTGCATCCAGTAGCATCTGATGTTCTTGCACATCCACCAACACCGCCGCTAGAGCGTCAGTCCGCCCACCATAGTGCTGTACATATAAAAGACAGGCATCCGCATGGTCTGCATTCATATGGTCAATGATTCGGTATTTATCTTCCTCAGTAATCGATGATTCCACTGGTGAACCTCAAATTCAGACTGGGCTGGGATCGCATGATCTCTTAACTCTGACGTTGAATGCAAATAGGAATGATTTTGATTTAGATTTAACGTAAGCTTGCATATCCGGGGGTTGATCTATCTCTGAGAAGTTATTATGGCCAAATACAGCAAATACATTTTAGGAACCATTGCATTAATCACGTCGCCTTTCGTCCAAGCAAATTACGACAGATTGGATGAAGAAGTAATTACTGTAGTGGCGACTAAAACGGAACGCTCTATCGAACAAGTCGGCGCGACCATCACCGTGATTAACCGCGAAACCATTGAGCGGCAGATCATTCGTGATATAGCTGATCTAGTGCGCTATGAGCCAGGTGTCAGCGTTTCCGGTACGGGCAGTCGTTTTGGTTTATCCGGATTTAACATCCGCGGCATCGATGGCAATCGCGTCGTGACGTTAGTCGATGGAGTACGAGTTGCCGACCAATTCAATTTCGGTCCATTCCTGGATTCACGACGTGACTTTGTAGACGTGGATTCTATTGAGGTCGTAGAAATCGCTCGCGGCCCGATATCGTCTTTGTACGGCAGTGATGCCTTGGGTGGTGTGGTTTCCTTTACCACGCGCAGCCCGACCAGCTACGTTTCCAAGGTTGATCCGTTTTATGGAGACGTGAAAGCCGGATACTCTAGCGACGACGATAGTCTAACCACATCAGCCAATCTCGCGTTTGGCAATGACCGCATTTCTGCACTGCTAAGCTATACGGGCCGAGATGGTAATGAAACGAAGACTAGCGGTAGTTCTGGATACACGGCCGCAAATAGACAGAAAGCCGACCCTCAGGACATCAAGGTCGACAACTACTCATTGAAAGTCGACATCTCAGTTGCCGAAGGACACGCTTTGCTGCTGGCCTACGACGATTTCTCGTCTGAGGTAGACACCCAAATCTTGTCAGATTATGGCGTAGTGCTAGGGGGCTATGGGCCACCCACAACTATCAATTCTCGCGATGCGATAGATGATCGAGAACGAGAGAAAGTAACCTTAACGTACCGCTATGACGGTCCTGGTGTAGTCGACCGTGCCATAGTTCGCTTGTACCGACAAAGTTCTCAGAGCGACCAACACACCGACGAGACTCGCTTCTCCACTGGTCCATTTACTCGCTTTAGATATTCAGAATTTGAACAGGATATTGAAGGCCTCTACATACAATTAACCTCACAATTTGAGCTTGGAGATAGCCTACATACTTTGACCTACGGTGCCGAACACCACATAACCGACAGTGAAGGACTTCGCGATGGCGGCACGTTCAACACGTTGGGAATACCGCAGTTCGAGTTTTCACCTCTGCCCACCCGTGACTTTCCGATTACCAAAGTCAAGCAGACCGCATTCTTTATTCAAAATGAAATCGCACTGTTGGAGGGTGATCTACGTATCACCCCCGGGGTTCGTTTTGACAAGTTCGACGCGAACCCTAAACCAGATGCAATCTATCTTTCCGGCAATCCAGGAACACCGGCACCTGAAAACTATGACGATTCCGAAGTTACGTTTTCGCTGTCGGGTGTCTATAAGTTCCACGAAACTTTTTCTGTTTTTGCGCGTTACAGCGAAGGCTTTCGAGCTCCGCCATATGATGATGTGAATGTTGGATTCACCAACCCCATTGGCGGCTACAAAACCATCGCAAACGCAGATTTAACTTCTGAAACTAGTGACGGCTTTGAGTTTGGCTTGCGCTTCAGTAATGAACTGCTAATGCTCAATTTAGCCGCCTACCGAAACAATTATGAAGATTTCATCGAGTCGCTTTCCATTGCGCCACAATTCCTTCCCTTCGGTGGGGTTGATCCGTCCGACGGTTTCCTGACCTTCCAATCGGTAAATCGCGCCGAAGTCGAGATCGAAGGCGTGGAGTTTTCCGGAAAGCTAGAGTTAGGTAGCACCGGTTTCTCTCTGCGGTTCGCGCTTGCATATGCTGATGGCAAAGACCTTGAGGCAGATGTAGCGCTCGATTCCGTGAATCCAACCACCGGCGTAATTGGATTGGAATACGATGCCAACAACTGGGGTTTGCAATTAGCATTTACCCTCGTAAAAGGAAAAGATGCGAGCGACATAAATCCAAATAGTGGTCGTATGGAAACCGCCGGATATGGCGTGGCGGATTTATTGGGCTATCTGGACATCACCGATAGTCTGAGCATTAACGTGGGATTATTTAATCTGGGCGACCGAGAATACATTCGTTGGGCCGACACGGCGAGCATGGGTGATGATGCACCCGAACGATTTACACAACCAGGGTTCAATGCTGGAGCAACGATAAGGTACCAATTCTAGAGATACCCTATCGAGGAAAGTCATTTGAGTAATCGACGAGCGAGCGTTATAGGTGCAACATTAATTGTCTGCTGTTTAACAACGCAGACTGTAGTAGCAAAAGAAGACCTTGCTCGCTGCAACGTACCAGCAGATGACCCTAGCCGTATTGCCATTGCAGGCGGATCAATAACCGAAGTGATCTATGACCTGGGTGCCGAGGACCTTATCCTAGCCGTAGATCTCACGTCCAATTATCCGCCGGCCGCCTTGCAACGGCCACAAGTGGGTTATGTGCGAAATCTCTCCGCGGAGGGGATTCTTTCGCTGGGCCCGACCTTGGTGATTGGCGAGGATGACATGGGGCCGCCAGCAGTAGTCGAACAATTGCGAGCTACTGGGATAGAGATCCGCCGACTGGTTGAAGTGCACACAGCTCAGGGCATCCTGAGCAAGGTGCGTTGCATCGGCACAATCATTGACCTTAGTCCTGATGAGATCGACGCAGCAATAGCTAGGTTAATCCCTACCCTTAGCTCTCTCGCCGCTGTTGATAATTCAACAAAACCCAAAGTTGCGTTTTTGTTTTCCCTATCCGATGGGTTACCCACCGCCGCTGGCGCCGGAACTTCAGCGGCCGGCGTAATCGAGATGGCCGGCGGTCACAACGTATTCGGGGATTTTGAAGGATGGAAACCAGTGTCTTTGGAAGCTATGGCAAAGTCGAACCCAGATTACATCATCATGCCCGCACGCGGACTTAAGAACTCAGGAGGTTTAGAGGCTGTTCTGAACCACCCTGCTGTAAGGCTCACATCAGCAGGCATGGCAAAAAGAGTAATCGCGATCGACGGCATGACTTTGCTTGGCTTTGGCCCGCGCACGCTTGGAGCCGCTGTCGAGTTGGCACGCACATTTGGGACTTTGTCGCCTGAGTAGGCGGACCATAGAACAAGATGACTAGAAATAAGGGAGCGATCAACGTTGCATTGATGGCTGCGTATGGGCCTTCAGCTAAAGTCTGCCTGATTGGCCTGCTGCTCGCTGCCGTATTTTGCTTGGCTCTAACCACCGGAGCGGTAGGCATATCCCTCACAACGCTGCTACAAGGCGACGCTTCTGCCCTGGAAATCACCGTATTCAGTGAAATCCGATCTGTTCGAGTCTTGTTAGCAGGATGCGTCGGCGCGGTGCTAGGTCTTGCTGGCGCTTCCTTGCAAGGATTATTTAGGAATCCATTAGCCGATCCAGGCTTGATCGGAGTATCTTCCGGAGCCGCATTGGGCGCCGTTAGCATGATTGTTTTGGGGGATTCGCTTGGGCTGCCAGACAGCGTCAGACCTTACGCGCTGCAATTGGCAGCGGTTTCTGGAGCGCTGGGTGTTACTTTTTTCCTCTACTCTTTTTCGTCCTGGTTCGGACATTTCAGCATCGTCACTTTATTGCTAGTTGGCATCGCAGTAAACGCCCTATCTACCGTTGGGATCGGCGCGTTCGAGTATTTAGCCAATGACCGACAGCTAAGATCCTTAGTTTTTTGGATGATGGGCAGCTTTGGGCGATCACAGTGGGATTCGACTTTACCGGCCATGATCCTAATGTTCCTTGCCTCTTGCATACTTCTGACCCAGGCTCGCCCCCTTAACGCCCTACAGCTAGGTGAATCGGATGCTAGATACTTGGGCGTAAATGTTAAGCGGTTGAAGCGAGCCACTATCGTCGGGTCTGCGGTTGCGGTCGGTGCAGGCGTCGCCCTGTCAGGAATTGTTGGTTTTGTTGGTTTGATCGTACCTCACCTAGTGAGACTTATTGTTGGCCCGTCCCACCTATATCTTTTGCCCGGTGCTGCGCTGTTGGGTGCTGCAATAACTATTGCCGCCGATTTGTTAGCGCGAACGATTATTACCCCTGCTGAACTGCCGGTAAGTTTAGTTACTAGTGCGCTAGGGGCACCATTTTTTCTATGGCTAGTGGCCCGAGTGCGACCAGCATGAACATAAGCACCCACAACTTAACCTATTGTGTAGAAGAACATGAAATTCTATGTGGTTTGAATTTAGTAATTCCGAGCCAGCAAGTTACCGCTCTAATCGGCCCTAATGGTGCCGGGAAAAGCACGCTAATGCGATTATTGGCCGGTGATGAGCCGCCTAGTGAGGGAAAGGTTTTCTACGGAGCAAGCAAGCTGGAAGAACTATCGCTAGCTAATCGCGCCAAACTAAGGTCTGTCATGACCCAATCCAGCAATGTGGTTTTTGAGTTTTTAGTCGAGGAAATCATTAGTCTGGGCTGGCTCAAAAAAAAGGACGAGCTGCGGATCGCAATGGATGAAATTATCTCCCTTTGCGAGGTTCAGTCATTGATTGGTAGAAAATACATCACGCTATCTGGCGGAGAACAACGGCGCGTTCAGTTTGCCAGAGCATTGCTACAGATTTGGTCCTCGGAAACCGAAGGCAGGCCTGACAGATTCTTATTCTTAGATGAACCCACATCGAGCCTGGACGTGGCTAACGCACTACAAGTGCTAAACCTGAGTCGACGCATCCTCGAGCAATCGGTCACCGTCGTGGTGGTCCTGCACGATTTGAATCTAGCAGCTCGATATGCGGACCAGCTGATTCTTTTGTCAAACGGGAAGGCCGCGAGCGTTGGTAAGCCTTCTGAAGTTTTGCAAGCAGCCCGTTTAAGTGAGGTTTACGGCACGTCATTTATGGTTGAGCACCACAAGCAACTTGATCGCCTGGTGGTGTACAGCTGATATAGACCGGGGCAGTGACGTTATGTTTATTGCAACGAGTCTATTCGAACCCGACATTGCATTTTCAGGTGTCTTTAAAAACGCATACCGAGAGCCAGATAGATGTTTCAAGGAAGCTTCAGGATTTACATTCCATAGCTTGCCACAAGCTACAAGCGATAATGCCTGCGACGAAGCCCATCTTGCAGATTTACAATTTGACGCTGAGCGGACCATGATTTCAACGGAGTCGCGAGAAAACTCGGCCGGTATCTCGCGTTTCTCAGCAGTTACGGTTGTACAGGATTTCAGAAAAACCAATTTATGTTGAGGAACACTAAATGAAATCTGTAGCGAGCTTTTTCTTTGCGATCTTGCTTGCAGCACCGTTGGGTGCGTCAGCTGAGAAGCCGAAAAGTGAGCAGACGCGACAATATACGTTCGCCTGGAAGTTCTCCGATAAAGACAAGATGAAACCTCGTGGTGGAACCACCACCGGGTCCTCTATTACTCTAGTCAAAAAGGCGTCGGCTGAATGGCAAGCACTCCAGGCAGCCGGATTAAGCAAGAAAGAGAAAGATCGGCGTGCCATCTTGGCCATGGCTGGACCATATCGCGCCTCGTTCGATTTCGTGGAAACCACAGGCTTTACTGAGGACTACGAACCTCCAGCCCCCTATCAATCATGGGGTACCGAATACGTTTATGTCCTAACAGATGAAAATGATTTCATCAGTCTGCAACACGTTCTCGTAATGTTTATGGAGAATAAAGACGGAGAGGAATCAGATCCCATCGTCGTTAAGCATTGGCGCCAAGATTGGCGTTATCAAAGCCGAGATCTATACCAATACGTAGGTCATAGCACATGGCAACATCTACGCCTATCACGGCGCGCGGTAGCAGACACATGGTCACAGGCAGTCTTTCAAGTAGACGACTCGCCCCGATATCATTCATACGGCAGATGGGAACACCGGTCTAACTATTCAAGCTGGATTAGCGCTGAGACCTGGCGCCCGCTACCACGCCGAGAATTCAGTGTGCGGGACGATTACCACACATTGATTGGTTTTAACCGCCATACCATTACACCTAACGGCTGGGTGCACACTGAGGACAATAAAAAGGCAGTACTGACACAAGAAGGTAAATTAGTAGCGGATACGCCTTATATAGCCCTCGAGACAGGACTTAATCGCTACGAACGCATCAGGGGACACGATTGGTCAGCGGGTCACGCCTATTGGAAAAAAACCGGACCTTTTTGGGCTGAAGTAAGAGCCGTCTGGCAAGAATTGATTCAAAAAAGAAAAGGTATCGCCTTAACTAATAAGGTCAATGGTAGATCTTTATTTATAACTTTGTTCATGCTTGCCTCCCGTCACCCGGCAAAGACCTTTGATGCTAACGAGGCGAACAGCGCGATTCTTTCAGCGATAGCTCCTTACTTGCGCAGCTCCTGAATTAGTAGTACGGATAGCGAGTTTAACTTTCGTCGCCCACTTCTATTGCAATAATTTTCTATCTAAAGCTTATTGACCGTCTGCGGTGAGCAGTACGGTACATCCAAACTAAAACAGGCTAGACCTTGGCTTCACACCCCAATTGCATTGAGCTTGAGGAGCAACTGCAGAAAATCAACTCTTTGGTCTTCGAAAAAAACCGGGATGCCCAGCAGATTGAGACCCAATGATCACCGGTCTGGTTGGAATGGACACGGCCGTATCCCGACAGAACCATACGTGTTTTCTTATCCGCGCCCATGGAAAGATTGAACGATATTTCTGCGTTCGACTTTTCGTTATTCGGAAATTTATCAACCTTAGGGAGGCACGAACCGACAGGACCAGAAAATCAAACGCAGCTTCTGTTGATCCGATTCGGATATGCAGTCTTTTAAATACTCTTGTGCCTGCGGGCTTCATATTTAGTTTGATAATATTTCTCTCTACAACCAGCCACGCACAAAGCTCATCAGGACAGCGGCACATAAAGACGAGCAGATCAATAGAGGTAGCGGATGAACAAAAACCATTGGATCTGGCTCGTCTCTGCGGTGGTATATGCATCGTTCTTCAGTTGGTATACGTCTTTTAGTGGTCCACTGACCGATGTTGAAATAGATCGTTACATGGCGCGCATCTCCGCCAACCCAGGCAGTTCGCCGGAAACGATCGAGATGATGAGGCGCTTCATGGAGGAAGATACCGGTGATGACTTCGTGATGATTAACCTCATCGAATTGCATGAGCAACCGCTTGTTATTGAGGGTGTGCGACCAGGCGAGACCTCTGAAGAGGTGCTTGCAAAATACATGCAGTACATGTCCCCCGCACTTTTCTCACGGGCCCCTCATCCGGTATTGATTGGTCGTGCCGCCAACCAGGCTATGGATCTTATGAACGCTCCCGGCATGAAGCACTGGACAACAGGGGCCGCCATGCGATATCGGAGCCGCAGGGATATGCTGGAAATTACGATGAATCCGGAATTTCGTAGCTCACATCAGTTCAAGGTGGCCG
>CEUN01174707.1_pt1 | contig 11526 bp, 6 predicted proteins | sample 361501 | NCBI WGS metagenome assembly CEUN01 (sample SAMEA2622801, study PRJEB7988) | marine metagenome | biome: marine biome (ENVO:00000447); feature: marine epipelagic mixed layer (ENVO:xxxxxxxxx); material: "saline water (ENVO:00002010), including plankton (ENVO:xxxxxxxx)" | depth 120 m | reverse complement strand
AAATCTTATATGCTTGAGTGTCATAACTAAATGACTCACTGCACTAGTCTGGCCGGATCCAGGACACCTGCGTGATCAATTGGTTTAGCGACGCGAAGGAGATGTGTGCATTGGTCGCGTATCGTGGTGAGTTGTTTGCCGGGAACGTTGCCAATGTCGCATCTCCAACAAGGAAGACGTTGAAGTCTTTGGAAAGATTCTCGTAGCCGGCGGTGGTGGCGCAGAAACACATGTCCGTTGCATAGCCGGTCAGCAATATGTGGCGGATGCCGTTGTCCTGCAGGAACTTTTTCAAGGCCGGGTAATCTTGCTCGTCATACAGAACGACGTCGTCAGGGAAGACGTCGATGTCGCTGCAGACGGGTATGGGCAGGTCCCAATACCCTTTGTTGTTGTAGCGCGGACCGGCGTCGAGTCCACGGAATTGGCGGAAGTAGTCACGGACCGGATGCGTTTTTGAGACGGTCAGCTTTTCGGGCAGGGCTTGCCCGGTGTAATCGAATTCGTTCAGTACCTTGGTCAATTGGTGTTGAGCTTTGGCTCGCTGCTCCTTGCTCGGGTGGCCGTGAATGGTGCGATACAGATTGGTGCGAATCTGATCGGCACCACCTCGGAGACTGAATAGGACCAACCCGACGCGGTCGCGCAGAGACTTGATGAAGGGATTGATCACCTCGCGGGTGTGGCGTCCGGCGAGCTTGTTCTTTTCGACGGTGCAGAAATCCGCGACGCCCGCCGGTTCGGGTGTCTGCCACCCCTGTCCGTCGTCTATGCCCCATGGATGCACCATGATCACGGCGGTTGCCTTCGCCTCCAACCGGTTCGGCATCTCGATGATCCCGCGGGCGTTGTACGAAAAGCGCCACGCTCGCACGTGCAGGTCCGCCTTATCGTCATCAACCAGGACCGGCGCGGAAAAGCGACGCGATTCAACGACCGGTTGGACGAATTCAGGATGGTCGTTCAGCAGGGGGGTAGGGTTTTCGATCGGCGTCAGTACGTTCTGATAAACGCGGTTCTGGGCATTCACGCTGACGGCCAGGAAAACGAGGCTGAGTCCAAGGAGACGTTTCATGGTCGGATGTGAACTCACGAATCGGCCGTCTGCGAGACTGAATTCGGTGAAGCACAGGGCCGTTGGCCCTACCTGTGGCCCCAGTTCGCATCCCGATGAGCCCTACCACCATTACCGCAGGATTCTGGAATCAATCCTCGATCACCGGTGTTCTCCCTGAGAATCCGTAAATTTTTTGTCCGTTTTTCACGTCCAGAGGCTGTATCGTATAGCCATGCGCCACCGGCTGATTATTTTTTCAGCGATTGCCCTGTTCGGTGTTTCGGCTTCCACAGCCGATTCGAAGCAGGGCCTGGTGTTGTTTGAGAAGAAGGTGCGGCCGACGCTGATTGAGAGTTGTCAGGGCTGTCACGGAGTAGAGAAGCAGAAGGGCGGCCTTCGGCTCGATTCACGTGCTGGCTGGATGACCGGTGGAGACAATGGGCAGGCGATCATTCCCGGCGATCCCGGCAAGAGCCTTCTCATCAAAGCGATCAGTTACGAACACGCCGATCTTGAGATGCCACCAAAGGGAAAGCTCTCGGACGGAACCATCGGCGCGTTCCGTCGCTGGGTGAAACTCGGTGCACCAGATCCGCGAGAAGGTGAGGCGACGGTCGCGCATGAGGACATTCCCTCGATTGAGGATGGACGGAACTTCTGGTCGTTCAAACCCATTGCCCAACCGTCGGTGCCTTCCGCGAAATCGCGCTGGCCGAACTCAGACATCGATCAGTTCATCTTTGCCAAGCTGGATGACGCCGGACTCTCACCGGCAAAGGACGCCTCCAAGATCACGCTGGTTCGCCGTCTATACTTCGACCTGCTCGGTCTTCCTCCTGGTCCCGAGCAGATCAACAAGTTTCTTTCCGATAATTCGCCCAAGGCCTACGTGAGGCTCGTCGATGAATTGCTGGACTCCAAGCACTTCGGGGAGCGCTGGGGTCGTCATTGGTTGGACGTGGTTCGTTTCGCAGAATCCAGCGGGGGCGGTCGCACATTGCTCTTCCCCGATGCATGGCGTTATCGCGACTACGTGATCGATGCCTTCAACAAGGACATTCCCTACGATCAATTTCTGCGCGAACAGATTGCCGGTGACCTGTTGCCCAGGAGCGATGACTGGCAGGAACAACGGCGTAAGATGATCGCCACAGCCTTCCTGCTTCTGGGCCCGACCAATTACGAACTGCAGGACAAGACCATTCTGGAGATGGACATCGTCGACGAGCAGCTCGACACGATGGGCAAGGCGATCATGGGTATGACCATCGGTTGCGCCCGTTGCCACGATCACAAGTTCGATCCGATTCCGACCAGCGACTACTACGCCATGGCCGGCATTCTGAAGAGCACCAAAGCGGTGGTTCACAGCAACGTTTCGAAATGGAACGAAGAGAAGCTGCCCCTGGCGCCGGCGGAACAGGCAAAGATCGCCGCGCATGATCTGGTCGTCGCCAGGCTGGAGAAGGAAATTGCTGCCGCAAAAAAGAAACTCGTCGATGCAGGGGGAACGGTTGGCAAGTCCAAGAAACGAGGTCCCGTTCCCATCTCGGAACTGCCCGGCATCGTCGTCGATGAAACCGAGGCGGAATTCGAAGGCGAATGGTTGCGATCGACCTCAAATTCTCCCTGGGTGGGAGCGTCTTACCATCACGACAAAACCGAGGGTAAAGGCGCCAAGACGGCGACCTTCAGGCCGAAGCTCAAAGCCGGCCGCTACGAAGTGCAGATCGCGTATTCACCAGGCTCCAATCGGTCCAGAAAAGTTCCGGTCTCCATCCACCACAGTGACGGTGTGGCCAAATTCACCGTCAATCAAAATTCACCGGGAGACCTCGACGGCCTTCGGAACTCGCTCGGCGTGTTCTGGTTCGATCCCACGGAAAACCCCAAGGCGGTGATTTCGAACGAAGGCACTGGAGACGGTGTGGTTATTGCGGACGCCTTTATCTTCATTCCTCAAGCACCCGCAAAGGTTGCGGTCGTCCCGCCACTACCCAAGCCGAACGAGGTCGATAAGCCGGAGAACATCAAATACATCGTGCCGGACATTCGCGAGCTGGAGGGAGTCGTCGTCGACAACCCCGACGCAATCCTGGTGGGTGAGTGGGGGCACTCGGTTCATACGCCTCCGTTCGTCGGCGCGGGTTACATCCATGACAAAAAGACCGACAAGGGTGAAAAATCCGCGACCTTTATTCCAAATCTCCCCGAGGCAGGCACCTATGAAGTGCGAGTTTCGCACAATACAAACATTCGTCGTTCCACCAACGCTCCGATCACGATCAAGCATGCGAGGGGCCGGACCGAGTTGAGGATCAACGAGGGCGAGGAAGCGCCAATCAAGAAGCTGTTTCGTTCGCTCGGTAAATTCGAATTCAAGGCGGGCACCAACGGGTTTGTGCGCATCTCAAACGAAGGCACGGAAGGCAAATACGTCATCGTCGATTCGGTCCAATTCATCCGCGTCAAGGCGCCCGGGCTCAATCTTCTCAACTTCCTCAAGGCCGAAAAGACGGAGCGCGCGAAACTTGAAGATGTTCGAAAGAAACTTTCGAAGGAACTCACCGCGCTGGAAGCGAAGGCGAAGAAAACCAAGGCCGACGGACCCAAACAGCCGGTGGCAATGGTGGCCGCGGAACTCGAGGAAGGCCTGGGCGACATTCCGATCGCGATTCGTGGCGTCGTTCATAACAAGGGACGCATTGTGCCGCGCGGCTTCCTGCAGGTGGCGAACCTGGGCAAGGCACCCGTGGTCGCGAAGGAGAGCAGTGGCCGTCTCGAACTGGCGGAGTGGATCAGCGATGCCGATCATCCGTTGACAGCGCGTGTTATGGCGAATCGGGTCTGGTACTGGTTGATGGGGGAAGGCCTGGTTCGCACGGTCGACAATTTTGGGATGATGGGCGAGCAGCCTTCACACCCCGAACTGCTGGATCACCTCGCAAATTCGTTCGCCGAGGACGGTTGGTCGATAAAGAAACTCGTTCGGCGTATCGTGGTGTCGCGCACCTATCAGATGGTTTCCGATGGCGACAAAGAATCTGCGAAGGCCGATCCCGATAATCGCCTGCTGTCCCACATGAACCGCAAACGTCTCGATGCCGAGAGCATTCGCGACGCGCTCTTCCAGGTCGGAGGAATCTTGGATCTCGAATACGGCGGCAAGAACGTCAAGGCGGGCACGAGGAGCGAATACGGTTACAAGTTTGAGAGCACGCGTCGCAGTGTTTACTTGCCGGTCTTCCGGAATCAACTGCCCGAGTTCTTCGAGACGTTTGACTTCGCCGATCCCAATATCCAGAACGGCAAACGCACCAGCAGCACGATCGCACCCCAGGCGCTTCTGCTGATGAATCATCCGGAGGTCCGCAAGCAATCGATGTCGGCCGCCGAAAATCTTTTGAAACGAAGCGAACTCACCAAGGGTGAACGCATCGATCACGCGTATCTGGAAGTGGTCGGGCGCAAACCCGCCGAACGGGAAGCAGAGATTGCCGCGCGGTTTATCGGCGAGAGTGAAGCAGCCGAACGCTGGGCATTGCTCTACCAGACGCTGTTTCAGACTCTGGATTTTCGGTATTTATATTAGGCAAATCTGCGATAAGCTGCTTCACGCAAATGAACGGACTGCTCCAATCCCCGAATCCCTTTTCACGGCGCGACATGCTGAAGTCGCTCGGTTGCGGTTTCGGTTACCTGGCCGCGGCCGGATTGGCCAACCATCAGGCCACGGCCGGCATCAGCAACCCGCTTGCCTCCAGGCAGCCCCACTTTGCGCCGCGGGCCAAGCGTGTGATTTTCCTGTTCATGCAAGGCGGTCCCAGCCACGTGGACAGCTTCGACTACAAGCCGCGCCTGGAAAACGAAAACGGCGAATTGGTTACCTTCGACGACGCCCGCACGCTGGCGAAGACCGGTGAAATCACCAAGCACCGCGTGTTCAAGAACATGTGGGATTTTCAGCAATACGGCCAATCCGGTTTGCCGGTCAGTGATCTCTTTCCCCATATTGCCCGGCACGTCGATGACATCTGCTTCCTCAAGGGCATGCACACTGATGGCGTGGCGCACGGGCCTTCGACGCTTTTCATGCACACAGGGTCCATCAACCTCATCCGTCCGTCGGTGGGTTCCTGGGTGCTTTACGGACTCGGCAGCGAAAACGAAAACCTGCCGGGCTTCGTCACCATACAACCCTCTATGGGCAATGGCGGTCCTCGCAACTACTCCAATGCATTCCTTCCCGCAGTCTATCAAGGCACGGCGATCGGTCGCGCCGGTGTAAAAGCCGAGGAAGCCAAGATTCGCAACCTGATCAACAAGGACCTCTCTGCGGGCACACAACGCGAGCAATTCGATCTGCTGCGCGCATTGAACGGCGAACAACTCAGCAAACGTCCGGGAGATCGCGAACTGGAAGCCGTCATCAATTCATACGAACTCGCCTGGCGCATGCAGCACAACGCGCCCGAGATCATGGACTTGTCCGATGAACCCGAGCACATCAAGAAGCTCTACGGCATCGGCGAAAAGGGCACGGATGATTTCGGACGTGAATGCCTGATGGCGCGACGCATGGCCGAGGCCGGCGTTCGATTCATCCAGGTCAACTACGGCGACAACACCAACAACCCGCGTTGGGACCAGCACTCCAACCTTCCGAAGCACAAGGAACACGCTTTCAACACCGATCAACCCGTTGCCGGTCTCCTGACTGATCTCAAGCAACGCGGACTTCTCAAAGACACGCTGGTCTGGTGGGGAGGCGAATTCGGTCGCACTCCATATGCGCAAAGCAATGGAACGGGGCGTGATCACAATTCCTACGGCTTTACCATCTGGCTTGCCGGCGGTGGCGTAAAGCCCGGCTTCTCTTACGGTGAGACCGACGAATACGGACACCACGCCGTGCAGAACAAGATCCACATGCACGACTGGCATGCCACCATGCTGCACATCCTCGGCATGGATCACGAGAAGCTCACCTTCCACTACGACGGCCGACCGTTCCGACTGACGGACGTGCATGGCGAAGTGGCGAAGGAAATTCTGAGTTAGCCGATCCGCTGCGTCGGAGGCAAAGCTTCAAAACTCAAAATCCAAGCCTCAAATGAGCTTCAAGCTCCAAACACCAGTCTGAGCTCATTCGGACTGCGCGGTAAGCAGTTCGTTGCCGGCTTTACGTTTACCAGCTCGCCTGAGTGATTCCTGGAGCTTGGAGTTTCTCTGGAGTTTGATGCTTGGAATTTGGAGTTTCCCGACAAGGCATGCGTGCCTCAATTGCGTCCGCAATATTCATCGCAACCTTGTCGCTTGCACTTTGTTCAAGGATTGAGTCCACTCGCCCTACGCATCTGATGGACGCACCAGACAACAAGCCGGCCGGGTTTGCGCCGACAATACTCCCTTGGATCATCGCGATCGCAGCCTTGGCCGTGTATGGGGTGACGATGAATTCCTGGGCGAGTTTTCAGAGCATTCATCCGACCGCGATTGCACTGGGATTCGATTGGTGGAACTACGCAATCACCCAGCCGCTGTACAATCTGTTGGGCGCGATCCTGAACGTATTGCCGGGGAAGGTTCAGGTCATTGCGTTGAATGGAACGTCCGTGTTGTTTGCGGCGATCACACTCGGATTACTGGCGCGAACAGTTGCCCTGTTGCCGCACGATCGAACGCACGATCAGCGATTGCGGAACGTCGGCCAGAAATTTGCACTGCTCGGAGTCTCCACCGCATGGCTGCCTCCGCTTTGCGCCGTGATTCTGTGCGGCTGGCAGCTGACCTTCTGGGAACACGCCACGGTCGGTTCGGGTGAGATGCTGAACCTGCTTCTGTTTGCATATGTCATTCGTTGTCTGGCGGAGTTTCGCGTCTCGCAAAACGACGCCTGGTTGTATCGCGTCGCCTTCGTCTACGGCATCGGCATCGCGACCAACTGGGGAATGATCGGCTTCTTCCCGGTCTGCCTCATCACGATTGTCGTGATGAAGGGCATTCAGTTTTTCCAGGCGAAGTTTGTCCTGCGAATGCTGGGCCTCGGGCTGATCGGGCTGCTGGTGTACTTCTACAATCCAATGATGGGTGCCCTCAGCGCGGATGAACCCACCAGCTTCTGGAAACTGCTGCACTTCGAACTGGTGAACCAGCGCAACCCACTGCTCGGCATTCCGCGCCCCGGTGTACTGTTGCTCTCACTTTCGTCAATTGCGTCGTTTCTCCTGCTCGCCAATCGCTGGTCATCCAGTTTCGGGGACGTCAGTGGTTTCGGCGCTTTGGTGACCACGTTTCTGATTCGCGCGGCGCATGTGTTCTTTCTTGCAACGCTGGTGTGGGTCGCCTTCGACGGTCCTTACAGTCCCCGCAGCATGTACGGCCAGTTTGGCTTGGTGCTCCTGCCGTTCTATTATCTTGGCGCATTGATGGTTGGATACCTCGTGGGCTACTTCTTGCTGCTCGGCAGCGTGGAGCCTGAGAAGCAGTGGCATCGCGGGTCTGGATCCTGGCGCCTCATCAACAAGGCACTGTTGGTGGTTGTCGTTCTGGGTGCCGTTGCAATCCCCTTCCTCCTTCTGCAGAAGAACCTCCCGGTCGTTCGGGCTGAAAACGGCAGGCACACCAGGCAGTACATCGACCGGGTGCTGGCTCAGCTTCCTGATTCGGGAACGCTCTTGCTCAGCAAACGTCCGGATTTGGCGATGCTAATCGAGGCGTCCTACCTCGGCGCGAACAGCCCACACATCGTGGCGAGCACACCAAGGTTGGTGGACCCGCTCTATCACTTCCGGGCGTCACGTCGTCACAAGGACTGGCCTGATCCGGGTGAATTCGTAAAGAACGACCGTCTGGATGCAAGGGGAGTGACGCTGTTTCTCAGCGGGATGCATCGGCTGAAACCCGTCTGGTCGTTGGAATCGGCCCGGGGCACACTGCTTGCCGAAAACGTCTATCCGAACATGCGCGGGCCGGTGTTCGAGTATGTCAGTTTTCCCACCAATTCACCGTTCGTTCCGGAATTGAAACCGGATTTGGTCGCGGCAAACGAAAAGTTGTTCGCGGAACTTGCTGAACTCATCAGGTCGCTCTCCACGCTGACCGAATCCAAGTCGACCCTCCAGCTGATGCGTCTCTATTCGTCCCAGGCCAATCGCCGGGGCGTCGACCTGCAGACCCGTGGCCGATTGGACGAGGCGAACGCCTGGTTTTCCAGGTCGCTTGAAGTGTATGCGACCAATCGATGCGCCCGGATCAACCTGGAAATCAACGAGCAGCTCAAGTCCGGCAAGCCAGGCGTGACGAAGAACGCCGATTTGCTCACCGAGGCGCTCGACGCCAGTGGCACCTGGGAGAAACTCCTGAATCGAAACGGGCCGATCGACGAAATGGGAACGCGGATTCTGTTTGGTGACATGCTCACGCGCGGTGGTTTTCATCGTCAGGCCGCATCGGAATATCGCCGGGCGCTGCAGCTCAGTTCGACGAACTACCTTGCCGCACTCAAACTTGCCGACAGTCTCCTCAGCGCCCGATTCCCGGCACTTGCCGCGGATGCGCTCGCGCAATACCGCTCCATCGCCGGTACCAATCCCCCACCCTCCGGATTCGAAACGGAGTTTTCCCGGTTGGATATCATGCTCGAATACACCGGCCAGAACTTCGACGAAATTGCGGCCAAACTGGAAGCCGAAGTCGCGAAATATCCCGGGAGCATTTCACTGATGAGCACTCTCTCGGATATGTATATCCACGCCCGGCGTTTCACGAACGCTGTGCCCGTCCTGCAACGCATCGTGTCTGCGCAACCCAATCACGCCGGCGCACTTGGAAACCTGGGGGGCGCCTACGCCGAATTGGGACAGCTGGACAAGGCACTGGAATTCCTGGACCGGCAGGTTGCCGAATCACCGTCGAACCCCAATGCCCATCTCAACCGTGGCCATGTCCTGCGCAAGCTTGGGCGGCTCAATCCTGCCGAGGCTGCCTTCCTGGAAGCACTCGATCTCAATCCGATTCTTCTGCTGGCCGGCGTCGGCTTGGCAGAGGTGGAGATTGCGCGTCAGGAAACGAATGCTGCGATCTCTCGTCTCCAGGAATGGCTTCCGCGTGTGCCAGCAGGTCATCCCGACCACACCCGCATCTCAAACTTGCTGGGGGAGCTTGGAGCAAAACCACCGCCCGCCAAATGATACTTGGCTCTACTTTGTCCCGCCCTTTCAATCCCGACCATGATCCGCCGATTGATATTCACGCTCGCCCTCTCGGTCTGCCTTTCCGCCCGAGCAGCTGAACGACTGCCCAACTTCGTGATCGTCTTCACTGATGATCAGGGATACGGCGATGTCGGTTGCTTCGGAGCCAAGGGATACACCACCCCACACCTGGACCGGATGGCGAAGGAAGGCGTCAGGTTCACCAACTTCCATGTCGCGTCCGCGGTGTGCTCCGCCTCACGCGTTGCGTTGCTCACCGGCTGCTACAACACCCGAGTCAGCATTCGGGGCGCGCTCGGACCGAAGTCCACACATGGCATTCACGCTGATGAGATGACGATCGCGGAGTTGTTGAAACAGAAGGGATATGCCACGGCGATTTTTGGAAAATGGCATCTCGGTCACCACGAGCAATTCCTCCCCACCAACCATGGCTTTGATGAATACTTCGGGCTTCCCTACTCAAACGACATGTGGCCCTACCATCCGAACGTTCGCCACCTGCCAATGGCCGAACGCCTGAAAAAGTGGCCCCACCTTCCCCTGATCGAGGGAACCAAGGTCGTCAACCCGAAGGTCACGCCCGAAGATCAGCGGAAACTTACGACGCAATACACCGATCGGGCCGTCAGTTTCATTGATCGCAACAAGGACAAGCCATTCTTCCTCTACGTCCCGCACGGCATGCCGCACGTGCCTCTTTACGTGTCCGACAAATTCAAGGGCAGGACCGAGAACGGGACCTATGGTGACGTCATTTCTGAGATCGACTGGTCCGTTGGACAAATCCTGCAGGCACTCAAGCGCAACGGAATCGATGAGAACACCCTCGTCATCTTTACATCGGACAATGGTCCGTGGCTCTCCTATGGAAATCACTCCGGCACCTCCGGCCCGCTTCGTGAAGGCAAGGGAACGTCCTGGGAAGGTGGAGTCCGCGTTCCGTTCATCGCCCGTTGGCCCGGCAAGATTCCCGCCAAGTCCGTCATCTCCCAACCGGCCATGACGATTGACCTGCTTCCGACCATCGCCAGGCTCTCCGGCGCCCCGCTTCCGAAGCACACCATCGACGGGAAGAACGTCTGGCCCCTGCTCAGCGCGAAGAAAGGAGCCAAGAGTCCGCAAAAGGCCTACTACATCTACTACGGCAACAACCAGCTCCAGGCTGTCATAAGCGGTAAATGGAAACTCATCCTCCCCCATCGCTACCGCACCATGGCCGGCAAAGCTGGTGGCATGGATGGCATCCCCAATAGATATTCCAGCGCCACCTCCGGACAGGAACTCTACGACCTGAGAAAAGACATCTCCGAAAAGAACGACGTCTCCAAGGCCAACCCCAAGATCGTCAAGCGCCTCCTCGCCCTTGCGGAGAACGCCTACGAAGAACTGGGCGACGGACCGAAGAAACGCGTCGGCAAAGGCGTCCGCCCCGCCGGGCAACTCGCGTCTTCGAAGTAATCACAGACCAGCGGAGCAAGCACCTCGAGAACTTGCCAAAAAAACTGCCTAAATTATTGACGGGCCAAGGGGTTGATCAGTAGCTTTTGCGCCCCGATTGGGACTTCGGTTCCAGAGTAGCTCAATGGTAGAGCAATCGGCTGTTAACCGATCGGTTGTAGGTTCAAGTCCTACCTCTGGAGCCATTTTCTTTTGCCGGACTTTTCGAACGGCGTGATCTCGCTCACATCTCCGGTTCTTCCAATTCGTCCACCTGTTCGAACGAACGGATCTGCCATTCGCTGTAATCCCAATAGATTCCGGAGAATCCCCTTACGAATTCTGCCGGTGCCCAGAAGGCTTCCAGCCAGGTTGCCTCCTCGTCGTCCTTGAAGTGGCCATAGATGCCCCCGGCGATCGCGAGGTAGAAAAGGAACAAGAGCACGATGACGGAGACGGGACCTTTAAGCGGATGGGAGCGCCACGGGTCTTTGGCATCTTTCTTGTCCTCCCACGGATCTGCAGGTGGTTTAGGGGGCGGGGGTGGTGGCGCGGGAGCTTCTTCGATATTTTCTCCCTCAACGAATTGTTCTTCCGTGTACTCGGCGCCTTCGTTGTACTCCGTGTCATCGGACATAATTCGATGCTACCCGCGATGGCGCGGTTAAAAAACCACGAATGAACACAAAGAAGCTGACGAGGGTGACAGACCCGGGAGGTTTCGAGTTGACCGAACGACAACTGCCTATCTGGCGACCCTACGGGGATTCGAACCCCGGTTCCCGCCGTGAAAGGGCGGTGTCCTAACCACTA
>CEUN01173540.1_pt1 | contig 11533 bp, 9 predicted proteins | sample 361501 | NCBI WGS metagenome assembly CEUN01 (sample SAMEA2622801, study PRJEB7988) | marine metagenome | biome: marine biome (ENVO:00000447); feature: marine epipelagic mixed layer (ENVO:xxxxxxxxx); material: "saline water (ENVO:00002010), including plankton (ENVO:xxxxxxxx)" | depth 120 m | reverse complement strand
AACTCGAGTCGTCGATTAGTTTCCGATTCATCGATGCCCTTTGCCATCAGCAGGTAGCTAGCATAATGATTGCCTTCGGATTCAACCAAATCACCGTAAAACTTGGCCAATGCTGGATCTTCTGACTTCAGTGCATCCCTAAGCAGCAAGAATTTTTCACAGCTTCGGCCCTCAATCATAGCAGCGCAAAGCAAATGGTCGATAACCTGTTCGTTGCGGCCCTTGCGAACAGTAGTCATTAACCCTGAAATCCAAGGACTCGCAACTGCTTGAGTAAACGGTATTTTCCTTTCATCCAATAAATTAAGAACAATCTTAAAGTGTTCTAATTCCTCAATGGCGATATTTGTCAATTCTTTGATGTACGCCCCGAGTTGGCGGTAGCGTTGAAGAGAGATGGCCGACCTAGCGGCTTTACGTTCCAAGTGTGCATGGTCGACCAGAACTGCATCTAGATTGGATATAACCTTGGAGAGCCAGGTTTCGGGTGGGTTGGCACGAAGCATCAACATGAGCTGAAAGGAATAAGATTAGGAAGAAATGGGTGAATTGGCAGCACAATCAGGTTTTAAGTGCAAAATTAGTGTTTTCAAACCGTTTTAAGCGGCTCAATGCTTGACAGGCAAATTGTCACTGGTAATTTTTTTTGCCTTTTTCGCTGCGGAGGAAAAAAAGGAATCACTTGATGAAGCAATTGTGGCTTGTCGCGGTTTCCCTCCCAATTAAATGATATTTATAAGATGAAGCAGACATTTCAACCGTCGAACATCAAACGGAAACGTAGACATGGTTTCCGTGCCCGAATGGCGACCAAAGCTGGACGCAAAATACTGGCTGGCAGACGCGCTCGAGGGCGAGCAAAGCTCACCCCGGCCTGACGCCCTAACCGGCACCCATGACGGCCTGCGGCCACATCGCGCGACTTCCCAAATGTAGCCGAATTCAAGCCAACGCGGATTTTCGGATTGCCCGTGAAGGAGGAATCCGATTGGCTAAAGGATGTATTTTGGCAAATTGGAGACCGATACCTGAATGCAGTCGATCACGGCTAGGAGTGGTTACTAGTCGGCGCATCGGCAAGGCACACGTCCGCAATCGCACTCGGCGACTCTTGAGAGAATGTTTCAGGCTTCATAGTCACGAAATCCTTCAACCTGTAGATCTAGTACTAGTCGCCCGTCGCTCGATTGTTGGCAGAAGTTTCCATTCAGTCGAACGCCATTTTCTATTACTACTCAAACAAGTCGGTCTCCTACCTGATAATGTAGCACCCGCCTATCCAACCAATACCCTATAAAAAATGAACACAGCCCAATATGCGCTAGTTTGGCTGATTAGACTCTATCAAGTTGCTCTTTCACCCCTAAAAAACATTCTTTGCGGGCCGGGAGCATCATGCAGATTTACGCCCACCTGCTCGGAATTCACCATTCAGGCAGTGCGCTCACTCGGGGCGATTCAAGGGGTATTACTTGGATTACACCGCCTGCTGCGCTGCCATCCTTGGGGGGGCTGCGGCCACGATCCTGTCCCTGCAAAACCAAACCATTAGACTTTTCATGGACCGTACCGCCATCATAGTTGTCACTGTCTGCGTTATTTTGCTCTTCACCTGGCAGCCGCTGCTGCAAAAACTGTACCCTAATCCGCCCCAAGCCCCTCAACCGACAAACGCACCCCCGTCCCAGTTCACAGTCCAAAGCAACACCCCAACTGTGAATTCCAATGAATTTCCGACTCAGGGTCTCACAACGCCATCTGTTCGTCCTCCAGTTATCCCCAATACGGAGTCGCTTGCAAAAATTGAAACGCCAGAGGCAATTTATACATTCACAAACGCCGGCGGGCTAAAGGAGATTGCATTGACAACGCATAAGGCCAAGCCATGCAACGATAACAGTGAAGATAATGATGAAGTGATCCGACTAAACCACGAAATTGAGTTGCCGTTTTTCGCGCTAGATGGAGTGGACGACTCGGCATTCTCCATTATCGCCAACGGCAACAGCGTCTCAATGATATCCACCAATCAGGCCGGCATTCGGATAGCAAAAGAATTTACAATCGGAACAAATTATCTGTTGCACACAAAACTCTCCCTAACCAATACAAAGACAGAGCCGCTCATGCTGAACCAGCGAAAACTGATGCTTGGGACCGCAATGCCCCTCCAAACCGGCGGCTATCCCGTCTGGGGTGTTCAATGGCACAACGGCGACGATATAATGGAAATTGATGAAGCTTGGTTTGCCAACCGTATGCTGGGCTGTTTTCCTGGAACGCCACGGGCCTATTTCATGTCGCTTGGTCAACCGGTGCAATGGGTCGGCATTCACAACCGATTTTTCGCAATGACCACCATTCCAATGGAAGGCGCCGAAGGCGGCCGAGTGTACGCTCATAAGACTACTCATCGGTTAATTAACGAACCTCATGATGAGAGCGGACGTCAGTACATTCATCATACTGGTATACTATCCAGTTTGCAGTATGAAGCTCAGGTTCTGCAACCCGGAACCAGTCTCGTTCAGCAATTCACCACCTATGCCGGACCGAAAGAATTCCGCCTACTTGAAGCGCATGCTCAGACCTATCAGAATTCGATCGATTCAATAATGGGTTTCGATACCCCCGTATTCGGGTTTTTTGCCAAGTTGCTTCTTCGTTCCATGAACGGTCTGCATAGTTTTGGCCCTGGCTATGCCATTTGTATCATCCTGATCACAGTAATCATTAAATTACTTTTCTGGCCGCTTACCAAAGCGAGTACAGTGTCGATGAAACGCATGGCCGCTTACCAACCTCAAATGGCAGAAATAAGGGAACAGTATAAGAGCGACCCACAAAAAATGAACAAACGCATGATGGAGTTCATGCGCGAAAACAAGATCAATCCGATGGGCGGTTGCCTACCAATCCTTATCCAGATGCCCGTGTTCATAGGGTTTTTCATAATGCTCCGCAGTGCAGTCGAACTCCGCGGCGCACAGTTTCTTTGGGCTTGCGACTTGTCTCAAGCGGATACCATCGCAGAGGTCGCTGGCTTTCCTATTAACCCTCTCCCCTTGATAATGGGAGCAACGATGATCATTCAGGCTCGAATCACACCCGTTTCACCCACCGCCGACCCAATGCAGCAGAAGATCATGAAGTACATGCCCCTGATGTTCATCTTCTTCTTGTACACATTTTCTTCTGGTCTGACTCTATACTGGACTGTGCAGAACATGCTCAGCATCCTGCAAACTAAACTAACCAAAAATATTGTAGTAAACACACCCGTTAAAGGAACACCTTCGCCCTTGGCCAAGCCGGTCAAGAGCAAACCAAAGCAAAAGAAAAAATCGCGACCAAAACCATGAGTGTATCAACACAAGATCCCAAGTCTCTGCTCGAGTCTCTCCTTAATAATCTAGGCTTTGAGGCAACCATAGAAGAAAAAGAGAAAGACGGCGTAAAAGTATTCGACCTTCAGACACCAAACGATTCCGGACGACTGATCGGTCGTAAGGGCCAAACTTTGATGGATCTACAGTATATTCTTAACCGTATGCTTTTTCAAAACAATGAAAATGCGGAAAAGGTGCAGATTGACGTGGCAGGCTACCGCTTCAGCGAGCAGGACAAACTGGCTGAAAAGGCACTTAAATCCGCTGAACAAGTCCGCCGTTGGGGCGACATTGTCGAACTCGAGCCAATGAACTCTTACGACCGACGCATCATCCACAACACCCTGAAAGATGATCCGGATGTTGAAACTCAAAGCGTCGAGGTCGACGGCACTCACGACAAGGCCATTATCCTGCGTCCAAAACGATAGCATGGTCTGAGCAAGGGTTTGCCCTTCGCTGGACAAATTTCTAATCTTCGACATGCCAGCAGGTAGGCGCTCAAGTTTTCATGCCCAAGCGTTTCACCAGCCGGAAAACAGAATTTATGGAATCAGCTAAACACGATATTCATCGTAAAACCATTGAGGAACGCAACCAGATGAGCAATCTCGAGCGGCTGCGGCATTCCTGCGCCCATATCCTTGCAACCGCCGTGCTACGCCTTTGGCCAGATGCTAAGCTCGATATCGGCCCGCCTACCGCTGAAGGATTCTATTACGACTTCGACATCAAACACCGCTTTTCACCCGAAGACTTTGAGTCTATCGAAGCTGAAATGAAAAAGGTGGTGAAGGAAAATCAGATATTCGAACGCAGTGCAAAGACGCGTCAAGACGCCAAGGCCTACTACAATGAGCGAGGCCAACATTTCAAAGTAGAGCGAATCGATGACATCCCCGAAGGTGAGGAGATTTCATTTTATCAGAATGGTGAATTCGTCGACCTTTGCGCCGGTCCGCACGTTATGCGCACCGGTAACATCAAAGCGTTTAAGCTCTTACGCGTCGCGGCCGCCTACTATCGCGGCAACGAAAACAACCCGCAGTTGCAACGCATCTACGGCACTGCGTTCAAGAACAAAACCGAGCTCAATGAATGGCTCGAGGCGCAAGAGGAAGCTCGCAAGCGGGATCACCGAAAAATTGGTCGCAAGATGCAATTATTCACGTTCGACGACGACGTAGGCCCCGGCCTGCCACTCTGGCTGCCCAAGGGCACAGTACTTATCGAGGAACTAGAAAAGCTGGCCAAAGAGACAGAGTTCGAGGCCGGCTATGAGCGGGTGAGGACGCCCCATCTGGCGCGCGAAAATATGTACAAAACCTCAGGCCACCTCCCCTACTACGCCGAGAGCATGTTTCCGCCGATGGAACTAAAGGATGATGATCCAGACAAGCCAACCGACCGGATTTACCTCAAGGCTATGAACTGCCCGCATCATCACAAAATTTTCTCGGCCGTGCCACGCAGCTACCGAGAACTCCCTCTGCGCCTAGCCGAATATGGCACATGCTATCGCTACGAACGTTCTGGCGAACTGATGGGTCTCATGCGCGTACGATCGATGCAAATGAATGACGCGCACATCTACTGTACCACGGAGCAATTTGCCGATGAGTTTCGTGCTGTCAACGAGATGTATCTAAAGTACTTCAAGATTTTCGGTTTTAAGAAATACAGTATGCGCTTCAGCACCCACAGCCCTGAACGACTTGGCGATAAGTACGTCGATGAGGCGGAGTTGTGGAAGCAAACCGAAAAAATGGTTCGTAACGTACTATTGGAGTCGGGTATCGATTTCGAGGAAGTACCGGATGAGGCGGCCTTTTATGGGCCAAAGATCGACGTACAAATTTATAGTATCTCAGGTCGCGAATTCACCATCGCCACAAACCAAGTTGACTTCGCCGTACCCAAGCGCTTCGGCCTTGAATATAAAACTCGCGAGAACAAGCCGGAAATCCCACTATGTATTCATCGCGCCCCGCTTGGAACACATGAGCGATTCATCGGATTTTTAATCGAACATTACGCCGGCAACTTCCCACTCTGGCTTGCGCCTGACCAAGTACGCCTCTTACCGTTTGGCGATGATCAGGTTGAATATGCCAAAGAAATAGTTGCTGAGCTTCGCCAACACGAGATACGCGTCAGTCTAGACACAACTTCGGACAAAATTGGCGCCCGTATTCGCCGAGCGGAAACGGAAAAGGTCCACACCATCCTACTCGTCGGTCAACGGGAACAGGAAGCCGGGAACTTGGCAATCCGGGAACACGGCAAGGGTGATCTTGGGGCTAAGCCAAAAGCCGAAGTCATCAATGATCTGCTTGCTCGAATCAGAACACGCCAAGGCTAACTGCAATTGACCAAGATCCCACGATATTAACAAAATGAAAGTACTTATCTGCGACCCCATTTCACAAAGCGGAATTGACCACCTAAAGCAGCAGGAAAAACTGGACACCATCGTCCTCGACCAACGCCATTCGGAGGAGGAATTACTTCCACTTGTGAAGGATGCCTCAGCCTTGGCTGTACGTTCCGAGACCAGGGTCACAAAGGCGATCTTCGAGGCAGCCCCTGAAATGCGCATAGTAGGCCGGGCCGGGGTGGGAGTGGACAACATCGACATCGAAGCAGCAACTCAAAACGGAGTCGTCGTAATGAATACCCCCGGTGGAAACACTACTGCCACCTGCGAGTTGACTTGCTCCATGATGATGGCCCTTGCCCGTAATATTCCGCAAGCCCACGGCTCGATGATTTTGGGAGAATGGAACCGAAAAACTTTCAAGGGTGTTGAACTTTACGGCAAGATTCTAGGAATCCTCGGTATGGGTCGAATTGGCGGCGAGGTCGCCCGGCGTGCCGTAGCATTTGGAATGCGCGTCATGGCCTACGACCCGTACATCACCCCATCCCGCGCGAAGGCGTTACAGGTAGAACTCTCTTCTCTTGATGAAATCTACGCTACGGCGGACTTCATCACCGTCCATATGCCGATGACCGACGAGACACGCGGCATGCTGAACCGCAACACTTTTGCTATGATGAAGCCCAGCGTGCGCCTTCTCAATTGCGCCCGCGGTGGCATAATAAACGAGGCCGATCTGTGCATCGCCTTGAAGGAGGGTGAAATCGCCGGGGCCGCACTCGACGTTTACGAGAGTGAGCCTCTAGACAAGGACTCTCCTCTGCGCGATTGCCCAAATCTGATTTTGACCCCCCACTTAGGGGCCAGCACCATAGAAGCTCAAGACAATGTCGGCCTCGAAGTTGCGCAGGGAATCTCCGACTATCTGCTGCACGGCAGCCTGATGAACTCTATCAACATGCCCAGCCTCGATTCCCAAACCTCAGCGAAAGTGCAGCCGTACCTTCGACTGGGCGAAAAGATGGGAGTATTGTTGGCCAAGCTTGGTCAAGTTGGAACCGAAAGACTAGCGATCACCTACGGTGGTTTGGCCACCGATTTGCCTGGTGATCCGATCGCCCGCTCGATCATCAAGGGGTTTCTCGGTGCGGCTGAAGGCGAGGAGGTCAACCTGGTCAATGTTCGCGCCATGGCCAAGGAGCGCGGGTTGGTGGTCGATGAAATAAAATCCAACGAACAGGTTGATTTCCGCGAGTGGCTCCACATTCGCGCTTGGGCTGGTGGCGAAAAAGTATCGGTTGCAGGATCTTTCTTCGGACTCGCTCAACACCCAAGGATCGTCCGACTTAACAGCCAACCAGTGGAGATCAATCCAGATGGGATCCTGTTCATGATGACGAACAAGGATCGACCCGGCATCGTCGGCCGCCTAGGCACCGTCCTCGGCAAACACGGCGTCAACATCGCCAACATGAGCCTTGGCCGTGATCGCGAGGGGGGGCAAGCACTGACTGCGTTGAATATCGACAGCGAACCAAGTAAGAACTGCATTACCGAACTCGAGTCAGATCCGGACATTAGTAAAATTCGCATCGTTCAATTCTAGTCAATTGTTCAGCTAAACCTTACAGAGAATGGACGAAGTTTGTAAACAAACGCTATAAATAGAAGTTGCTTCGAAGAACAGGCTCATGCATTATTCTCCCAACTATGAAAGGTAATACTACAGTTTTCGTGGCGGTAGCCGCGCTGATAGCCGGAGCAGTAATGGTGGTCCTGCTCTCTAACGCCAACAAAACAATTGGGCAACAAGTAACAACTATTAGTGATCAGAAAAAAGTAATTGAGGGTTTAAATACGGAAAAAAAATCACTTCAGACTGCCAAGGATGACCTCGCGGCTAAACTCGGATCAGCAACATCCTCCCTGTCAGACTTAACTAGTAAATACGACAAGGAAGTAGCCAAACACAATATTGAAATCGCTGCAAATGCACGAGTCATGGAACAAATGGCTGAAGAGTTAAGTGCCAAGGACGAAAAAATAAGTGCACTGAATAACGAACTCAATTCAGCTCAAAATAAAAACCGCGACTATGATTCTCAAATCAAAAGCCTCAATAATCAGATGGTCGTAAAAGACCAAGCTATTGACACTATTAGTCGACGGCTAGAGTCAGCGGAAGAGGATAGAGATCACCTACTAAGAGAGCGGGACAAACTCATTGCAGAGAAAGCTGAGTTAGAAAAACAGTTCCAGGACATTGTTGTGCTACGACAGAAAGTACAGCAGTTGCAGGTGGAACTTATGGCCTCAAAAAAATTAGAATGGCTTCGACGAGGATTCTACGGGGGAGCTAGACAAAAAGGCGGCGCTCGATTAATGGGGATGAACAAGAAGCAACAGAATTCGAGCAATTCAAGCTCAGCCGACCTCAATGTGGAAATCAAACGCGATGGCACGGTCAAAATTGTTCCTTCCGAGACCAACCCCGCCCCCTCTGACCCAAACCCATGAGCCGTCCTGGCGCCCTTCAGGACACTCACAACCGCATCATAGGTGATCTTCGGATCAGTATTACAGATCGGTGCAACTTCAAATGTGTATACTGCCTTCCAGAAACTGAGGAAGCGGCAAAGCGTTTTCTGCCAACCAGCACTGAAACGACCGAACCAGTATCTCAAACTGTTAAGAAGCCGCTTTACCCGTGGAAACCACGATCACAAATTCTTAATTATGAAGAGATAATTCAGATCGTCCGTGTTGCATCTCAGCTTGGCGTGAATAAGATACGCATAACTGGTGGTGAACCTTTACTACGACAAAATGTAGATTGGCTAATCGCGCAAATAGCCAGCATTAGAACTATCCGCGACCTATCGCTAACCACAAACGGCACCAATTTCAAACGATTGGCTAAGAGACTCAAGTTGAGCGGTCTAGACCGAGTAACCATTAGTCTCGATTCGCTTGACCGGGCTAACTTCAAAAAAATTACTGGCTACGACGGACTAGCTAACGTGCTAGAGTCGATTCGATTAGCCAAATCACTTGATTTGTCCCCGGTGAAAATAAATGCGGTGATCATCCGCGGACTCAATGACCAAGAGATACCGCAACTAGCTCAATTTGCTATAGACGAACAAATCATTATGCGATTTATCGAATTCATGCCGCTGGACTCCCAGCATGTTTGGCGGCGAAGCCATGTCGTCTCTGCAGCAGAGATTGAGAAGCGCCTGCACTCCCTACACCACCTCACTCCTCTAAATTCCAACCATCTATCCGAAACTTCTACCCGATGGTCGCTTGGCCAAGGGAAAGCTGAAATCGGGATCATAGCACCGGTGACTCAACCATTTTGTGGCAATTGCAACCGAATTAGACTCACAGCCGATGGCAAAATTCGAACCTGCCTATTCAGCCATAACGAGCACGATCTTAAATCTATTTTGAGACACAACTCGTACAGCAACGAAACTCTAACAGATCGACTAAAACAAATTGTCCTTCGTAAAGAAAAAGGACACCGAATCAACCAGCCAGACTATGTTCAGCCTGAACGGACAATGAGCCTTATCGGAGGTTGATGCCAAAAAAGAAGATGACCGGCAGCAATGTAGCTGCTAGAAATCCCAATCAGTTATGGATCTAACTTCGAACTATATTCGGGCTATTAAATCATTTGAGCAGATTGACATCGCGGTGCTGGTTAACAACATCATTCTTGATGCCGTCCATCAGAAAGCCAGCGACATACACATTGAGCCTTGGGAAAGCACAATACCAATTCGCCTACGAGTCTCCGGGATCCTGTGTGAGTTAACACATTTGCCACATGAACTACTCGATAGAATCTCTGGCCGACTTAAGGTAATGGCCGACTTAACTACCTATGAGACGGAACTACCTCAAGAAGGCAGAGCCCCAGCTAGCCCAGATTACGCAAACGTTGAACTAAGGGTCTCTATTTTCCCTACCGTGCGCGGTGAAAAAATTGTTATCCGATTGTTCGATCCTAACAACCGGAGTTTCAACCTTGAGTCACTCGGTTTCGAGTCCGGGACCATTGACGAATTTAGGAAAATCATCAACCAGCCCAGCGGGCTCATCCTGCTAAATGGACCTACCGGATCAGGAAAAACCACAGCTATATATTCGGCACTCTGCCACTTAATCGAGTCACATGGACCAACAATTAGTATCAGCACGGTGGAAGATCCGGTGGAATTCAACCTCCCGATGATCAGCCAGTCGCAAGTAAGCAACTCACGCGGCTTCACCTATCCCAAGGCACTTCGATCTCTGATGAGGCAGGACCCGGAGGTGATTATGATTGGCGAGATTCGCGATCCAGATACCGCAGCAATCGCTGTGCAAGCCGGATTGACTGGACACATGGTTATTAGCACCATACACAGCGACAGCACAGCCGGGGTTTTTGCTCGACTCATAAACATGAAAATTGAGCCATTCCTTCTGGCCTCTAGCATTACCGGAGTGTTGGGTCTCCGACTATTAAGAACCATCTGCTCAAACTGCAAAACAGAGACAAAACCCAATCCCGAGCATCTCACACAGCTACCGGAGTCATTCGTAAATGAGACTACCTTTTACACTGGCATCGGCTGCGAAAGCTGCTCACAAACCGGCTACCATGGCCGAGTCGCTGTGACAGAATTTCTAAACACCAACGAAATTTTACGCGAAGGAATTATCCAGAAACTACGGACTAGCAAGTTGCGAAACATCGCAATCGAGCAGGGCATGACTACGCTCTGGCAGAACGCAATTGCAAAAGTACAGCGCGGTGTAACCAGCCTTGAGGAGGTGATCCGTATAATCACCGTTAACCAGCTTTAAAGGGCAAAAAATTAGACTAGAGCGATAATCGCATTAAATAATGTTTTTCATGGATTAACTTAATACTAAAACTCAGCCTTGGCCAAGCGCTGATCGCTGATGTCGTCGAAAACTTCAAACTCCTCCGGATGGAGATTTTCCGCACCGCGAAATGAAATTTTCACTAGATAACGTTTTTCCATGTCGATAAAGATGTCCTCGTCCTCATTGCGAAGTCGCTCAAGAACCGACGGATGCACATTGACGCGAAGTTTAAAATCAGACTCCTGTTCGCGGCGCTTCTTTAGCTTATCTCGTTTCTTGATGATCTCTCCTAGCTTGCGCTGAATCTCGACACTCATTGTCAACGGGCTCTTCAGTTTGCCCCGTCCCCGACAGTATTCACAATCACTGTAAGCGGAATCCCGAACGCTCTCGGACTGACGCTGACGTGTCATCTCCATTAGTCCTAAGTCAGAAATTGGAAGAACATGGGACTTAGCCTTGTCTTTCCGGAGGCCATCGCGAACACGGTTGAATACATCGCGTCGGTCTCGAGAAGATTTCATGTCGATAAAATCCAATACTATCAATCCTCCTATATTGCGGAGTCTGAGTTGACGACAAACTTCTTCAGCTGCCTCAAGGTTGACTTGAAGCAGTGTTTTGTCCTTTTCCTTCTTATTGTTGCCCTTATACCGATGGCTACCGGTATTAACATCAATCGCGACCAACGCTTCAGTTTCGTCAATGATTATGTACCCTCCGCTGGGTAACATAACTTTGCGAGAATAAGCGGTCTGCAGTTGGCGAGTTACCCCGAACCGGTCAAATATGGGTTCCGAGTAGGGATAGCGGTGCACCTTGTCGAGAGACCTCTTAGAAATGCGAGAGATGAGATTTTTGACTCGCTCAGCCTCTG
>CEUN01076450.1_pt1 | contig 11541 bp, 11 predicted proteins | sample 361501 | NCBI WGS metagenome assembly CEUN01 (sample SAMEA2622801, study PRJEB7988) | marine metagenome | biome: marine biome (ENVO:00000447); feature: marine epipelagic mixed layer (ENVO:xxxxxxxxx); material: "saline water (ENVO:00002010), including plankton (ENVO:xxxxxxxx)" | depth 120 m | reverse complement strand
CCTTTTAGAGAACCAGTCGTAAAATCTCTTGGCTTACCCTTCATAATACTCACCCCCCATGCATCCAACTGCAATTCATTATCATATCCGTTTTAAAACTATTGGCCAATTAATATTCCAGTGGGAAATGACATGCCACGAACTGTCCTTTTCTAATCTCCCTTAAATCTGGTTCATGATTTTCACATTTCTCTTCGGACCTTGAACAACGCGTTCTAAACCTGCAGCCCGACGGCGGATTCATTAGAGATGGTATTTCCCCAATTAATTCTGTTTCCCGGATCTTTTTGTTTTCATAAAGTATCGATGGCACAGACCCTATGAGACCGTGTGTATAGGGATGGAGGGGCTTCTCATATATTTCCATAGAGGCCCCTATTTCACACAACTTCCCTAGATACATAACGGCCACCCTGTCGCTAATATTTTTTACTACAGCTAGATCATGACTGATAAATAATAAGGTAAGATCATGTTTTCTTTTCAAATCCTCGAGCAAGTTCAATATTTGCGCTTGAATCGAAACATCTAGTGAAGAAACCGGTTCATCACAAACTATGAATTTAGGCTCAAGAATTAGGGCACGGGCAATACAAATTCTCTGACATTGTCCACCTGAAAATTCATGAGGCCTCTTATCCACAGTAGTATCAGGATTCATATTAACGGCATTTAAAACAAACCTAACTCTCTCTTCTATTTGTTTTTTTTCTTTGACACCGGATATAATCAATGGCTCCGATAATATATTCCTCACCTTTCTCCGTGGATTTAAAGAGGCAACTGGATCTTGAAAAATAATTTGCATGTTATGACGCATCCTTTGAAGGGCGCGATTTGATAAATTGCTTAGCTGCTTACCCTCAAATAATATTTTCCCCTTGGTAGGAGGAGGTAATTGGATAATTGATTTCCCTATAGATGATTTTCCACAACCGGATTCGCCAACAAGACCAAGTGTTTCTCCTTTTAATATACCAAAACTAACACCTTCTACTGCAGCAAAATGCTGACCCTGATAATCATATTCTACAGTCACATCCTGCAAATCTAATAGATACTGTTCCGTCATCGCATACACAAACCGCTAATTTTCTAATGGGTACCAACACCTGTAGCGGTGATCTCCCCCATTTAGTATTATTTCAGGCATCTCGGAAAAACACTTATCCCGAACACCTTGACATCTCTCTTGAAAACGGCACCCCTGAGGTGTTTCCAAAAGACTTGGCGGCATCCCGTCAATAGCCCTCAGTTTGGTATGGGGTGGTGAGGTTAAATCAGGAACAGACCTCATCAATGCACTCGTATATGGCATCATTGGGTTTTTCATAAGCTCGGCAGTCGCTGACTCCTCAACAAATTGACCCGAGTACATCACCGCAACCCGGTCGGTGTAGCGCGAAATTACACCTAAATTATGGGAAATTAGTATTATAGCTGTATTAAACTTATTAGTTTGTTCTTGTAATAGATTAAGAATCTGTCCCTGTATAGTAACATCCAGTGCAGTTGTCGGTTCATCAGCAATTAATAACTTTGGTTCAGGGGCCATTGCTATGGCTATTGCAATTCTTTGCCTCATGCCGCCAGACAAGTTCATAGGATAATTACTCAGCTGTTTTTCACTCTCAGCAATACCCATTGAATTCATTAGTTCTATAGCCCTATACCTGCTATCCGTTCTGCTTAGGCCTAACTTCTGTATTAAAACCTCTACTATTTGCTCACCTATTTTCTTAACAGGATTTAGAGAGGACATCGGATTCTGAAAGACCATAGCTATTTCTCTGCCTCTTATTTTCCTCATCTCTTTTTCTGGCAAAGATAATAAATTTCGGCCTTCAAATATTATTTCCCCCTTCGTACTAACGATCCTATTTTCAGCGTGTACTCTAATAATTGTTCTAGACAAAACACTTTTACCAGAACCCGACTCTCCAACTATCCCAAAAGATTGACCGCGATCAATTTTAAAGGAAACTTCATCTACCGCATTAAGCTTACCGCTTTTAGTCGCTAAACTCGTAACTAAACTCACTACTTCTAGAAGTAAACCTGCCAAATCTTACTCCTGACGCATCATCTCTTACTTTTGCTGCTAGCTGTCGGCGCTCTAAAGGTGGAATCTGCGTTAAAGGTCCATTCCGAAAAAATTTCTGGACCAACGTTAAAGCTTCTAGGCTTCCACTTTTCTGTCATTATGTCCTCGTCTGCGCAGTACTCTAGCGCTCCGCCTAATGGGCTAACAAAATACCAAAAACAAGCCGATGAGATATAATGCCTACCTGGACCCACTCGCGTTTTCCATCCTTTTTTTGTTAGGAACTGCCCCCCACCTATTACTTCGTGAATATCGTTTACTTTAAAGGCCAAATGATCAAACTTTGGCTTGCGGGAATCAATATTCAAAACAAATAAATTATGATGGTTTCCATTTGGTGCTGATCTCATAAAGACCCCTCTATTGGGATATCTATCAGTCACCCGAAAACCAAGCCTACCACAATAAAATTTCTCCACTATTTGTATGTCTGGCACACCAAAAACAATATGACTAATGCACTGAGGAATGGCTCTCTCATAGAAAGTGGCTGGGTTATCCTTTCTAACGGCATTACCTGGATAGTTAAATTCAGTTTCAGCAACTTTTATTTTTTTTCTGATACTCAACTTAAATCCGATTCCCAATCCCATATCATCTACTGTGCGTATCGAACCATCCTTGCAATACTCCACGGACCTATCCCTACTAAGCTCGTCAGCAATATTTTTAATATCACTCTTTCTTTCGACACCCCATATAACTTCTCGAATATTAGATTTTGGTCCTATAGCTTTGGGTAAACTGCTATTTCCATAATCCCTAATTTTTACTACGGTCCCATCCACACAATTATAGTTAGCACCAAATTTGCCAGACCTTGTTCTTTTAAGGCCAAAGTCATCTAAAAATCTCACAGCTTTTTGCCGGTCCGTTACCCCAAAAACTGCCTCCTCAATACCTAAGATACTCATATGATTATTCCTCGTTTTGTCGTTTGAATATTATTCTAGCTTCTCTATGTTTAATTCTCCAGCCATCTTCCTTTTTAGAAAATATTTCATGATACTCACCTACAACAAAAGGACCATTTAAAGGGTAGGGCGGATTTTCATCTCCTCCGTACAGATAGAGAGTATAATATGTAAGCCCATTCGCATTAAACTCGTCTATAATGTTGATTTCGGTAGACGTAACAAAATGACGTGTCTTATTCGGGGGCATAGTTCCTACCCATTCAATAAAATCAACTATAGTCAACTCCTCCCCTAGGCGTGAATAGGTGCCGTCTGGTGTCATAAGCTTTGGCAACTCTTCATAACGTCTCTCATCTTGCAACCTACCGAACCGAAGCGATAAAGCCTGACATTCATCCTTAATAATTAATTTTTCCACTGCGTCCATTATTTTTTCTCCTCTCCTTAAATCGCGCTCTCACGAACGGCAACCCTACTGCGTAGTTGATCCCCTATTAAGTTTAGCGAAAGTACTGTTAAAAACAAAAACAATGCTGGCAAAAAAGTAATATGGGGATCTGTATTAATATCTGGGAACCCCTGTGCAATCATTCCACCCAAGGTAGGTGTAGGCGGTGGAACCCCGACGCCCAAAAATGCCAAAGACCCCTCTATCATAATAATAATCGACATAAATGATAGAATATAGGCCATTTGTGGAAGTATTATATTTGGTAGAATTTCACGCCATAAAATCCTCAGATGGGAAGCTCCCTGAGCACGGGCGGCTAAGACAAAATCTCGTTTGGCGTATGTCAAAGTGGAAGCCCTAGCTATCCTTGTATTTGCTGGAATAGAAGTTATGGAAAGAACAATTATCAGATTAACAATACTTGCCCCTGCAAAGAATAAAATACACATGGCGAGAACAATATTTGGAAAAGCAAGAATAATGTCTATTAATCCAACAACTAAAGACTCAAGCCTACCCCGATAATAGCCTGATACTATACCCAGGAAGAGCCCTATAAGCATTCCACAGACTGGTGCAAAAAAACCAACCGTTAGTGATGTCCTGCTGCCGTAAATAATTCTCGAAAAAATATCGCGCCCCAAAACATCCGTACCCAACCAAAATTCTGGACTGCCGCGTACCTTAAGAGCGGTAAAATCGCTCTCAAATGGATCATAAAGGGGCAACAAATCAGCAAATATTACCATGGCAAGAAGGCAACTAATCCATACAGCTGGAATCCACAATGTAAAAATAGCATTTACCAGTGGAGGGATATTTCCAAGTCGCTGAGCAAATTTGGTAATGTTAGTCATTCTCTGACCCTTGGGTCGAGCACCCCATATAGAATATCAACGACAAGGTTAATGATAACGTAAGCAATAGCCATAATTACGATAATTCCCTGAACCATTAGTATTTCACGAGAGTGAATAGAGTTGACCAATAGCGTACCTACCCCAGGCAGCGCAAAAATACTCTCTACAATTACAGCACCACTGATTAGATTACCAAGTTGAATACCTATTACTGTAATCAGTGTAAATGACGAAGGTCTGAGCGCATGTCGCATTAGTATGTAGAAATTACTAAGTCCTTTCGCCTTAGCCATCAAAATATAATCCTGCTGCAATGTCTCTATTAGGTCGTTACGCAATACTCGACTAAGAATGGGCCATTCAATCAAAGCTAACGCCAGAGAGGGAAGTGTAAAGGAACGTAAATTACCAAGGGGATCTTCAGAAAAAGGAATATAACCTGTCGCCGGGAACCAATTGAGAGTTACTGCAAACAAAAATGCCAGTACAATAGCAATTATGAAACTTGGTGCCGCTAAAAAAGCAAATGTAATTGTTGTTATACATTTATCAGTAAATTTTCCAGCTTTATAAGCTGTAATGATACCTGCTGGAATAGCAAATAGCACAGCTAAAAACTGGGCCATGATTAATAACTGCAAGGTCACTGGCAATCTAATTGCTATAGCTTCAGAAACTAATTGCCCAGTCTGATAAGATTTTCCAAACTCCCCGGTGAATACACCCGCCAACCATGAAAAATATCTAACAATGACCGGGCGATTTAATCCCAAGTCTTTTCTAATTTCTTCAATTGCAGCCTCATCAATAACTGAGTTATCTGTCCCTACACCCGCGATAGCATCGGCAACATCGCCCGGCAACATATCCACAAAGAAGAAGCTCAAAGCTGTGACCGCAAATGTAATCGGTATCAAATGAATTAGTTTGCGACGTATATATTTTAGCATACTTTGATGCTTCTGATCTATTTCTTCAGCCAAACCTCATGGAGACGGGTAAGAGTTAGTTGTGATTTCTTGAGACCCCCCACTTTTTTTCCTGCTATAATAGCAAAGTTATTATGAGCACGAAAAAGTATAGGTTGGTGTTTAATAACAGCGCTAACATAGTCGCAATAGGCAGCTTTCCGTTTTACTTCATCCTTAAAGCTACCCCATGCCTTTTTCAGTGCTGCGTCAACTTCTGGAAAATTTGACTTGGTACTGTTACCCCGATTTTTAGAAAAAAAGGCCTGACCTTGTAAACCGGGATCAACAGCCTCGGAAATGCCTACCAGCCAAGCATCAAATCTCCCTGAACGAATAGCCCTAAAGTAAGCAGGCCCTGGAGGGACGACCTTTAACTCAACTTGTACACCCATCCGTTTCCAGAAAGTTTGATGTAGTTTAGCCCCGATAATAAAATTTTTAATTGGCATAGTAACCATTTTGAATTTAACTGGCTTACCGTATGCTCTGAGCAACCCTTTAGCCTTACCAGGATTAAACTCTGGGTAACCTGTATTACCCTCACAATACCACTTAGAAGCCGGACCGAACCAATCAGTAGAAGGTATACCAAAACCATCATTGGATGCTTTTAAATCAGCTCGACGATTAACCGCGTGAGCCAAAGCCCTTCTTACTCTGATATCATTCAGTGGAGGCTTGCTTGTGTTAAACTCGATTGTTGTCGTACCGCCAACCAATTCGGTTAAAACTTGCAGGTTTGGATCATTCTTGGCCTGGTTGGCGGTTTTACCATCGCGAGTCAACATCACATCTATTGCTCCACTTTTCACTGAATTCAAGCGTGGCAACTCTCCCTTAATTACCTTGAAAATAATTTTATCTAGGTATTGACCATCTGGGTTTCTATAATAGGGATTTTTTACATACGTAATTGAAACGCCCGGCGTCCAATTAGACAACATATAAGGCCCTGTCCCTACCGGCTGACGATTAAGGTCTTGGCCAACTTTAGCAGAATGCTGTGGTGCATTAGCCCACATTGGATATACGGGATTTGAGAGTATTGCTCTAAATGCTGGAAAAGGCCTTAACATGCGAAACTCTACTGTATGATTATCCTTGGCTACTACTTCTTTGATTGGACCAACCATACCGCGAAGAAATCCCCAAGCCTTGCTAGATTGGTAACGTTTGAAATGAGCAACATAAGCTGAGGCATTAAAATCTTCTCCATTGGAAAACTTGAGACCCTTTTTCAATTTTACAGTCCAGTTTTTTTTGTCTGGGGAGTTTGTTAACGATAACCCAAGAATGGGCACCAAGCTACCGCCCGCTCCCTCACTAAATAAATCTTCGTATATTGGAAACATTGCATTACGACGATTATATTCTGGCCGGGGATTTACAGAGGAATCAAAGCCCGTCATTGGGCGATCCATCCCAATGGTAAGTGTCCCACCTTTTTTCTGTGAAAATGCCACATTTGACATAGTTAGTGTGATGGCTATTCCTAAAATTCCAAGTTTAACCATTTTTATCATTACACCCCCCCTTTTTTTTAATTTATTTTAATACAGAGACTTGAATTCACGTCCAATCCGGGCCCAACCACTCCATTTTCTTAGGTATTCGGGCAAGATTAGCTCTCCATTTTCATCCGTATCGAACGCATTAAATATTTCCTTTTTAATATCTTTCGAAACAATGTTTCTGTAATCTATAAATTCTGATTTTGATACTCTCCTATCCTTATTGTTATCCATTGCAAAAAATATCTTACGTGCTTCATCAGTAATAATTCTTTGCCATGCATATTCATTCGCCGACATCTGACCATCCTGATTCGTATCAGCAGCCCTAAAAAACCCAGCAAGTCCCCTTGGATTTCCCCTGAAATGCTTATTTTTTGAATACTCTTCTAAACTCAAATGCCCATTCTTATCGATATCAAGTCTATTCACAATTTTACGAAAACCCAAAATATCTTTATTGGTAAAACCTTTCTCTAGCTTAATTTTCATAAAGGTCATTATCTGGTAGGGGGTTAAGGATTTAGCTTGTATCTGGGTTGGACAAAGTCCAAACATAAGAACCAACAACAAATAAAAGATTGTTAACCCCCTAGCCATTAATTATTTTTTACCCCCGTGTATTCGTAGGTTTCCGGGTCAATAAGTTGATGCCAATCTTCTACTCCACCTACATTGGGTTGAAACTTATTTAATAAATCCCCTCCTTGCTCAAACATCCAATAATAACCGCCTCTTGGATAATCTTCAATTTGCCAAGCGTTGTTATCCAGATCAGAAAACGTAAAACCATATGTTCCATGACTACCACTCGTTTTATGTATGACGTCAAAGCCAAATTTCTCTTGATTATCAACTATAATCTGGCGCGCAATATCGACGTTCTCAGGGCCGGCCACATCAAATCCAATATGATTATGCATTTTGTGCTCTCGTAGTTCACTATCAGTCTCAATAAAATCAATTACAGCAACACTGTTTAGACGTCCAAGCATTCGTTTTGAGGTAAGACGGATACAATCGAGTCCAAAAACTTCTTCATATAAAACCCTAGACTTCTCAATATCTATCACTTCACAAGTCATATGAGACATTAAAAGAGGCTTGAGAATAGACTTCCGATTTTCTAGATTTCTCTCTGAAAACGACGCAAGGGCGTGCCTGGTATCGCACTCGCCATCAAAGTAACGGGTGTAACCACCAATCTGATTTTCTAGAATTTCCCAATAATTACCATCCTGATCAAGTAACAAAAATGAGAGACCCTCGTCGCTTTCCACTAAGTCTCCAACATTCTTAATATGGAAACTTTCCTGATGTAGCAACGAAAGCTCATGAGCCTCTTTAACTTCATCAGCTGTTGGAAAATCAAATCCAAAATGTGCATTTTTAAGCCACGGCCGGTTAGCCTTAGCAAGCCCCTTTTCCCCCAGCGTTACGCCAACAATAGCTGTATTACTCCCTAGTCGCGCTACCAATGTTCGAGGACTCGTCTTGACAACATCCAATCCTATAAAATCACGATAAAATCGAACCGATTGTTCAACATCTTTTAGTGTTGCATGTCCATGAGACAAGAATGGTAGGTCTATTAAAGGCTTCAATCTATCGTTCCTCTATAATCTTTATTACTTATCTAACCACATTTCATGAAGGCGACTCATCTTAAACACTGGCATTTTTGGGCCTTTTACATATTTCTTAGAAACAGAATAAAAGGTGTTATGATAGCGAAGGAGAAATGGCTGATGCTTAATGACCGTTCTAACATAATCACAAAATGCAGCCTTTCGTTTAGCTTGATTATCGAAGGGTGGATAAGTCCTTTCCAAAGCTTTATCAACTTCAGGGTGATGAAACTTGAAAAAATTTCCACCACTGTTTGAATGCAGGTTTTGGGCTTGGAAACCTGGATCGAGAGCCCCACCAATGCCTAGGAAAAATGACTGGAAACCTCCTCTCAACAATGGTAAAACCCAGGAGGCACCAGGTGGTCGTGGATCTAGCTCTACTTCAATACCGGCCCGCTTCCAGAAAGACTGATAAACCTGCGCGCCAGTAAGAAAAACTGGAAACGTCAACACTGCTAGCTTAAACTTTACGGGCTTTCCATAGGATTTGAGTAATTCTTTGGCCTTTGCTGGATTATACTCTGGATAATTTGTTCTGCCACCGCAGTACCATTTTGACTTTGGACCAAACCAGTCAGTAGCCAGAATACCCCCAACACCGCCCAAAGCCGCCTGCACCTCAACTTTACGGTCAACAGCATAAGCTAGAGCTTTCCGAACACGCACATCATCTAGGGGTGGTTTGGATGTGTCTAATGCAACAATCCCTGATCCTTGATCCACCTGACCAAAAACTTCGATACTCGGGTCTTTTTCTGCCTGTTTTGCTATTTTACCTGAGTTGGTAATATAAAGATCTATGTCACTGGACTTAAGTGCATTAAATCGTGCCTCTTCACGTGACACGAGGGGCATTACAATCCTATCCAGATATTGTTTTTCAGGGTAACGATAATTTGGATTCCGGACTAGGGTTAGTTTTACACCTTGTTCCCAATCGTCAAGCATATAGGGGCCTGTACCAACAGGCAGTTTAGTCACAAATGGCCCCATATTCTTTGCGTGTTCTGGAGCATTTACCCAGAAAAACTGGAATGGGCCCGTAAGTGCCGCCTTGAAGCCCGCATGTGGACGTGACATGCGAAACTCAACAGTATGACTATCAACTGCAACTACATCTTTAACTGGCCCGATCTGACCCCTAATAAAATTAACCATTGTTGCCTTCATGGCCCGCTTAAAATGATCTACAAAAGCGCGCGCAGTAAATGGTTCACCATTCGAGAATTTAACACCTTTCCTCAATGTCACCTTAAATAGCTTTTGATCCGATGAGATTTCAAGTGAAGTACCCAAAATCGGAATAATTTTCCCGTTCTTATCCAGACTAAATAAATCTTCGTAAATGGCGCGCTGCACATTTAATTTCGTTGGAAAAACTGTTGGGCTAGTTGCTGTGTCAAAACCATTAAAAGTTCTATTCATTGCAACCCGCAACGTGCCTCCTCTTTTTTCAGCCAATAATTCACTTATGAAACCAAAAAAAAATAAAAGACCAACAATTATTACTTTTGAACAAAAATACACTATTTCACCCCACAATTTTTTGTTTTCATAAAATTGAGATGAGCTAATTAAAGTGTATGCTACTTTCTACAATGTTATCAATGCCTAAGTAGCCCCTTACCCCTTTTATGAAGTTTGACTAACCAGCACTATTTTTTCACTTTCTTCTAAAGATAGAAAAATGATCTTAGATTTTTGACACAAATAAGATACATTTAATTCTAACAATAGGGGAGATAAAGGAATGGGTATAGTCAACAAAGGGCTGTCACTCTTGGGGATGCTTGTCATAATGTCCACCCCTTTAACAGCGATGGGGCAAGAGCCTGAACTTCCACCTTTAGCAAAAATGCGTGATGCTAATAATAATAATCGTATTGAAAGGGATGAAGCCGCTGGACCACTAGTTGGTAATTTTGACACCATGGATTGTGACAAGTCCGGCAATTTAGACGGCAAGGAAATTCTTGGCTTTTTCCAGGGTATTGACTGCCCTAAAAAGCCTCATTCTAATCGCCCTCCTGCAAAGCCAACCACTTCGCGACCGTCTAATGAACTACTTTTTAATCTCTACATACCGCGAACTATTTCAATGTTTACGACTATTATTAAACCATGGTCGAGGGCAATTGAATCATCAACCAAGGGCATAGTAAAAATAAAGTTTAGTGCATCATCCCTCGCACCAATTCCCCGCCAGCTTCGAATGGTGTCTTCGGGTGTCGCAGACGCAGGTATGGGTCTTCATCATTTTACTCCAAGAAAAACCGTCACGGCTCGCATCTCAGAACTGCCTTTTGCCGCTCGCTCATCCCGCGCTGTGTCAATCGCGGCGTGGAGAACTATAAAAGAGTTCGGAAAGGGATCGGAATATAAAGGCGTCAAACTTTTAGGGATTACAAGTCCGCCACCCACTCTTATCTTTAATTCAAAAAAAGTTATCAAAGCTGTGAAAGATTTTAGGTCTTTAAAAATGCTGGTTAGTGGTTCACTTGTAAAACCAGCAAAACTTTTGGGCTCAGCTGTCGTAGGCATCCCACTGCCATTCGCATATGAACAGTTCTCTCGGGGAGTTGTGGACGGCACCATAAGTAATTACGGTGGTATTAAAGAATTTAGATTGGCTAAGTTTGTCAAATACGCGACGCCAATCCCTGGAGGTGTTGGAAACACTTCAATATTCATAGTGGTAAATAAAAAGAAATTTGATGGTTTTTCCAAGAATACACAAGATGCCATCATGCGAGTATCAGGAGAAAAATTTGGCAACTACGCAGCTGGTTGGGACAAAAATGAAAAAGCATCAATTAAATTATTGAAAAAGGCCGGCATTAAAGAAACACTATTATCGGCAGAGGTACTTGCCGATGTAAAAAAACGCTGGTCTGTAATTGAACCCAAATGGATTAAAGATGCTGGCAAACTGGGTATAGATGGCAGGCAAGTAATAAAATTTTACCGTAATGAGCTTGTCAAAATTGAGGGGGCTAAATAGTAGTATTGCAATACGTGAGGCCTCTTCACAAAGCAGTGAGTGCTACTGCAAGTATTTTATTATGCATTATGGTCATTCTCACTTCCATTGATGTA
>CEUN01181816.1_pt1 | contig 11542 bp, 8 predicted proteins | sample 361501 | NCBI WGS metagenome assembly CEUN01 (sample SAMEA2622801, study PRJEB7988) | marine metagenome | biome: marine biome (ENVO:00000447); feature: marine epipelagic mixed layer (ENVO:xxxxxxxxx); material: "saline water (ENVO:00002010), including plankton (ENVO:xxxxxxxx)" | depth 120 m | reverse complement strand
CGCGCCTTTGCGGAGGAGAGCGGGACGTAGACGTTATGATCGACGGTCGCACCTTCAGATTCCCCCGCTTGCGGCCGCTGCTTTTCGATGCTGGTTTCGCGGACGATTCCAACCACCTTGAAGTAGTCCGCGCCCATGCGGACTTCCTGCTCGACGGGGTTTTCGTAAGGGAAAAGATGTTCGGCGAGGCTCGCTGTCAGCACGCAGATGTTGTTGCGGCTGCGTTCGTCCGTGTAGGTGAGGAAGCGGCCACGAACGACTTCGAGGCCGGTCATGTCCGGATAGATGGGATGCGTCCCGATGACCTGCACGGGGAACATGATGCTGTTGAAACGGACCTCCTCGCGAATAATCCGCATGGGAAGAACCGTGTCTACATTCTTGATCGTCGCACGGATGCTGTTTGCGTCCTGATAAGTCAAACCGTAGTCGTTGACGTAATCGCGCTTGGCGCTGGACATGGACTTTTCCTGGGGGGGCTTGACGCTGCGGATGATGATGTTGCTGCTACCAAGTTTCTTGATCGCCTCCTGGGCCTCGTAAGACGCGCCTTCACCGATGGCCAGCATCGCAATGACGGAGCAGACCCCGAAGATGATTCCGAGCATCGTCAGGCCGGAACGCATCTTGTGCAGCAACAGACTCTTGATGCCCAGCTGGACAATTCGAATGAGCGTCTTGAGACGCATCAGCCGGTGAGTTCCAGCTTCTTGCTGTTGTCCACCTTGACGGGCGCGCGCTTGACGTCTTCACGATCGATCACTCCGTCCTTCATGTGCACGACGCGTTGCGCGCGCTCGGCGACCTCGTCCCCGTGCGTGACGAGAATCATCGTCTTGCCCTGCTGATTGAGGCGATCGAACAAGTCGAGGATTTCCAATCCGGTCTTGGAATCGAGATTTCCGGTTGGTTCATCAGCAAGGATAAGCAGCGGATCATTCACCAGCGACCGCGCGATAGCCACGCGCTGTTGTTGGCCGCCGGAAAGCTGCTTCGGCCGGTGATCCGTGCGATCTCCGAGGCCGACGAGATCCGCCAGATCTTCGCAGTGCTTCTCGCGATCGGAGAGGTCCAATCCCTGGTAGAACAAGGGAACAAAGATGTTCTCGATCACGCTGAGCTGTTGAATCAGGTTGTAAGACTGAAAGACGAACCCAAGCGTGCGTCCGCGAAACGCCGACAGCTGATCGTCGTCCATACTCGCGACGTCTTCACCACCCAGGTAGTATTTCCCCGCGGTTGGCCGATCGAGGCAGCCGAGAATGTTCAGGAGCGTGGATTTGCCGGAACCCGAAGCGCCCATGATGGCAACATACGAGCCTTCTTCGATCGTGAGGTCCACACCGTGCAGGGCTTTGACCCGCACTTCTCCCATGTCGTAGACCTTCTCGAGGCCTTCGATCCGAATGATCTCCCGATTGGCCATCAGGTGTTTTTCTTGTCCTTCTTGACCTTGGGCTTGTTGGCCCTGGCTTCGGCGTTCTTCTTCTTGTCGACCTTCTGGTTCGCCTTGTCAGCGCGACGCTTGGCCTCCTCATCCATTTCCATGTCCGCCCGGCCGACCTGTTGCGCCGCTTTAAGTTCTTCCGCGCTCGGAATCTTCACCGCATCTGGTCCGGTGATGTCTTCAGTGGAAGCAAAGCTGCCTTCCATATCAATCGCGTCTCCCAACACAATTGGTGAAAGCAGCACCTCGTCCCCCGGATTGACCCCTGAGCGGATCTCGATCATCGAATCGTTGAACATTCCAACCTCGACAGGAACCGCCAGATTATCGCTGCCGCTGCGCACAAAGCACACCTGCTCATTGCCAATCGTCGTGACGCATTGAATGGGTACAGTCACCACATCGGAGAGGTTGGTGACCACGATCTCAGCGCGACCGGACACACCGGGTTTCAAATCGGAAAGACGTTCGTTGATCCAGACCTCGGTCTTGTATACCTTCAGGTTGGGATTGTAGTAACGGCTGCGAGTGTCGGGAAGCGGTGCCACGCGCCGAATGAAGCCGGACAACTTGTTTTCGGGCAGCGAATCAATCGAGACGATACAGGGAAGCCCTTCCTTCACCTGGCGCACGTGTGATTCGTGAACCATGATCTCCAGCATCATCTGTGAAACATCAGGCAGTTTCAGGATGCGATACTTCGAGGAAATGCTCGCCCCGACTTCGATGCCCGGATAGCGATAATTCGAAGGCGGTTGATAAACGACCAGGCCTTCTCTCGGAGCGTGAACCTTGCAGAGCGAAAGCTGGTGTTTGTATTCCTCCAGGCGCTCCTCATAGGCCTTCAACGACCGCTTCTTCGACTCCAAGGCGGTTTCGTAAGAGCGAATGCTGGTCTTCGACTTCTGTTTGGTACGTACGAGATCCAGTTCCTGGTCCCGAATCTTGGCCTGCGCGAGACGGACGGCCTTTGGGTAGTCGTACTTCACCGCAATATCTCGCTCGAGCTTGTATTGCCGGATGTTCAGCTCCTGCTTCGTCAGACTCAGTTCGTCCGCGCGAAGCTCAACCTCGGTGGCGTATCCCCGCTCCTTGAGCTTCTTCGTCTTGTCCAGGCGATCGCGGGCGCGCTCAAGTTCTTCCTCCGCAATTTTGATCTTCGCGGCAAAGTTCGTCATCGTGATCGGCCACTCGCCTTCCTTGTATTTCTCCAGGTCGGAGTTGGCGATTTCCAGGGAGAGCGTTTCTTCATCAATCTCCGCTTCCCAAGTCAGGCGGCTGAGATTCAACGATTCGTGCGCATACTCAAGCTTCAGCTTGGCTTCTTCAACGTTCTGTTCCTGCGATGCGATCTTTTCGCGCAGTGTGGAAGAATCCAATTCGAGCAGCAGGTCGCCCTTCTTGACCACCGATCCTTCGGGGATAATCCATGTGATCTGCAGCGTGTAGTCAGTCTCATTTCGAACGACGTGCTCGGAGGTCGCGGTCAGCGTCCCGCCCTCAACAATCGAAACCATGAAATTGGATCGCTTCGCGACGTGGTAGTCCGCATCGATCATCTCGATCTCTTGGGTGTCCTTGATGCTGAACGCCAGCCCGCCACCGATAAGCAGCACGACCAGCAGGATCCAGATAGGTTTTTGCTTCAACGTATTCATTGCGAAATTCATCAATCAGTTCAGGTTTGCCAAACCATCGAAGACCTGTTCAGGGGTCAGGAGGTCTTCTTCCAAGCCGGGAACCGGTCCGGTGTTTTCAGTCGGAACAGCCCCGTCCGTCCGGAGCCACCAGCGATCCTGATCCATCTTCAAGACGCCCAGATCGATCAGAAATTTCAATCGGGCATCAAAATAATCCACCACCACGCGGGTAACGGCGTTCTGCGCATCGAGCAAGGCGTCCTGCGCTTCCAGCTTGTCCCGAATGCGCGCTTTGCCGGTTTCGATGAGCAACTGCATGATTTCATCGTCCGTCCGTTCCAACGCCAGCTCCAGGGCCTTTTTCTGGATCTCGTAGTCGCGCCTCAACTGCTGAAGCGAACGAAGACCTTCCCGAACTGCGTCACGCGCATCGTCCAAAGTAATCGTCAGGCTTCGAAGCTCGGATTGAAAATTGATCAAGGTCGTCCGGTACGTATTGCGCTCCGATCGGCGATTAAACGGAAGATCCAGCTGCAGACCGGCCGAAGCCTTGAAATCACCCGGATCGAAGTCCGTGTAATCCGCGCCGTCATTCTGCAAAGACACATCGGAGACAAACTTCAGATCCGCCTGCAGGGCATTGGCCGCGACCTTGATCTTCCGCTTTCGATCCTCGAACTGATCGATGGCGTTCAGGATGTCCAATTTGTTTTCCACTGCGGAGTGATAGGCATCGACAGCGTCGATCTCCACCAGTTGCAGACCGACCTGTTTCAATTCCTGGAAGATGGACGGATTCAACACCAGATGAACTCCCAACGGAATGTTCAGCTGCTTTTTGAATTCATCGAGCCGATCCTGATACTGCTGAACCGCGCGAATGTAACCGCTCTTCGCATTGAGCTGTTGCTGGAGCGCCTGATCGGCCTGGAAACGCTGCATCACTCCCTGCTCCACCTTGAACGTGGCCTCATCCGAGGTTTCCTTTCGCCGCAGATAATTTCGGTAGGCGTTGCGCACCTGATCCTGCTGCTGGAGCAGGCGGACATACTGCGTGATGATGCCGACTGCGAATGTCTGCTGGAAAAGACCAAACTCACGGATCTCATAAATCACATTGCGTTCCGCCTGAGTCAGGTTTTCCCCGACGATGGCCCGACCCGCTCCGCGAAGCAGGGGTTGCATGAAATTCAATGAAGCAACCGTGGTAATCGATCGGCGTGGGTCGCCCGTAAAATAACGGACCATGTCATTCGCCAAGGTCGCTGAAACCGTTCCTCCCGTCGTGAGCAGTTGGCTGAACCCAAGCTGGTTGCCATTGGAGTCCAATCGCAGGTCCTTGTCGGACTCCCGGTCGCCCCCGGCATTCAGCCGACCGAAAGCCTGCTTTTCAAAATCAAAGCGTCGTCCGGTCAAGGCGAGTGCCGACAGGTAGAGCCGCTCCTTGCGCGATTGATAGGAACGATTGTTTTCGATCGCTCGGCTGAGCGCTTCCGGAATGTTGATCTTGCGATTCTCCGAACTGGCCGCGCGTTCATCGATCAACTCCGAAGGTGGAATCTCCTCCGGCTCACGGCTCGAATAGTCCGTATCAATCGTAAACGCATTGGTCGTGCCGAGCGTGCCCTTGGTCTTGTAATCGATGATGCTGTAGACCTGCTCGTCCGCCTTCTTATGGAAATAACTCGTGCTGCAGCCTGCCAGCGATAGCAGACTGGCAACAAGCACGAGGCGAATTGTCAGCGATCCATTCAATCCAGATTGGGGAGAGCCAAGTGGCTCAAGCGGGGTTGGACGATTGTACGTGTCCGTATTATTCACCCGGATTTCAAGGTATTTCACATGAAACCCGCTGATTATGAAGGAGTTAGGAAGGCTCTACCCGCGCCGGTTGAACTCCTCCAGCCAAGGCCAGTCGTCCCCGCATAACTGACAATCCGACGACGGCGAAGCAGCCCCAGACAAACCAATTCCCATGCTTCCAATAGAACGTCGTGATGTTGTGAAGTGGCAAACGCACATCGAACTGCTGGATACCTTCCGCGTAAACCGAGCCCGTCCTGGGTAATCCAATTTTGCTTCCGCCCGCGTCTGAGAACGCGTCTCGCACACGCCCCGCCGGATCGATCCAGCAGGAGATTCCGTCATTGGCCGAACGCAAAAGCGGACGCCCGGTTTCCACCGAGCGAAAGATGGAGTTGATCGCATGCTGCCACTGCTCCGGTCCGCGGCCGAACCAACCGTCGTTGGTAAGATTGATGAGGTAACGCGTCTTCTCTGTAACCGCGCGCCGGGCGAGATGCGCAAAGGCATCTTCGAAACAGATCAACACCGAGGCATTCAACACCGGGAATTGCACTGCCTCCGTTCCCGGCTTGAAGCCCACCTCGATCGGAGTGAACCACTTGAGAAACGGAAGCCATTCCGACAACGGAACGTATTCCCCAAAGATCACGAGATGTTGCTTGTCATACTGCGCGACCAGTTCACCCGCGGGGCTGACAAGGAATGCGGTGTTGAAATGATCGGGCCGGCCGGGTGGTCCCACACCTTCGGCGTAGCGGGCGTCATTCCCATTACACACCAGCCACACTTCATGTTCACGGACCAGCTCGATCACCTGCTCGGAAATGTGCCTCTCATGACGAAGGTAGCCCGGCATGGCAGCTTCCGGCCAAAGCAACAATTGCGGTTTGTCCTTCAACGCCTCGCGTGACAGTTCCAGCAGGCGATTGAATCGATTGGTCTCAGCGGCAGGATCCCAAATCATCGTCTGCGGGACACTTGGTTGAATGGTGGCAACCCTCACCGGAATCGCAGATCGCTCCATCGCCTGATCGATCTCCCGGACGCGGCCCGTTCCCCACGCAAAGATCAGTGCGACCATTGAGAGCGGCAGAAAAATCTCGCGCCACGCCATGGCCCGCGAGCTCGGATTCCGTGCCATGCCTTCCAACGCCAAGGCGAACGAAATGGAAAACCAGACAACGAGGAACGAAAGCCCCCCCACACCGGTGATCGAAGCCAGTTGAATCAACGGCACCAATTCGAACTGCGTAACGCCAACCTGCAACCAGGGGAAGCCGGTCAGGAAACGTCCGATCGTAAACTCGATCGCCACCCAGAGCGCTGAGAGTTGGATCGCCCAGATCGTGCGGCCAATCCACGTCAAGGCGCACGGATCGCCATCAAACCTCTTAAGCAGCCAGCCGGCAAACCAGGCCCAGCCTCCATAGTACACCGCGTGATAGCTGCTTAGCGCGACCCATCCCAGAACCGGAAACCCGGTCACCGGCATGAAGTTCATCCAGTACAGCGAAGGCAGCGCGAACCCCAGACCGAAGATCGAGCCCATCTGAAACGCCCCCTTTCCCGGCTCCGTCCGTGTCAGGATCAGCAACAAGCCAGGAATCACCCACGCCAGTCCCGCTACGCTCGACCGTGGAAACGCGAACGAAAACGCAATCCCCAGGACAAGGGCCAAGCCGCGTCTCCATCGGGTAGATAATTTGGTGGGATCAAGATTCACCAGGAACTCACGTGCGCATCGTCGTAGCACAGGCGGCCCGCCTGTGACCACCCCGTTGAATGCGGACTCAAACCACCAACCAATACGTCCCGCAAACCAACGCAGCCAACGAACACACTCCGAAGACGGCATTGGGACCGAAAGGTTCAATCCACCTCGACCTCGTCATGCGTCCGACACCGGCCGCAAACAGTGTCATCGAAGCAATTGTCCCAACTCCATACGCAACAAGAAACAACACCGAATCCAACCGCGTCGGCATCGCAATCGCAGGCAAAACCGCGCAGAAATGCGCACTGCCCGCAAACCCATGCAAAACGCCGATCAACCAGGCAGCATGACTATGCGTGTGCGCACCGCCTTGAAGATGACAATGTGGATGAGCGTGCTTCACCGCTCCATGTTCATGTTCGTGATGATGAACGCGGCCTCGTTGAATGATCCGAAGCCCCCACAAACCCATCGCCACCAGCATCACCCCCACAATCACTTCCGACCAACCAGAGAAACTTTCGATCGGAATCAAATCACGAAACGCCAATGCAATCAGCCCCACCATCGCCACACCAAGGGAATGCCCCACGCCCCAGCGAAAGCCCAATCGCGCCCCCTCACCCTCCCTCGCCGACAAAGGTGCCACCGCAGCCAGATGATCCGGCCCCGAGACAACGTGAATGGTTCCAGCAAGAAATCCCAACCAAGCACCGAGCATAAATTCGCGCGCAGCTTAACGACCACCCAGACCTTGAACAGACTTAAAACCAACGACACGCGCCAATGCGCGTAATTGCAGATGGCTGGTGGAGCGCGGGGTTTATCCCGCTTCAACGTGGCAATGCAAAGCTGCGTTGGAGAGTTATTTGATTCGTTTACAAAGAGAGACCGTGAAGCGGAATCAATTCTGCGCTCCAGCCCAACCGCCGGTTCGCAACCACTGACCTGCAGTCCCTCCCGCCAATGACTACGCACGATCTTGGGGTGATTCCTTTGTTCGCATCCGACGTGCAAGAAACGACGCAATTACATAAACATGTCAATTCACGGACAAAGCGATCGCTTGGAGGTGAATCAAGCGTTAGCCTTCGCCCATGGCCCGCCCCAATCGATCGCGCATTCTTCCGAAACGTATCCAACAAATCGCTCGCCGTTCCTTTCTTCGCACCGGATCGATTGCAATTGGAGCGGCAGCTGGTTCGACATTGGCAGCTCAATCGCCCAAGCGGCTGGTCGATCGGGATCTCGCAGAGGCGATGGGACGCGCGGAATTGTCCATGCTCTTCAAAGGGAACTCAGCTGCGGAAGCACGCCAGTGGCAGAAAGAGTTCCGCAAGAAACTGGAATCACTCATCGGTGATTCGTCGCCTCCGGCCAAGTGGACTGTCACGGTTGAAGACGTTTCCAAGCAACCAGACCACACCCGGCATCAACTCCTGCTCGAAGCACCGGGTGTTCCGTCCGCGCCGGTCTACCTGCTGATTCCCAAGGGCATCAAGCAGGGTGAAAAACGTCCGGGCGTTCTCGCAACGCATGGACACGGAGAATTCGGCTACGAACCGATTGCTGGCCGAAGCGACATCCCGGGCGTGGCTGAGAACATCAAGCGGCACAACTACGACTACGGCCTACAATATGTGCGAGGCGGATACGTGGTAGTTGCGCCCTGCCTCATTCCCTTTGGTCGTCGGGTGGATCGCAAGAAATATGGCGGCAAGGACCCGTGCGCCGTTTCGTTCGTCCGCATGCAGGCGCTTGGCAAGTTGCCGCTCACCGCAAATCTCCGGGATCAACGTTGGTGTCTGGATCTGTTGCAGAGTCGTCCTGAAGTCGACCGCGACCACATCGGCGCGGTGGGCCTCTCGTATGGCGGGAGGATGACCATGATGGTCTCCGCCATCGACCAGCGCATCAAGGTCGCCTCAGTCAGCGGTGCGTTGAACCTCCTACAAGAGCGCATGACCCTGCGGCACAGTTGCGGCGCGCAGATGATTCCTGGCTTGTTGAATTATGGCGATTACTCCGAAATCGGTTCCCTGATTGCGCCCCGTCCCTGCGTTTGGGAAACAGGTTCAACGGACGGATTGATCGTGCCGAAATGGGACGAGGTGTTTCGAAATCGCCTTCGCAAGATCTATCGCGCACTCGGCGTTCCTGATCAGCTCCACTTCGATCAATTCGAAGGCGGCCACGTCTGGAGCGGCCGGATTGCATTCCCGCTCTTCGACAAGGTATTGAAAGGAAAGTAAATGGACCGGCGGGAATTCATCAACACACTAGCTGCCGCAAACGTAGGTGCAGCCACCGCGCTCCAGGCGAAAAAGCAAGAAACGCCGAACCAACCTGCGCCTGCCGACGCACCGAACGTACTTTGGATCTGCACCGATCAACAACGCTGGGACACCATTCACGCGCTGGGCAACAAGCACATTCGCACGCCGAACATCGATCGGCTGTGTCGCGAAGGCGTGGCGTTTACCCACGCGCATTGTCAGAATCCGATCTGCACACCCAGTCGCGCGAGTTTCCTCACGGGGATGTATCCGCGTTATCTGAGCGCCTGCAAAAACGGCACGGCTGACTGGGCCAACGAATCACCGCTGGTCACCAAGACCCTTGCCGGCGCCGGATACGATTGCGGCCTCGCCGGGAAGTTCCATCTGACCGCAGCTCACAACCGAATCGAACCGCGGCTGGCCGATGGCTATCGCGTTTTTCATTGGTCACACCATCCGCACGACAGCTGGCCCGAAGGACATGCCTATAAGGATTGGTTGACCGAACAGGGACACGAATACGGCCCTCTGAAGAAGAAATCCGGAGGTGGTATTCCAGCCGAGTTCCACCAGACCAAGTGGTGCGCAGATCGCGCGATTGATTTCATGCTCGAGAAGCGAAGCTCTCCCTGGCTCTTCAGCTACAATTGCTTCGACCCGCATCCACCTCTCGATCCACCGAAGAAGTATCTGGATCGGATGGACATCAAGAACCTTCCCCTGCCCGACTGGACAGATGAGGATTTGAAGGAAGAAGGACGTTTGGCCAAGGCAGGTGTGAATTTTCAATCAACCGCCAAATCACGAACGAGCAAGAAGGCACGCACGGATCTCGCCAAATATTGGGCGATGATCGAACTGATCGACGATCACGTCGGGCGAATGGTCGAGGCCCTTGAAGAATCCGGTCAACGGGACAACACGGTCATCATCTTCACCAGTGATCACGGACACATGATCGGCGACCACGGGTTGACCGCAAAGGGCTGTCGTTTCTACGAAGGCCTGGTTCGCGTTCCACTGATCATGTCTTGTCCCGGGCGATTCAAAAAGGGCATCAAAAGCGACGCGTTGGTCGAACTCACAGACCTCACCCCAACCTTGCTCGAACTTGCCGGCCGGTCCGTTCCTGAGGCGATGCACGGCAAATCGCTCCTTCCCATCCTCACTGGTTCAGCCAATCCCGACGACCACCGGGAATTCGTCCGTTGCACCTACACCGAAACGCTGCAGGGCGCGCCGTCGTGGGGAACAATGATACGTGATCGGCGCTATAAGCTGTGCAACTACCACGGCACGGGCTTGGGGCAGCTGTTTGATATGAAGGAAGACCCGAACGAACACCGCAACCTCTGGGACAGTCCCGCCCATGCTGAGATCAAGGCGAAGTTGATGGTGAAGAGCTTCGATGCCGAAGCGATGACCGCAGATTCCGGCGCTCCGAGAATTGGTCGGTACTAATCCCCTTAGCAGCCAACGTGAGGAGGCTGCATCGAGCCACAGAAACAATCGACCCGCTATTCACGCCAATGTCCGCCAATATCGGACGGTTGAACTGTCGGCTGATCAGTCCTGCACTCATCTCTACATCCTCTTTTCCATTAGCGTCGATTAGCGGTATCTAACAACGCAAGCGCACCCAGCCTCCTCACGTCGACTGCTACTGAATAGGGCCTGACTCCCCTGCTGCCCTTCCGTATGCTCCGCCCGTGATTTCCATTGATCTGACAGGCAAGACCGCCCTTGTCACCGGAAGTGGCCAGGGGCTTGGCAAAGCGACGGCAACGCGCTTGCACAAAGCCGGCGCACAGGTTGCCGTAAACTATTTCCCGGATCCTGAAGGCGTGAACAAAGCTCGCGCAGAGGAGACAGTTTCTGAATTGGGGGAACGCGCGGTTGCAGTAGGAGGCGATGTGCGCGATCGCAGTTCCATATCCGCGATGTTTGAAAAAGTCGCAGAGAGATTTGACGCGATCGACATCGTCATCAACAACGCTGCTGTCCTCCGAGACCGTTCGATCAAGAAAATGGATCACAGCGATTGGGACGCAGTGATCCAGACCAACCTCACGGGCGTGTATAACGTCTGCAAGGAAGCAGCCACGCGCCTCGCCGACGGCGGGCGCATTGTCAGCATGGCTTCCATTTCCGGATTCGTCGGTTTCTTTGGCCAGGCGAATTATTCTGCAGCCAAGGCCGGCGTGGTTGGATTGACGAAAGTTTTGAGCAAAGAACTTGCGAAACGGCGCATCACCGTCAATGCGGTTGCGCCAGGCGTCGTTCTTACCGAGATGGGCAAGTCCATTCCCGACGCCGCGCGCCAGGAGATGTTGAAGCAGATTCCGCTTAACCGATTCGGCGAACCGAACGAAATCGCCAACGCGATACTGTTCCTCTGCAGTCCCCTCGCCGAATACATCACCGGGCAGACGATCCACGTCAATGGCGGTTGGTATGCATGAGTTTGCCACGCGATCAAAAACTCTGTTCAGCCGATGAAGCCGTCGCATTGATCCAAGACGGAGAAGTCGTCGCATGCGGTGGCTTCGTCGGAGCGGCTCATCCGGAGGGGCTCACGGCAGCCATCGAACGTCGCTTTCTGAGCAAGAAAGGCCCGGCCGATCTCACTCTCGTATACGGCGCCGGGCAAGGAGAC
>CEUN01181970.1_pt1 | contig 11543 bp, 9 predicted proteins | sample 361501 | NCBI WGS metagenome assembly CEUN01 (sample SAMEA2622801, study PRJEB7988) | marine metagenome | biome: marine biome (ENVO:00000447); feature: marine epipelagic mixed layer (ENVO:xxxxxxxxx); material: "saline water (ENVO:00002010), including plankton (ENVO:xxxxxxxx)" | depth 120 m | reverse complement strand
TCATCCGAGTTGCCGTTTGCATCCTGCTGCTGAACCTGCTGATCATCCGAGTTGGTGACAGTCTCATCTGAGTTGCTATCGGAACTTTGGCATCCGGATAATGCAATAAAGAGAATTGTTAAAGTCAGAAATAAAAAACGCATCAGATGAAATCTAAAATCTATTTGGGTTGAAAATTATGCTTTGGAATTAGCCGTACACGCCCGTGTGATTACTTGGTACGGCCGTATTTAATGGGCCAGATGACGATTCTTTTTTTGGGTGTTGATTTTGAGGATTTATGTCATCTTGATTATCAACATCTTTACCCCGTTGCTTTCTGCGATGCTACTTTAGCAGTAGGTCTGAGGTGATTGACCCTGACATGCTCTGATATGCGTATGATTCCCTCATTCTTATATATCAGCGGCTATTTAGATAAAAATGTTGGGGCATGTTATAAAGCGTCTAATTCGGCTGGTTCGGTAGATTTTTATGGATTTAGCCGTTACAAGATTTTCTCAGGATTCCAATCGAATCTCTTTGATTTGGACGGTCTTGAGTTCGGGCGAAAGGGCTGAAAAATGTTGGAAAGATTTTTTGGAGTCAGTAAAGCGGGTTCGACGATCCGCAAAGAGCTACTAGCTGGGCTGGCTACATTCCTGACGATGGCATACATCACTATCGTCAACCCTCTGACCCTTAGCGATGGGACTGGGATGGAGTTCGGAGCAGTCTTCACTGCGACGATCATCGCTGCAGTGGTGGGTACGCTAATTATGGGGCTATGGGCTAACTGGCCAGTTGCTCTTGCCCCGGGGATGGGACTGAACGCCTACTTCACCTATACGGTGATACTAGGAGATGGCTATAGCTACCAACAGGCACTGGCTGCGGTTTTACTGGCCGGTATTGTGTTCATAGTCCTATCTGTGAGCCCGGCTCGCAAATATATCATCAACTCGATACCGAGAAGCATGAAACTGGGTATTGGTGCTGGTATCGGACTATTCCTTGCAATCATCGGATTCGAGAACGCCGGTATTGTTGTCGATAACCCTGCAACTTTGGTCGGACTTGGTGATGTTGCTTCATGGCCAGTTTTACTTGCGGGTCTTGGTTTCATAATTATGGCGGTGTTAAGCAATCGCAAAATTCCAGGCGCGATTATTATAGGAATTCTTGCGGTATCGATAATTGCTTGGATCATTGGTGAAGCAAATCTCGAAGGAGTTGCTGGTTCGGTACCGAGCCCTGAACACGCCTTCCAGCTCGACTTCTCGCTTATCGCTACAGCTGGATTTATTGGTGTAGCTTTTGCTTTCTTGTTTGTTGATTTCCTCGACACAGCTGGAACCTTAACTTCAATTGCAAACTTGACGGGTCGAGTTAAAGATGATGGCGAGATCGAAGACATCGATCGTACGTTGTTGGCTGACTCATCAGCCACAGTGGTCGGTGCACTGGCAGGAACATCAAACACTACTTCATACATTGAAAGTGGAGCAGGTATCGCTGAAGGTGGCCGAACGGGTCTAACAGCAGCCACAGTTGCAGTGTTATTTGCTGCGTGTTTGTTCTTCGCACCGTTGGCTCAGTCGGTTCCGGCTTTTGCTACGGCGCCAGCACTGATCTTCATTGCTACATACTTCTTGCGAAACATCAAGGACATAGACTGGGATGACGTATCAGAGTATGTTCCGGCTTCACTAGCGGCGATAATTATGCCTTTGACATATTCGATCGCTTATGGAATTGCTATTGGATTCGTGAGTTACGTGCTGATCAAGGCTCTTAGCGGTAAAGGTCGCTCATTGAACTACGCCTCGATTGGAGTCGCGGTGATATCCGTGTTGTACTTCGTTGTTTCAGTGAACAGCTAAATTGAAATGAATCCCTTCTTTTTCATAAATTCATGAAAAAGAAGGGATTCGAAGACAAAAGGCCGGCTAACGGAATTTGTTTCGTTAGCCGGCTTAAATTTTTCTGTCTTGAGTTACCGAACACTGAAAGTCATGAATAGGTAGATGGAATCGTCTAGCGTCCCTTCAATGCATATGCTTTGGTCCTACGATGAGGTACAAACTGCGATTCGACAGGTTGCTAAGTCGATCAACGATTTGTATTCCTACAGCGATGCCGTGAATCTTGTTCCTGTGCTTACCGGGGCTATGCCATTTTGCTCGGATCTCGCGATGGAGTTAGAACGACTTTCTCCGGGTAAATGGTGCATTGCTCCGGTATTCGTAACAACATACCTGGATGACGGGTTGGTGAGAGAGCCGATGGTTGAATTTCCGAGCAAATTCAATGACTCGATTGATGCAGATTCACCGGTTGTGATTATCGATGACCTGTTGGACACAGGGACTACGATGGCTCACCTCGTAAATGAGTTCAAGCGGGGTGGTTTCGCCGAGGTTTCGGTTTGCGTACTGGTTGACAAACCTTCGGCTCGCAAAAATGATGTGTCACCCGATTTTTGCGCATTAGTTTCCGATTCGGAAGCATGGCTCGTGGGTTACGGGATGGATACACAGAAGCGCTATAGGGCTCTTGATGGCGTATACGTTCTTGAGCTACCACCCGAGTTTCCATACCAAAAGCAGCTCGATTTTCCTATCGATTGATCTGTCACTTATGAAGAACTTAGCGCTCAGGTTGGAGAAGTTCTAACTTCATCGTAGGCTGTTGGGGAGATGGCTAACACGTGAAGTGGCTCTCCGAGCCAATATGAAATCTGGTCTTGGTCAGTCGGATGGCAGTTTGTCAATCTGATAGGTTGCTGATTATTCGCGAGGTGTGCTCGTGTATGGGCGTTTCGATGCGTTATCTCTGAGGTGGGTTTCACCTCGTTCGCGTGCGAGCCGAATTTGGAGCTGACGTTCACGGAAACGGGCGCGCTCTTCGTTTGAGAGGATGTCGTCACACTTTGGACAACTCACTCCAAGCTCGAACATAGGCGATTTACGGTCTTCAGGGGAGACAGGATTCTGGCAGCCGTAGCACAGCATGTACTCTCCTTCGATAAGACCGTGCTTTAGCGAGACACGCTGGTCGAACACGAAACATTCGTCTTCCCAGAGGCTTTCTTCTTCAGGAATTTCTTCGAGGTATTTGAGAATGCCGCCTTTGAGGTGATAGACCTCGTCAAAACCGATGTCTTTCATGTAGACGGTTGCTTTTTCACAGCGGATCCCGCCTGTGCAATACATGGCGACGGCGGATGGTTTGTTTGGGCTTGATGCCAACAGATCCGCCCAGTCAGGGAACTCGTTGAATTCTTTTGTGATCGGATCGACAGCGCCTTTGAAACGACCGACTCCGAATTCGAAAGTGTTTCGCGTGTCGATGACCATTACATCGTCGCGGCTTATGAGTTCGTTCCAGTCGGACGCATTGACATAGGTACCGGCATTGTCATTCGAGTCGATGTAGGACTTGCCCATGGTCACGATCTCGTCTTTGACCTTGACCTTCATGCGGTTGAAGTTGGGATTGTCGGAGTACGAATACTTAACTTCCAGGTTTTCGAATCCGTCCCAGCCTCTTAGTTGATCAATGATGGTCTTGATGCCGTTGTCTGGACCCGAGATCGTACCGTTCACGCCTTCTTCGGCAAGAATCAATGTGCCACGAATGTTGTGCTCGCGGCACAACCCGAGAAGTGCAGGCTTTTTCTCGTCTGGTGCCTCTACCTTCGCAAAGTGATAAAGAGCGGCGATGGTGTAGGTCGTGTCGCTCGGGTTGGTCATACAACCATTTTACGGACTGAATGCCGTTTTGAGAGACCTTTCCCGTCAGTCGTTCAACTTGTTGGCGTTCAGGTAGTCCATGTTCATCTCGACGCCGAGGCCGGGATCATTCGGGTTGAGGTGAAGCGCGCCGTTTGCGTTGTCGAGTGGCGACATTATGAACTCGTTGTACTTCGTCAGATCGGCGTTAGCTGTTTCGAGTTTGTAGAAGTTGGGGACGGTAATCATCACGTCAGCACCGGCGAGTACGTTGATAGGGCCACTGGCATCGTGTGGCGAAATCGGGATGTAGTACGATTCTGCCTGGCTGAGAGTTTCCAGTTGGTTCTTAGACGGGGTCGGTAATGTGTATCCACATTGGTTGGTCGCCTACTTGAAGGGTTTCCAAATGGGTTAGCGTGCCATCGGGGTTGATTATGTAATTGGCGAGGTCGCCGTTATCGAGTCCTCCGACAATCACAAATGTGCCTCTAGGGTCGATTCCAAAGGCGCGTGGAGTGCCAAGGGATGCCTGCTGCCCAAGACTTTTTAGTTCGCCTGAATCGCCGTCTACTGAGAACATCGCGATGCTGTTATGTCCTCGGTTGCCGACAAAAAGGTATTTGCCGTCGGGCGACATATGAATCTGGGCGTTCGAGTTGCTCCCCGACCAATCATTGGGAAGAGTCGATAATGTTTGAAACGCTTCAATAGTTCCGGAGTTGGAGTCGAACCGGTAAGCGGTGACGCTCGAGTCCTGCTCGTTATCGAAATAGATAAAATTTCCGTTCGGGTGATAGACGTAGTGACGAGGTCCGTGACCTTCTGGGGGCTCGATGATTGGTGGATCGTTGGGCGTTAGCTTGCCTGTTTGGTCATCGAACTTGTACTGGTAAATCGAGTTCGAGTCGTCGACGTGTGGCAGGAATGTATATGAGTTTGACGAGTCGGTCTGGGCGCAGTGTGCGCGGTGCCGAGTTGCGATCCATTCCGTTGGTGCCGCGCCGACGGCACCTGATTCGTCGATGGGATGAACGGCGATGTGACCGGCAGCGTAGTAAGCGGACAGCAGGTGTCGTCCGGTGTTGTCGACCGAGACGTAGCAAGGATCAGATTCGAGATCGACTGTGCCCGATCGGGTCAATAATCCGGTTGATTCGTCAATGTCGTAGCTTGCAATTTTTAAGTCATCTCGAAGTCCGACGTAGGCTCGAGTTTTGTCAGGCGATACAGCGAAAGGCGCCGGGCCACCGGGCGCATAAATATCTTCCTGGTGGGTGAGGTCACCGGTTTCTGAGTTGAGGTTGTAGATGGCGATATTGTCGTCGCCCTGGAGTGTTATGTATACGCGTTGCATTTTGGAGGGTTTGTTGTGTTTTGTGGTTGGCGAATTGTAGCGAAGTGCTACTAGGAGTGCGGCTCGTCAGCGACTGGTACCTAAGGATTCGACCCCTATGGCGTTTTCGCGTTTCCACGCGTCTGGGACTGGTCCAGCGTATGGTGGGCGCTCGAACCGAGGTGGCGACTCTACGAGCCGAGGGTCTTGTTGTTCGACGAGGATCGCCAGCAGGCGATCATGAAGCTCTTTCCTCGTTGCCTCGTACTCGGGCTCGGCGGCGACGTTGGTCATGTAGTGCGGGTCTTTGTTCAGGTCGTAAAGCTCTTCTTGAGGTCGTTTTCCGAATCCAAGCTCGAACAATGGTGCAACGTCAGGTTTTGCTCGGTTGTAGATCATCCAGGATCGTGTTGGTCCTTTGTCGAGATCTGGGTAAACGACCGTGTAGCTGTTGAGTAACTCTTCGGCTGGAGGTGGCTCGGTATTCGGATCGTCGAGTCCCATAGGGGCGCCAGCGGGCCAGCGGTCGGGTTCGAAATTGTGTATGTAAAGGAAATCTTTGGTTCTGATGGCACGAGTTGGGTAGGGGAGACCGTCATTGGGACCAGGGTTGTCGATGAGATTGTGACGTTCTCTTCCCGTGACGACGAAGTCACGTTCTGGTTCGACCTGACCTGATGCATCGGATTTCAGCAGCGGCATGAGGCTCTTGGCAGTCATACCTTGCGGAAGTTTTACCCCCGCAGCTTCAAGGAAGGTTGGAGCGATGTCCATGAGATTTACGAAATCGTCAACGGTGCGTCCTGCCGAAATCGCCACGGGCCAGCGAACCGCCATCGAAACTTCTGTGCCGAGTTTGTAGAGGTTGCACTTGGCGCGTGGGAATCCCGGGATGCCGTGGTCGCCACTTACGGCAATTATCGTGTTGTCGAGCTCACCAATTTCTTCTAGTTTGGCGAGGATCACTCCGAGCCCGGCATCAACTGCCTGGCATTCACCGAGATAGTCGGCAAAGTCTTCCCTGATTTCGTGGACATCGGGAAGGAAGTCGGGCATTCGCCCCTTGAGATCATCGGGTTCTATATTCCAGAGTTTTTTACCGGATCCCTGTTGCCATACACGGTGAGTGTTGGTCGGACCCCACCAGTAACAGAACGGCTGGTCATCATCGCGGGCGTCGAGGAACGATTCGAAGTTGGCAAGAGTTTCGTCATATATTTCTTGCTTTGCGTCTTCGATTTCAAGACCTGAATCTTCGAGTCGTTCTGTCACTTCGAGAGAGAAGTTGTTGTAACGGTGCCCGGCAGATTCGTAAGCAGTTCGGGCTCCGCCGTATGGTGCGTTGGTTGTGAGGCCGGGCGACCAAACTTTGTAGGTGTAGCCAATGTGGTAACCGGCGTCTTCAAGAATGAGAGGGTAGGTTGGGATTGTTTCGTCCCAGCGTGCGCCCTGGAGGATTGCTCCAAGACCTGTTTGCCAGAAGTAACGTCCGGTAAGGATTGAACTGCGGCACGGGGTGCAACTCGGAGCGGGAACGTTTGCGTTAAGGAACAGCGTACCTTCGTTGGCTATGCGGTCGAAATTGGGAGTTTCGATCAGTTCGTGAATCGTTGATTCGCCCGGATGGTCGCGGTAGGCGGAGGCGTATCGACCCCAGTCGTCGGCGAAGGCAAAAACGATGTTCGGTCGCAAGTTGATCTCCGTAAGTGGCGCTGCTTGTTCTGACGGGCTCAGACTTTAACAGTAATACGATGGCGTTAGGTTTTTAGTCCACGCAATTCTGGGCTAAATTTCATATTCCTTGAGCAGGTTTTTGGCGATGATAAGGCGCTGGATTTCGTTAGTACCTTCGCCAATGATCATCAACGGAGCATCACGGTAATAGCGCTCGACAGGAGAGTCTTTCATGTATCCAGCGCCACCGTGAATTCTCATGGCATCGAGGGTCACTTCAGAGCAGATTTCACTGGCATAGAGCTTCGCCATGCCTGCTTCCTGATCGACTCGCTCCCCGTTGTCTTTACGTTCGGCGGCATCGCGAGTCATCAGGCGGGCCGCATGGATTTTCGTTGCCATGTCGGCGAGCATGTTCTGAATCGACTGACGAGTAGCAATCGGGTGACCAAACGTCTCGCGCTGTTGGGCGTATCTGATTGCTGCTTCGAAGGCGGCCTGGGCAACTCCGACGGCTCGGGCGGCGACGTTTATTCGTCCAGTCTCGAGTGAGTCCATCACCTGATAAAAGCCGTTACCTTCTTGTTTTCCGAGAACTTCGTCGGCGGAGATTCGATAGTCCTGAAAGACGAGTTCTGAAGTATCGACCGCACGGTAACCAAGCTTGTTGAAGTCTTTACCGGCGGTGAATCCATGACCTTTTTCGGCGATGAATCCGGTTATGCCTTTGTGTGGCGGCTCGGTATTCATATCGGTCTTGGCAAGGAGAAGGAAAACGTCTCCGTTGCGACCGTTAGTAATGAACTGTTTTGTGCCGTTGACTACGTACTGTTCGCCATCTTTATCGGCGCGGGTTTGCATGCTAGCAACGTCGGTTCCGCCCCCTGGTTCGGTGAGCGCGAGACCACCTCGTTTTTTGCCGGTGGCAAGGTCGGGTAGCCAGCGTTCTTTCTGGTCTTCGGTTCCGTACTGCGTGATGCCCCAGGTGAGCATCGAATGAGAGCCAATCGGACCGGTTAATGACATCCAGCCTTTTGCGATTTCTTCGAAGACCATCGATAACGTTGTAACGTCGACACCGAGTCCACCGTACTGCTCAGGAACAGTCATCCCGAACAGACCTAGCTCCGCCATTTGGTTGACCAGTTCGGTCGGATAGGTATCGTTCTCGTCGTGTTCAGCCGCTTGAGGTAGGACTTCTTGTTTCACGAAGTCGCGCACTGCCGATAACAGTTGCGACCGAATTTCAAGATTTTGCTTGCTGATTGGCATTTGCGTGGCTGGTTGTTCCGGGTGGGCATCCGTTGCCCAAGCTTGATCGCGGGAATGTTACCCGAAGGGGAGGGGTGGATGTGATGATTGTTTGATTTCTATTTCATGACACGCACGTGAGGGATATAGAGGGTGTTACTCAACTGCACCGCTGACAGCTTTCTCGTGTTTATTTGGTTTCTAGCGTGCTCGGCTTGATCATCGCAGGGAACAATACAAATGCGATAACCATGCACCCAAGCCCTGTGCCTGCGGTAATGAGTACTGCTGTCGCCGGGTCGAATAAATTGGCAAGTGCGCCAATAGCGAGTTGCCCGAACGGTCCGAGTCCAATGAATACCGCAACCGATCCTAGGACCCGCCCGCGCATTTCGGGGGATGAAGCGTAAATCATGATGGCACTTTGCATGGTGGCGAATCCAGACATGCCGACTCCACCTAAAAACAGAATCACGAGAGTGATCCAGTAAGTTGTCGACTGTGAAAACAAGATGACGGCGATTACAAACAGGGTCGACCCCAACATGTAGACGCGGGTGTAGTGTCGAGGTTTCGCGAAGATTGCTATTAGTGCTGCGCCAATTAACGCGCCGGTTCCTTCAACTGACTGTAATACCCCTACGAGGATGTCGCTGACGTTAAGTACCTGCTTTGCCACGACCGGTTGCTGGCTAATGTACGAGAATCCGAATACGTTGAGGATTAGTGTTACTCCCAGTGTGCCGACCATTACCTGACTTTTTCGGATGTATCTAATTCCTTCGATTATCTGGATTTTTGGACTTTCGATACCCCCTTCGTGCTCGAGTCTTCGATATTTAAGAGATGTAGCAACCAAAATGCCAATGCCATACAGGATGAATCCGAGGATGAATCCACCTTGTGGTCCGATGGTTGCGAGGAAGATCCCGCCGATAAATGGTCCTGGAATACGAAACAATGAGTTTGTTGTTTGTTCGAGGGAAACGGCTCGTCCGGCAGAAGAGCGGTGAACAACTTCGCCAATCAAAGTTCGTCTGACAGGGAATTCACTTGCCATCACGGCACCGATCATGAAGCTACCTAGTGCGAGGTGCCAGAACTGTAATAGGTCGCCAATTATCAGTAATGCAAGCGCAGCTGATGTTACTGCCTGAACGGCGAGTCCTGTCATCAAGAGGTACTTGCGGTTGAGTCGTTCTGCGAGTACCCCGATTCCGAACCCGAACAGCATGGGAAGAAATCTGAGGAAGAACGTGACTGATACGAGGAACGGTGAGTCAGTAAGTTCGAGAGCGAGCAGCGCAACCACCAGCATTTCTAGCCACATCATCATACCGGTCACCCAACCGACTGCCCAGAGTCTGATGAATTGGCCGTTTCGGAGAAGCGACTGATTGGAGTTTGCGGAGATCACGGCGAGAAGAACCAGGGGTTGTCTGGAAGTGCCAGAAGTGCGACCAGCTTAGTCGACCTCGGTCCAAAACGGAGCGCGGTTTTTCACTTTGGCGAGGATTGATTCTTCCCAGGGTGGTAGTGGATGACCTTCGGGTTGTAGTGGTCCAGTTTTCCACCCTATGCGATTGTGAACACGCGGGTCTGAGTAGTAGGCAAGGTAAACGAGTTCGAGTAAGAGAGCAAAAGGGATCGGTTCAACTGATTCGAATCCGGAAATTGCCTTGTTAAGGTTTTCTACCGTGACCGTATCCTCGCCGAGTCGCGACTGTATTGATTCGATAGCGCTAAAGAGGATGTCCGAGAACTTGTGGTGCTCAGTCGACATTCTCTCGAGTTCGTTCTCAATGCCAAGTCCACCCGCACCGGGTAGGTCGGCGACCGGAGGGATGATTCGGTCTAACACCGATTTTTGCAATGCTGAGTTTGGGTGAAGTGAAGTCACGACTTAAGATCCATTCGATCATGACGGATGTAATCGGCTGTTCGAAGCGCCAGTGCCTGGATTGTTGGAGTTGGATTCACTCCTGCTCCGGTGACGAAAACTGAGCCATCGACTATGAACAGGTTGTCAGCGTCGTGTGCCTGGCCGAACTTGTTGACCACAGAACGTTCCGGGTCATCGCCCATCCGCGCCGTGCCCATCAAGTGCCATCCGGTGTTTGTACTCAATGCGTTACGCGTGATGTTTGTCGCACCTGCTGTTTCGAGCACTTTCGCTGCTTGATCGACGGCATGGGCGAGGAGTTTTTTCGAGTTTTCGCCAACTCTGTATATGATCTTTGGTGAGGGAATTCCGTAGCGATCAGTCAAATGTGGATCGAGTTCGACCCGGTTAACTTCTTCCGGGAGGTCGTCACCGATGGCTCCTAATCCGATGTTTTTTCCGAATCGTCGATTAAATTCGGCATGGTGGTTGTCGCCCCATGGGACGTCGCCTATCGCCGTTGGTGCAGGTCCCTGACCACGACCTATTTGGAAGGTGTATCCGCGTTTAAAATCTCGACTCGGATCTGTTTCATAAAACTCCTGCGACATGATGATCAGGGCGAGCGGACCGTGATATGTCGGCGTGGGTAGGTCGTTCAGAAGACCGTTTGCACCAGCGTACACATGGAACATGAGATTCTTACCCACCATGCAAGAGGAGTTAGCAAGTCCATTTGGATGGCTGGTGGATTTCGAATGAAGTAGCATCCGCGGTGTGCCTATCCCGTTCGCTGCGATTACCACTCCGTTGGAGGGTTGAAATTCGGGTTCGCCTTGCTCGTTGTAGTAGTTGACTCCCGTAACTTTGCCCGACGAGTTGGTAGCAATTTCGTAAACGGTTGAATTGGTACGAATCTCGCCCCCGAGTTTTACGGCATCAGGAATGTAGGTGATGTCCGTTGATGCTCGCGCACCTCGTTCACAATTGAGTCCGACAGCTCCGCAAAAATTACATGCCTTTCGACCCTTGTAGTCTATCGAGTTGATGTGAGAGTCGGATGGCCACCAGTGCCAGCCAAGATTGTCAAAAGCGCGAGCCATTCTTTCTCCATCGTGACCGAGCGGAACAGGAGGCATTTGACGAGGTGATCTGGGTGGGTTTGCGGGATCGCCATTGATTCCCGAACAACCCATCATTTCGTCGTTCAGGTCATAATAGGGCTCGAGGTCGAAATAAGAGATTGGCCAGTCGTCCGCAACACCATCTAGAGTCTTTACACGGAAATCGGACGGATGGAAGCGAGGTACGTGGGCCGTCCAGTGGATCGTTGATCCTCCAACAGCGTTGTACATCACAACTTTGATTTGCGATTCGTCATCGTTGACCGGGTAGTCCTGCGGTAGTTTTCTAACGTTAGGCGAATAGTCCCACTTGGTGCGCTGCAAGTACTGCCAGTCGGGACTGTTTGTCGCATACGTTTTCGGGTCTACCCACGGACCCTGTTCGATGCATACGACTTTGAAATCGTCTTCGGCAAGGCTCCAAGTCACGGCGGCACCGGATGCCCCCGAACCGACCACGACTATGTCAACTGGTTCCCTGACGGTGATGCTTGCCAAGTTTTCGTTTGCTCCGATTCGGTGTGACTTTGACTATGACGAAGATTGCCCCCCCCCCGCTTCCT
>CEUN01147196.1_pt1 | contig 11552 bp, 10 predicted proteins | sample 361501 | NCBI WGS metagenome assembly CEUN01 (sample SAMEA2622801, study PRJEB7988) | marine metagenome | biome: marine biome (ENVO:00000447); feature: marine epipelagic mixed layer (ENVO:xxxxxxxxx); material: "saline water (ENVO:00002010), including plankton (ENVO:xxxxxxxx)" | depth 120 m | reverse complement strand
ATACCATCTGCTACTCCATCCATTGCATGCATACCAACTATAAACATAGCATCATAACCCTCTTCTAAAACATCTTGCCTTAATCCAAAATGGCCATGGCCACTCAGTAATTTTGTTTTAGGATCAATGTCTTTTAACCTAAGATTTGGTCTAGGAGGTGATGATCCATGAAAATCTAATATTGTAAAATCTGCTGCTCCTGCACTACGAGCACCCTTAATGACTGTATTTAAATCAATTGTCATTTGTTGACGTTGATTTTCATCATCAGACAATTCACGTCCACCTTTAGTAGGTTGTGGCCAATGTACTACTCCTGTAATGCCCTCCATATCTGCAGCTATAAATACTTTCATGCTAGACGCTCCTAATCTATTTTAAGATCATTCCTTTTATTATACTAATCATACTATATTATTATTTCTTGTAATAATACTCAAACTTTGACTCATCTAAATCAACTCCTAAACCGGGTCCCTCTGGAGGTCTTAATACATGACCATCTGGAGATATTCTATTATCAAGAATAGTATCATCATTTCTTGCTGCACCAGCAGGCCATGTAGCATTACGAGAGGCAGCCGCAAAATGCGCAGCTGCTGCTGACAACAAATCAGGATAAGGTGCTACAGAAAAAACTATATTTGCTGATTCTGCAACAGCAGCCATTTTCTGTAAAGGTGTCAAACCGCCATATTTCTGCATTTTAAAATGCCACACTGGAATAGAACTGAACTTGCAAAGCTCATAACTGCTATTAACACTAGTCAACAATTCATCAGCTTGTAATGGTGTCACTATTTTATTAGCAATCTGCTCAAGATCCTCTATACTCTGCACTGGCTGTTCAAACAACGCAATCCCACCATACTTTTCAATCTGAGTAAGCGCCATTATTGCATCTGCTTTGTTATATCCTGAATTACCATCTAACTGAAATTGAATTTTACCTTCAGAAACTTCACTAACTTCCTTATACCAAGATACATCTTCAGTTACTGTAAACCCTATTTTTCCTTTAACAACTTGCCAACCCTCCTCAGTTAAATGTGTGATAGCCTCAACAAGTTCATCACCATATAATCTGTCTAAAAAACCATGTAGAACAACTCCTTCATTGATTTGACCACCAAGTAATTCATATATAGGCACTCCATGTTTTTTGCCTAAAATATCCCAAAACGCCAAATCCAAAGCTGTATAAGCAAAATTAGCTCCTCGAAAAGCATTGTTCATGATTTTCCAACAAGAGTTAATGTTAGTTGCATCCTGCCCATATAATGCAGGAGCCAAGTACTGATCAATTGCATTCTTTATTGCCACTGATGAAGGTCCAAACCATGGAGCTGAAGATATGGTCTGACCTATCCCTTCAATACCTTCTTTAGTCATTACTTTTACTACTATTGCTGGCAAAGACTCATTAACTCCGTATCGCGTTACCAACGGAGTCAGTCTTTTGATTGGAATAATTGCTGATTGAATCTCAACTATACTAGTATCTGACATGGCACATCCTCCTATTTATCTGGTAAAGTTAATTTCACTAACTCACTTACATCATCAATATCACCAACTGTGTCTACCATATTACATAATGCAGTAATGTTGTCTTCGGAAATAACTCCTTTAGCTAAATATCGAAACTTAGATTCAAATTCTTCATCACTAAGCATATTTTCAGGCTCACCTAAGGCATAACTTACATGACCCTTATAAACATCTCCTCCATTAGTAGTAACTTCTACTACACAACCATTCTTTTCAGGCCAATCAGAGTTTATCTGCTCATCAAGTACTACTTCAACTTTAGGTACCAACTCTTGAACTTCTGGTTGATCAAATGACGCAATATCCTCTTTATACCAACTTCCTTTATTAAGTACTACAGATACAGTTACAGGTAAAGAAAAACCTGCTTGATTAACAGTATCACAATCATATTTCACTCTAAACGATGGGGTAATAGCATTCTTATAACTACCAACTCTGATTTTTGCTACTTCAGATAAATCTGGCTTCCCTTGCGACAACAAATCATTTGTTGCATCTACGCAAGCATGGACATGCCTACAACCAGCATGAGGTTTAAAACCAGTTTCAGCAATAGTAAAATCTTTACCTAGATTTGCAAGAAATGCCTGGTCATATCCATCTCCAAACGCATGATAATAACCATATTCTCCATCCAAAGCACCTGGAGGTCCCTGAAAACCAGCAGCAGATAACTGAGCTGCATAAATACCATTTCGTACTGCAAACCCAGACAATAAATCTTTAGTATCACATAAACCCGCATCAAACACATATTGCTCTGTTCCTGATGCCATATCCATAGATAAAGCTAGTGCATTAGCAACTTTATCCTTACCTAAATCCATAGCCAAAGCAGCCACAACTGCACTAGCCAATGTGCCAGCTTGTGATTTATGATCTAAACCCCTTACACGTTGAGCAACCTTAACACCAGGTTGAATAGCACCAAAAACATCATATCCAGCTGCCACAATTCTCACTAGATCTTTACCAGTCAAACCTCGCTGCTCACATATTGCTATCGCCAATGGTACAAGTTCTGCCGCCACATGACCACAAATACGATGTGAATCATCCATACCCAAATGTTTAGAAGCAACAGCATTAGCCCACGCAGCTCCAGCAGATGAAAGCTTCACATTAGTACCCCATAAAATAGCTTCATTACCAGGCTCAGTAGCCATTGCATACTCTGCTGCTAATTTACCCAAATCTGTATCACGCGCACCAAGTGCACAGCAAATTGTATCCACAATTACCTGTCCAGCTCTCTTTATAGCCAAAGGAGACAGCATATCATAATCTAATTCACTTGCATGACCTGCTACATATTCAACTGCATTCATTCCTTTCATATCAAACATTAGGTCCTCCTATATAATCATCTTCTATTCTTAGTTATTATCACAATCTATCGTCATTTGATTCCAATATGATTTGTAAATATTAGCTGCCAATTCATAGGCTCGCACTCCATCAACAAGTGACACAAGAGGTTTCTCTCCATTCATTATGGAATTCACAATGTTAGTAGCCTGATACTCAAAATGACCTACACTATCGTATCTTTCTTCAAAAACCTCTCCATTTGACTTAGCATAAGTAAGTTCAGTACCATTAGACACAGTAATAGTACCCTCCTTACAATAGACCTCAGTACGAGAAATAGTTGTAGGCACAACTGCAAACGGTTGATTTCCAACTAGCGAAGAATAAGTGCCGTTATCAAATCTGATATTCGCACAAACCCCATCTTCCACATCAAACTCATGACTATGTTTACCGATTAAACCATTAATTAATGTTGATTGTCCATTAACAAACCATAAAATCCTGTCAATATTATGAATACCTGAATATAACAGAATCCCTCCACCGGATTTGCTAGAATCCCAGACCCATTTAGGAACTCTATCATCTCCAGGATACATAAAATGTTCGTGTACTGCCACAACAGCGCCTAATATTTTATTAGCCAGCAAGCTATGTACCTTAGTGAAAACAGGGCGAAAACGATGCACAAAACTAACTGACGCTACTAGATCATCATTTTGAGAATATATTTCCGCAAGCCTTATAGCCTGTTCAAGTGTATTACCCATTGGCTTTTCAACAAGCAAATGGCACCCTGCATCATATAACGCTACACTGCATTCAAAAAGTTGGTCATGAGGCAAAGCAACTACTCCTAAATTAATTTCAGCAGCTATTAAAGATTCAGTAGAATCATATCCAGTAATATCAAATTCATTTTGAATTTCTAGACGCCGCAAATCATCAATTTCTGTAAAGCCAACCAACTCTACCGATTCAGAAATTTGAGAAAATGCTTCTAGATGATGATGTCCTGCAACACCAGCACCAAATACTCCTACCCTAATCTTGTCAGACATGTTTCATATATATATTATTTTTCCAAACGGATATAGTAACGATCCGCATTATGCGGTGAAAGTCTCACAGCACCCTCATCTGTTACCATAAAATTGTCAGTAATCAAAAATCCTTTGTCATTTTCAAGAACAGTACCTGGATGATACGAAAGAATCATGTTTGATTTCAACACAAAATCAGGATCAGAAGCTGAACTAGGACCATCACTACCGTCAAGTCCTGTACTATGACAATCAGGAGTATGTTTACCTGCTACTTTTAAGCCCATATCTGAAATGGCTTTGTCATTGGCATTAGAAATATCATCATAAGTATTACCTGTACGTGCAACTGCTGAGGAAGCATCTACTGCTGCTAAATAAGCATCTAACTGAAGCTGTGCCTCGTCTGGTAAATCAATAAATGAAAAAACAGAAGTCATTTCGGTCCAATAACCCCATGGGCTTTCATACACAATCTCAAAATTAATAATGTCGTCCTCAGACATCGTCAGATCCTTAGGAGTTGGGACTGTAAATGGTGTCAAATCTAATGAAAGCTTCGTTCTACCCCAGAAAGCTCCTTTTGCTTTAACAAATTCCTCAGTCGCCGCACACACATCCCAATATCTAGCGCCTACATATGAATGATCAGCAAAAACATCCATACATGCATCCAAAATATAACCATTCTGTTGTACTGCCTCTAGTTCAAATGGGGATTTAATCTGTCGAATTGCATTATAAGGTTCGGTAGCATCAATCAAATCATGACTTCCTATTGCTTGATCTAAAGACTCGTAAGCACCTAATGGTAACAATTTTTTCATGTTAACTACACCTATACGCTTTCCACTTTCTCCGGCATAATCAGTCACTAACTCTTTCACTCTTTCCATTAAATCAGCTGGGGATTCTACTCTTTCTTTTCGAGTCGTAGTTTCATTCCTAGTCCAAACAGCCTGATATGAACTCCAAATTAACATGTAAGGATCTGGATCGTCCTGCCCCAATACGGCATAACCTGCACCACCCCACAAATGTGCATTAGTTATATAACGTATCGCACCCATACCACCTGGTGCTCCACCTCCAATAATCACCAAAGCTGCGAAATCTTCTTTTTTCATCATATCTTGAATTTTTTGAATTCTAATCTTTACATCTTGAACTAATCCTGCATGTGTAAGCATTTTTCTATCTCCTATAATATTTTTTGCTAGTTTCTCATTACTATTTTATAACACCTATTTAACTACATCTCCCATTCATATGGAAGACCAAAAGCAATCTCTTCTCCTACATTGTTAGCTACAGCTTTTTCATAAATCATCTTAGCAACAGCTACATCTTCCACAGCCACACCCCCTGACAAGAATATGGAATAAGTCCAATCCTTCTGTCTAGCAGGCTTATTTCCAGACACAACATCACCTAAATCAGCATAGACATCCTCTGTAGTCATTAATCCATCAGCTATTGGAATCAGAACTTCACCTGCTTCATCTAAACCACATTCCCATTCATCTAAGACAACTTTAGAATTAACCACAAAATTTTCATCAACCTCTCTGGCCCAAGGATCATGACGACCCATTGCATTCACATGAACCTGTGATTCCGTCAAACTCTTACTGTCAAACACAGGCTGAGCCGATGTTGTCATTGTAGTAACCATATTTGCCCCTTCTAAAGCATGATCAGGAGATAACACAGGAACAACTTCGATATCCAACTCCTTACTCATAGAAACACAAAATTTACGAAGTGGTTCCTCTTTTCGACTAAATACTTGTACTCTTTGCAAATCACAAACTGCTTTTACAGCATGTAATTCTGTACGAGCATGTCGTCCAGATCCAAACAATGCCATTTTCAAAGGCCCTTCTGGAGACAAATATTTTGCAGCTACGGCAGCAACTGCAGCTGTCTTAAACCAATCATAATATAAAACTTCCATTATCGACAATAATTCACCAGTAACTGTATCAAATAAAAGTTGGAATGTTTGCAAATCACCTGTCATCCCAGTAGTATAAACATTCATACCAGCCGCACTAATATCTGAAATAGCAGCAGCTTTAAATTTTAAAGCAGGCAAACCTTCTGGGCGACGACTCCTATCCGAATGGACAGATCCATCTTTATCAAACCAGGCACATTTCCTAGCAAAATTAGCTGCACGACCTTTACCTTTTTCTCTATAACCTAATTCAACTGCCTCAATATAATCTTCAAGTTTAAATAAACCTTGCAAATCATTGTTACGCAATATCAAAGTCATAAACACCTCCTTTGTTCTTAATCATCTAATCGCATATAGTTATCAATTTTTATAGTTGAGAAACCTATAAAATCAAACAGTTATATGTCTCCTCTCAATTCTCAGCCAAACAATCGAAACTATACCAACTAAAACACAAAACCAACCACTCATGTTAATAACCCACACAACACTAAATTTGTCTGTCAAATAGCCAGCTCCAATGGTAGCAACTGGCAATAATCCCCATACCATGCCATAAGAACCAATGATCCTTCCTCGAAACAAATCAGGTACTCTACTCTGATACGTGGCGTTCATAATCGTCAGAAAAACCCCCTGAAACAAACCTGTTAAACCAGCAATCAAATATAGCATCCAAAATGTTCTTGTATACGCAAACACAACCAAACTAAATCCAAAAGAAACAACTGCCATAACACATTTTTCAGTGGGCTTGCTAACGTTTGTTGCAAACGACACAAACAAACCAGAAATCGCAGCAAATGCACTAGCAACTCCAATCAAGTTCCCATATAATGCTGGACCTCCTTGGAGTACTTTATCCACAAAAACCGGCGTCATTTTTAGATATGTCATTCCAATGGGAATAGCCATCAAACCCATAAATAATAAGAGCAGTACAATCCTATCTCCTTTGAGATATGATAAAACACTTTCAGACGAACCATATGATGCACTAATATAACTATTTTCACCATTGTTTTCATTATGCAAAACATTATGATTACGCTTGTCAATTGAAAAATTCAGTATAATAAAAGCCAAAGCAGATCCGAGAAGTGTCAAAGCAGCGACACTCAAAGCAACCGTATAATCATAATAAGTCAATAACAATCCAGCTGCAACTGGTCCAACAAAACCCATCATCCGTGTACTAGATAAATCTAAAGATGCTACTGAAAAAACATTATTCCCATGTAATATAGTAGATAACAAAGCTAACCTACTTGCACCATAAAATGCAAACGACATACCAACAAACAAATTTGCTGTTCCTAAATACAATTGACTTTCGTATTGCTTACTAACAACCCAGCCATATATACCAGCAACAAAAGCACCTGCAATACAAGCAGCAACTAACAGGATGCCCCTAGACATCTTCTTATCACCTAACCAACCCGCAAAAGGTGAACAAGGTAACAAAGGAATACCATACAAAAATCCTACTAAGGCAACCCACGCAGCTTTTTCAGACATCTGTACTGCCTGCCACAACGATGTAATAGCAAAAATACGAAAACCCAAATGACCTAAAGTACCACCAAGCCAATAAATAGGATATGATGTATTACGCAAATGTTTTATATCATCAAACCATTTTGCAACAGTATTTTGTACAACCAATCCTTCTACATCCAATTCTCTACTCCTAAATCCGATGACTTTAACTTTAAAAACATCTGGATAATTGTACTTTCAAAAAGCTATATCTTTAGTGTAGTTTTCCACTACACTTTTGTAATAACTTATTATTTAGGCGATTTGAATTGCCGGTAAACCTCTGCCTTCTCCCATTTCATCAATTCGATGACACGCAGCAAAATGTCCTGGTCTCCATTCTTTTAATAATGGTCTTGTATTTATACATTCATCAATGACCAATGGACATCGTGTACTAAACAAACAACCCTTTGGTGGATTAGCTGGATTAGGCACATCACCTTTCAAAACAATTCTCTGTCTTTTAGATTCAATAATTGGATCAGGTACAGGAATAGCAGAAATTAAAGATACAGTATATGGATTTAATGCACTCAGAAACAATTGATTTGTCTCAGCCAATTCAACTATCTGACCCAGATACATAACTGCAACTCTATCTGATATATGACGTATCATACTCAAATCGTGCCCGATAAACAAATATGTCAATCCAATATCTGATCTTAAATCTTCAATCAAATTGACGACTTGCGCCTGAATAGATACGTCTAAAGCCGAAATTGGCTCGTCACATACTACAAAATCTGGTTCTGAAGCTAACGCTCTAGCTATACCTACTCTCTGTCTCTGACCTCCAGAAAATTCATGTGGAAACCGAGCAGCAACATCAGGACTTAGACCAACAACCTCAAGAAGATAATTTATTCTTTTTTCTATATTTTCTTTATCCAGTCCACTATGAATCCTAATTGGCTCTGCTATAGCCATACCTACAGCTAAACGAGGATTCAAAGATGCAAAAGGATCCTGGAATATCATCTGCATTCGCTTACGCATATCACGCAGGTCATTAGTGTCTAAATGTGTTAAATTAATACCATCAAAAACAATTTCACCTGCTGTAGGTTCATATAACTGCAAAATTGCTCTACCAGTTGTTGTTTTGCCACACCCACTTTCACCTACCAAACCAAATGTCTCGCCACGAAATATATCAAAAGTTACACCATCTACTGCTCGGACTGCACCAACTTGCCGCTGCAGAACACCTTTTTTAATAGGAAAGTGTATTTTCAAATCTTTTACACTTAACATCGTATCACTTACATTATTGTTGTTAGACATTTCGTTCACATTCATCTTGTATATCCCACCAACATGCAACTTGATGTTGATTCTCTTTTACAAATAAATTTGGATTTTTGTTATGACATTTGTCAAACACATAAGAACACCGAGGCGCAAATGGACATCCATCAATATGATCTAACATATTAGGTGGTTGTCCCTCAATACTCGTAAGTCTCTCAGATGTGTTAGTACTATTATCGTGCCTAGGTAAAGATGCAAGCAGACCTTCTGTATAAGGATGAGACGGACTAGCATAGACCTCTAATGCACTACCTGTTTCAACAATTCGACCAGCATACATAACTGCAACTCTGTCAGCAAGTCTAGCAATAACTCCTAAATCATGAGTAATCAATATCATACCCATACCCTCTGATCCACGCAAATCATTTAACAATTCAAGGATCTGAGCCTGAATAGTAACATCCAACGCAGTAGTAGGTTCGTCAGCAATCAAAATAGGTGGAGAACATGCCAAAGCAATTGCAATCATAACCCTTTGTCTCATACCACCTGAAAACTGATGCGGATATTCATGAATTCTCCTAGCAGCATCTGAAATGCCAACTTTTTCCAACAGCTCTATACTACGATCTAATGCATCATCCCAAGTCATATCCTTGTGTTCTACTAACGGTTCAGCAATCTGTGTTCCTATAGTCAATACCGGATTTAATGAGGTCATTGGATCTTGAAAAATCATGCCAATATCTACTGATCTCACCTGACGTATTTCTGATGGACTCATAGACAACAAATCACGATCTCCTAACATAGCAGTACCATCTACAACTCTACCTGGTGGATTAGGAATAAGCTGAAGCAAAGACATCATAGATACAGATTTACCACATCCGCTTTCACCTACTACTCCAAGAACTTCACCACGATTGACCTCGAAAGAAACTCCATTTACTGCTTTAACTACTCCATTAATTGTATGGAATTCTGTCTTAAGTCCTTCTACTACAAGGCCACTGTTGTTTTTTTGACTCATTGTTATTTATAATGCTCCTACAGCACCACCATCAACTAATATAGATCTGCCTGTAATATAACGTGCCAAATCAGAAGCCAAGAACACTGCCAAAGCAGCTGGTTCATCAGGCTCAGCCAATCTACCTACGGGAATTTTACTTGCAGTTATTGCTAATTCCTCATCAACACTAATACCCTTCTTTTCTGCCCTAGCACCAGCCAGTTGTATAGCACGATCAGTGCTAGTTGGACCAGGACAAATATTATTTACAGTAACACCATATTCTGCTATTTCGTTCGACAAAGTTTTTGCCATACCGCCAACAGCTAAACGAACTCCATTAGATAACATCAAGTTAGGGACAGGCTCGGTCAGTGTTTTGGAAGTGAAGTTTATAATCCTACCCCAATTCTGTTCTTTCATACCTGGCAAAGATGCACGAATTAATCTGACCGCACTCAAGAACACAAGCTCAAAAGCCGACTCCCATTTATCATCAGTTGCAGAATCAAAAGGGCCTGGAGGAGGACCTCCAGAATTATTTATTAATATACTAATTGTACCTAAATCTTCTGATACTGACTTAATTAATCCAGTAATTGACTCATTGTCTCTTAAATCAACCTGATATGATCGAACATGATTTTCAGTCAATGCGTGTTTTTTAACTTCTAACTCAGCACCACTCAAAGAATCTTTATCCAAATCACAAATTGCTACTTTACAACCTTCCATTGCTAGACGAATAGCTGTAGCTAAACCAAGACCATTTGCCGAAGCTGCCACTAATGCTGTTCTATCTTTAATTCCCAAATCCATTTTTTATTCTTCTCCTTGAACTTCTGCCCAACGCAATAATTTATCCAACTCATTTAATGTCATTTTATCCACTGGTGCATGAGGTTTACGAGCTACAGGAGATGCAATAATACCCCTTCGAAAATATGCTTGTTTACGTAAAGGTAACTGTATATATTTTTGATTTTCAAACCTAATTAAAGAACAATATTTATTGAACAATGCTTCTGCACCTTCAAAATCATTATCCATAAATTTATTATATATACTAACAAGCACTTTGGGAAATGCAAATCCAGTCATAGTACCAACAGCTCCATGCAATAACTCTTCTACAAACATCATACCACCTAAACCACCAAAAATCCTCATATCAGAATTCTTTTCCAACAAATCAGACACCTTTTTTGGTGAAGGTTCATCTTCTAACTTGATATTACACAAAGTAGAATTTTTATCAACCAACGCCAAAAGCATTTCTGTTGACATATATATACCAGTACTAGAAGGATGATCTTGAATCACTATCGGTACATCCACAGCAGAAGCTAATGCTAAATAGTGATTTGTCACAGCAATATCACTAGGTCTCATAATCTTTGGAGGAGTAATTAATAATGAAGAAGCCCCTAACTCAATCGCTTTATGAGATGCAACTATACAGCCATATGTCGAAGGATGTGAAGTACCTACACATACTGGTATTTGTCCATCAATGACATCAACTACAGTACGAATTACTACATCACGCTCTGAGTCAATTAGTTTGTGCGCTTCACCTAATACGCCCAGTATTGTCACTCCGTGTACACCGGACTGCAACATAAACTCAGTCACCGATATTAAACTATCTATATCTATAGTTTCATCATCATTAAAAGGGGTTGGCATAATATTGTATATGCCTGACATATTTTTATCGTACTTACTCATAATACATAAATGTTTTTTGAAATTATTTTTTATAAAAAATATCATCCTGCCCGAATATTCATACAGGATGACAATTGATAGAATTACTTTACTTCAAACAGCTTGGGGAACTACAATTAATATTAGTAAC
>CEUN01434609.1_pt1 | contig 11555 bp, 10 predicted proteins | sample 361501 | NCBI WGS metagenome assembly CEUN01 (sample SAMEA2622801, study PRJEB7988) | marine metagenome | biome: marine biome (ENVO:00000447); feature: marine epipelagic mixed layer (ENVO:xxxxxxxxx); material: "saline water (ENVO:00002010), including plankton (ENVO:xxxxxxxx)" | depth 120 m | reverse complement strand
TTGTCCTCAAGATAGTTTAATAGCTGATGTCTCAGCAATAATAGCAACTCGCACCCAAGCAGACTGGGTTGAGCATTTCAAAAATTATGACTGTTGTTTCGAGCCTGTTCATAGCCTTGCAGATGTTAGAAATAATGAGCAAATAATTTATAGAAAAATGCTACGACTTGAGAAAGATAATAATCAAAGAGTTGGGGTTTCTTTTCCCGCTTGGATTAATGGAGGCCCGATGCCTGAAAGTAAGCCCTTGCAATTTCTCTCACTAAGAGATTTGAAAGAGCAGTGCTGACGTTATTTAATAGGTTTACCATTCAAATTTGGGGAGTTTAAGATAAGTGAACAACAATATTATTCATGATTGGATTAGGCATCACTCCGTTCGTCGTCCTGACCACGTTGCATTGGTTGACTATGAAACTGGTTATGAAATTACTTACAAAAATTTAAATGACAAAATTGATGCCTGTGCATTATTTATAAAGGATAAATATAAGATTGCTGCAGGTGATAGAGTTGCAACACTGGCACAAAATTGTGTGGAAATATTTATAGTTCAGTTTGCTTGTGCTCGGTTGCGAGCAATATTTCTACCTATGAATTGGCGTCTTGCAGATCAGGAGCTTGATTATATAACATCAGATGCATCCCCAAAGGTTGTGTTTTCTGATGAAAGATTTTTTGAAACAGCCCATTCTTTATCTCAAAGGACAGGTGCTTTAAGTAATGAGCTTATTAGTGCAGACTCAGAATTTTCTCTAGCTATAAATGAATGTAAAAATTTTGTAGTTAAAGATCCACCAAGATTTGATGACATTTGGCATATTCTTTATACGTCTGGGACAACAGGACGCCCAAAAGGTGCACAACTATCACACGGACAAAACTTATTACAATGCCAAGGTTTAGGTTCCGAATATAGTCTTACAAATGAATCCGTTGGCTTAACTTATACACCTACATTCCACGCTAGCGGTCTGTTCATGTTTTCAAATCCTACCTTGTTACAGGGAGGAAAAACAATTTTAATGCGCCAGTTTGATGCTAAAGCATGTTTGGCAATAATGAAGGACGCTGATGTTAAGGTCACACATACTTTGGCTATTCCCACTAATTTACTCATGATAAGAAATTTAGACGATTTTTCTGAAGTAAATTTTGACGGTTTAATTATAGGGTCAGGAGGAATGCCTGTTCCAGTTGCATTAATTGAAGAGTTTGCAAGCCATGGTGCAAGAATTCCTCAAGTGTGGGGAATGACAGAATTATGTGGTGTCTCAACATCTTTGCCAGCTGAAGATTATCTTAGAAAAGCAGGGTCATGTGGCCCCCCACTGATGAATGTTGAAATTAGTATTATAGACTCAGAAAAAAATCATATAGATAAACCGGATACTGTAGGAGAAATTGTAGCTCGTGGTCCAATGGTTATGAGAGGTTATTGGGGAATGGAGCATCTTAATGATGAGTTCTTTATTGATGATGGTTGGTTTAGAACAGGGGATGCAGGAAAAATTGATACGGATGGTTATTTAACTATTTCTGGCCGTTGGAAAGATATGTATATATCTGGAGGGGAGAATGTGTATCCAGCGGAGGTTGAGGAAATAATATATCAAATGTCCGAGGTGCATGAGGTTGCCGTCATTGGTATTCCACATGATTTATGGGGGGAGACAGGGCGCGCTCTTGTAGTTTTGAAACCTGAAATGTTTCTGTCTGAAGATAAAGTAATAGAATTTTGCAAATCACATCTGGCAGGATACAAGGTACCTAAGTCAGTTATTTTTGTTGATGACTTGCCTCATAGTGCAAATGGTAAAATTCAAAAAAGTAAATTAAATATTAATTTTAGTTCAGATAAAGTGGCGGGTTGATATTCATATGGGGGAGGGACATTTTCATCATGTACATATTTTTTGCACAGACATTTCGAAGTCAATTGATTGGTGGCAAACAAATTTCTCTGCCGAAATATGTTTTGACGATATAATGGGTGGCTCCAGGAATGTTTTTGTAAGAGTAGGTGAAGGTCGTTTACATTTTTATGATCAGGCACCAAAAACTTTTGCAACAGGCACTATTCACCACCTTGGTATAAGAGTAGAAAATTTAGGTGAAACAGTCTTAATGATGAAAAATAACGGAGTAGAGTTTAGAAACCCAATTCGTAGTTTTGATGGTTGGGCATATTCCATGTGTCTTGCACCTGACAATATTCTGCTGGAACTATTTGAGGTAAGTAATGAAATTAAAGATCCAAAATTGCTAAACTATTTTTCTGACTCGTCGTCTCATTTTTTATGAGAGAATGAATCTGGTTTAGTCTTGCCAACACGTTTCCAATATTTCTCAGGGATTAGGTCAGGATTTTTATAAAACATCCATTTGCAGGGTTTTGCAGCATCTTCCTCATATCCAGTCACCCACAATGGGTAACCACCCCACTCAATAGGTAGAATTTCATTAACTGCACAATGGATGCAATAGTAGGGCACGCCTTTTTTGTTCCATGACCAGTCGTAAGCCTTTTGGGTTACACCAAAATTATAAGGTTTAGTTAGCCTTGATGGCGTGCCATCAACAACATCGCCTCTTCTCATCCTCCCCCCAGAGCCACATGGGTCCATTATTATTGTGTATTTTTCTTTATCTTCTTCGATCTTAATATCTCCTTCTTGCTTCGGTCCGCATCGGTGAGATCTCATCATTTCTGCTGTTAATTCAACTTGCTGTTTGACGCTCATTTTACTGAAAACTTTCCATGTACGTCGAAGCATCCAAGTTTCTTGACTCTCACGGAGAATTTTATACATCAAACTTTCACCACAATGAGAAGATATTTTTGTAAGAAGGTCCCACACCCAGTCACAAAAGAGATCATGTAGTGACTTGTCCTCGTTATGTCCTGCATGAGCCAAGTCCTTTGCAAGTTCTTTTTCTCCTTTATCTATTGCATCAATTAATAAATTGTGTGTTGGCTTGCCGAGAGTTTCAACATCGTCGGTTCGAAGTAGGCGTCCATGAAAATCACTTAACTTGAGCATTTGTAATGCACCTAGTTTTGTTAAAAAAACAAGCAATCTATATAATAGATATTATATATCAGATGTAAGTCCAATTTTTTGAAGCGTGGAATGATTAGGTTTTCCAGTCATTTTATCCCAGCCCATTTCATCATAATATTCTTGGACCATCTTTCTGAGATGTGGTCTAATTGTTTTGCCAGCCGCTTTTCCTACACTAGGTGCTTCCAATAATCTTTCTGATATATCAAATTCATCCTCGGGTTTGAATCCACGCTTGATAGCAATCACTCTTTGGAGATTGACCATTCTCTCCCCTACGATCATTGCTTCTTTTTCGTCAAAGTCTGACCACCCTGTAGCCAGAGCTATACTTTTAGATGAAAAACCAAGTCCACCTTTTACTCCCCAAAGTGCAAACCAACAGACGCCAAGGGTATCTTCCCATAATTTTTTCATCTGTGTTTTTGCTACTGCTTCGGCTTTTCCATCGGGAACCATTGGTTCACCAAAGTCTGTATAGCCGAGGTCAGGATCTGTGGTCCATGCATCAACACCAGGACCCTGCCAACAAACACCAGCTCCAGCTACTATTTGTCCTAATAAGACACTCCATGCTGGACGCCAATCATGCATATTGATTCCTCCACCACGTATGTGTAATACACAGGCTTCTGCTTCTTTCCCAAGTAATTTGGACGCTTCTTTAAGTCCCTTAGCTAGTACATTACCGCCAAAACCTTCACCTGAACACATTTGATCAAGGAGTTCAACTGCCGCCTCGTAGTTTCCCCAGTTTAATTCTAAGCCACCTGTTTCTTCTTTTGTTAATATACCTCGTTCATATAATTCAAAAGCCATTCCCATCAGTGACCCTCCAACCGAAGAGTCTATTCCCATAGCATCAAAGTAGTCAGTTAAGGCAAGTGCTTCACTTGGGTCATCAATTCCTACCATTCCAGCCGCACCTTCCATATTTTCTCCACCGCCACACATACTGGCAGTAAAACCAGCAAATTTTCCACTGTTAATTTTGCAGTCGTATGCACATGCTATGCTGCAGTTATAGGACTCTTTCGGAGTGATAGTAAAATCTTTGGCTGCTTCGACAAATCTCTTTGAAAAATCTTCACCCCACAAGGGGTCAGACAAATTTTTACCAGCAAGCATATGGCTTTCTCCGACATAGCTATAGGCACGAGTAATGCCACCTTTTGCTAATATTGTTCCAACTGCAGGAGCACCTTCACCAGGTTTTGGTTCATGCCATATCGCCTTGTCCCAGGTTTGAGTTAATTCGCCAAACGCTAATGGTTCGTTGAGAGGTACTGTACTAGTACCACGAACGGCAACAGCTTTTAATCTTTTGGATCCCATTACAGCTCCAACACTACCTTTGGATGCACCATGATTACGGTCATTTTTAATGGAAGCACCCGGAAGCATTGCTTCTCCTGCTGGGCCAATACATGCTACTGAAATTTTTTCTTCGTCTCCTAATTCCCTTTTTATTAAGCGCTCTGTTTCACGGGTGTCTTGACCCCAAACTTTACTAGCATCACGGATTTCTACATGATCATCATCAACCCACAAGTAAACAGGATTTTCTGCTTGGCCAGTTATTATAATTCCATCATATCCCGCATGCTTTAGATACGCTGCCCAATAACCATGTGTATGCCCTGTGGCAACTGCATATGGTGTATTAAAATTAAAAGAGACAACTGCCAAATTAGAGGAGCTTGGAGCAGATGTTCCTGTTAGAGGTCCTGTCATGAGTAAGAGAGGTGCAGCAGGATCTGTTGCTTCTATACCTTCTGGGGACTCATCCATTAGAAGGCGCATTCCTAGTCCTATTCCACCAATATATTCGCGAAGAATTTTTTCATCAGGTAATGGTGAACATGAACATGTTCCATTATCTAAATTTACCCGTAAAAGCTTACCAGCATATCCACCTTTCATTTCTCCCCCCTCCCAAATTGAAATAAAAAATAGTTTTACCTAAATATATTTATGACTTTAACATAATAATTGCATATATAAATTTTAAAATTTGTTGATGTTATTTTGCTGGGATAAAACTATTGTTTTTTCATATTTAATGACAAGATAATTTAGACCTTTAATCTCAATCAAGTCTAGGAAGTTAATAAATGAAAAAGGATAAATGGGTCGTATATTTGTCGGGAGAGATTCACTCCGACTGGAGAGATCAAATTAGAAAAGGTACAGAAGATTTAGGGTTAAATATTGAATTTCTCTCGCCTGTGACTGACCACAAATCAAGTGATGATTGTGGGGTGTCCATTCTTGGGGAAGAGCTAGAGGCTTTCTGGCATGATCACAAGGGGGCAAAGCTTAACTCAATCATTACAAATACGCTTTTAAAAGAATCAGATATTGTTGTAATACGTTTTGGGGAGAAATATCGTCAATGGAATGCAGCATTTGATGCAGGCTACGCCTCAGCACTCGGGAAAAGTATTATTACAGTTCACGATGCTTCTTTAAACCATGCCCTTAAGGAAATTGATGCTGCGGCGAAGGCTGTTGCTGAGACTCCTTTGCAGGTCGTCGGTCTATTGAAGTATATTACTCAGGGAAAATTACCAGAGTGAATTTTTTAAATTTTGGTTTTATTTCAACATTTTGAGACATGCAGTTGCTGCTGCCTCAACAATTGAGTCTTTATCTATTTTATGTTTTGCATAGAGATCAATTATGTCACCGGACTCACCAAAATCTGTTATCCCCAGACAATATGGCTGGTGCCCCATTACAGATCCAAGCCATGAAAGTGAAGCAGGATGAGAATCAGATACTGTAATCAGACAAGCATCATCTGCTAATAGCTCAAGTAATTTCTCTATATGAGATTTATAGTTTGGTATTTGATTTGTGTCATGAGTTCTAGATAAAAGCCAATCATGAAATAGTCTGTCTAATGAGGAGACAATTAATAACCCAAGTCCTGGGATTTCATCATGTAATGTATCATATGCACTTTTTGCTTCTGGGGTTACAGCACCAGAAACAATAATTGCTAGTTTAGAGCCCTTAAGTGGTGTTTCCATCCAATATGCACCCTTTAGTAAGTTATCTCTGAACTTATTACTTATTTGTCTAGATGGTTGGGTTATAGCTCTTGTAGTAAGCCTTATGTAGATAGAACCTCCATCAGCTTCTTGCATATGTTCAAATCCCCACCGCATAATTTCAGCAAGTTCATCAGCGTAAGCTGGTTCAAAAGTTGTTAATCCAGGCTGACCTAAACCAATAAGTGGTGTGTATATGGATTGGTGGGCACCTCCCTCAGGTGCAAGTGTTATGCCTGATGGGGTCCCTGCCAGCATAAACCTTGAATCTTGATAACAGGCATAATTCAGTGCATCAAGTCCACGGGCAATGAAAGGGTCATAAACAGTTCCAATAGGAAGGAGTTTTGTGCCAAAAACTTGCTCACTAAGCCCGAGAGCAGACAAAAGAAGGAAAAGATTATTCTCGGCAATTCCTAATTCAATATGTTGGCCTGCTTTACTCAGTGCCCACTTTTGCATTGAAACTACCTTTTCAGAATCATAGATGTCTTCTCGTTCTGCTCTATTGAAAATACCTCTTCTATTAACCCATCCACCGAGATTTGTTGAGACAGTGACATCTGGTGAAGTTGTTACAATTCTGTCTGCTAATTGTGTGTCACCTTTTCCTAATTCATTAAGAATTTTACCAAAAGCTTCTTGGGTAGACATCTGTGCTGAAATCTTTAAGGGTAATGTTTCAGGAACCTCAATTATCTTATTATCTTTAACCTTGTTTTTTGGTTGGTATAGCGGTGTTCGAGCTAAAAAATTCTCAAGAGATTTTTTACTTACATTTAAACCGGAAAAATAGTCCCATTCTTCGCCATCAGTTATCTTCATAGAGTCTCTAAAGCTTGCCATTTGTTGGTTATTCATTAGTCCAGCGTGATTATCTTTGTGACCTGCGAATGGGAGGCCAAAACCTTTGATTGTGTAGATAATAAAACAGTGGGGGACACTGTCATCCACATTTTGGAATCCTTCAATCACGGCTTCCATATCGTGGCCTGCCAAGTTTGTCATTAACTTATGGAGTTGTTCATCAGTTCGAGAGCCGATGAGTTGCATTACTCCAGGAATATGACCTAGTTCTGATTCAATCTTTTTACGAAAAGCTGCTCCACCTTTAAAAGTAAGAGCTGAATATAATTCATTGGGGCATTCATCTATCCATTTTTGGAGATCTTTTCCACCCTTTTCCTTAAAAGCCTTTTTAAGTAGTTTCCCATATTTAAGAATAATAACTTTCCAACCTACAGCATCAAAAAAATCCTTTATTTTTTGGAATAGTCGATCAGAAACTACTCGGTCAAGACTCTGCCTATTATAATCTATGATCCACCATAGATTCCTACTTTCATGCTTCCATCCCTCTAACAATGCTTCAAATACATTTCCTTCATCTAGCTCAGCGTCTCCCATTATTGCTACCATGCGCCCAAGTTTTTTATTCTTGGGTGCAAGCCTTCTTAAATGAAGATAGTCCTGAACTAACGATGCAAAAAGAGTAGTGCCTACACCTAATCCAACGGATCCAGTCGAAAAATCAACTCCATCTGAATCTTTTGTTCTTGATGGGTAAGATTGTGCTCCGCCAAGAGAACGAAAACCCTCAAGTTTAGATTTTTCTTGTCTGCCATATAAGTATTGGATTGCATGATAGACTGGGCTTGCGTGTGGTTTGACAGCTACTCTGTCATTATCTGTAAGCACGTTAAAATAGAGTGCTGTCATTAGAGTGGTTACAGATGCACAACTAGCTTGATGTCCACCAACTTTTAATCCATCACGACTTTCTCTGATATTATTTGCATTATGAATCATCCATGCTGAAAGCCATAAGATTTTTTTTTCCAGAGCTTTCAGACATGTTAAATCTTCAGAGGAAACAATATTGGATGTTTTATTCGCGTTTTCGTAATTCTTACTTGGCATATGTTTCTTCCTAGAATCAAGCAGAGCACGAATTTTAGATTATTTATTTGATTTTAGATTATTTATTTTAAGTGAAATTTTCTTAAATGCATATATTTTTATTATAAGATAACTTTTTAAGCCCAGTATCGACCTGTCGCACCAATTAAAATAGTGGAAATGCCAATTAATAAATTGATTCCAACTACTCTTCTCATGCTGGCAAGTGCTTTAGCAGAATCTTGAGTATTCCCATTTTTTAAACTTCTTACTAATTTTCTATAAGGAGATGAAATTAAGTGTCCAAATAATCCGATCATAAGCCATCCAGTGCCCTGCATAATATGCACGTGTATTCCGCTTGATGAGAAACCCCCAAGTGCTTCGAAAATCATTCCATAACCTGTTGCAACCAGAATTATACAACAAACACCAACAACTGGGAAAAATTTAGCTCCTATACTCTTCCATAATTTGAATCGTTCCTCAGGAGATAAATTCATTGCAGCTGGTCTAACTGCTGTATAAGCAAGAAACATTCCACCAACCCAGACTACTGCAGCAATTGTATGTAGACCGACAAAAAATGCCATTTATTACCCCATGTAATGAATATATTTGATTCAGTTATATTCTATAATTTAACCTAATAGGTGACTACACTTCTTATTGAAGCTCCTTTATGCATAAGATCAAAGCCATCATTTATTTTATCTAGGCTTAGTGTGTGCGTGATCATTGGATCTATTTTAATTTTTCCATCCATATACCAGTCAACTATTTTTGGAACATCTGTACGTCCCTTTGCACCTCCGAATGCAGTTCCTCTCCAAACCCTTCCAGTAACTAACTGGAAGGGACGTGTTGAAATTTCTTGGCCTGCACCTGCTACGCCAATAATAATACTTTCTCCCCAACCTTTATGGCAGCATTCTAGTGCTTGACGCATCGTATTAACATTACCTATGCATTCAAAACTAAAGTCAGCCCCACCATTAGTTAAATTAACAATAAAAGGGACAAGTTCCTCTCCAGCATCATGGGCATTAACAAATTCAGTCATTCCAAATTCAGTTGCTAGATTTTTTCTATTCTCATTTATATCTATTCCAATAATTTGATTTGCTCCAGCAAGGCGGGCACCTTGTATTACATTGAGGCCTATTCCACCTAATCCAAAAACCACAACATTTGCTCCTGGCCAAACCTTAGCTGTATTTATGACCGCACCTATTCCGGTGGTGACACCACATCCAATGTAACAAATTTTTTCGAATGGTGCGTCTCGCCTAACTTTTGCTAATGCTATTTCTGGTACTACACTATAAGTCGAGAAAGTTGAGGTGCCCATGTAGTGAAAAATGGGATCTTTCCCTTGAGAAAAGCGACTTGTTCCATCTGGCATGAGACCTTGCCCTTGCGTTTCTCGCACAGCCTGACATAAATTTGTTCTACCACTTGTGCAATAATTACATTGTCTGCATTCTGGAACGTATAAAGGGATTACATGGTCACCAGGGCTAATTGATGTTACTCCTGGACCAACTTCAACTGCTATACCCGCACCCTCATGTCCCAGAATAGCGGGAAAAATTCCTTCTGGATCATCCCCAGATAGTGTAAAGGCATCAGTATGGCAGATACCAGTTGCTTTCATCTCAATCAAAACTTCACCAGAACAAGGGCCTGCTAGGTCAACTGTTTCAATGCTAAGGGGCTCTCCGGCTTTGTGTGCTACTGCTGCTTTGACTTTCATATCGGCTCCAATTTTTAATTTTATTTTGTTTTCTCTTGTATTGGTTAAAATATGTATAAATTTCCAATTAAAATCACCCTGTCATCGAAGGTGCAGTCCAATCAACTTTTCGCTCGGTAACACTCAATTGATAAACATTATATAAACTATGAAAAAAACATCTATGCCATGGTATATTTTCCAGTTTGCCATAAAGCTAACTTATAAACTAATTGTTTTGTTAAGTTCATACAATTTGTATATTTGAATTTATAAATCTTCTTTTTGAAAACATTTACTATACAAGTTTAAGGGAAATCAAAGATGATTAAAGAATCTCTTATACAAAAACTTAGGGCATTGGATACACCTACAGTGTGCAATGCACTTGAAATCGTTTCTCCCCAGAGACGAGGCTATGGTTTTACTACTGAACATTTATATTGCACTCGTCCTGATTTACCACCGATTGTTGGATACGCATGCACTGCCCTTTTTAGGGGAGTAAGGCCTGGGCCTAGACCTCCAGATGAACAAAAAAAGTTTGAAGGAAAATATTTTGATTATGTTTCGAATATGCAAGGCCCTCGAATTGCAGTATTTCAAGATGGTGATGGTAAACAAGCTAAATCTGCTGCAATTTTTGGTGAAGTAATGAGTGCTATGCACTCTGCACTTGGCTGCGAGGGACTAATAACTGATGGAGCTGTTCGTGATATGGAAATGATGATGGATGGTTTCCAATGCCTTCATGCTGCTATAGCACCATCTCATATTTGGTTTCATATGGCTGAGTTTGCGTGTGAAGTTAATATTTGTGGGATGGTTGTTAATTCAGGTGACATTATACATGCAGATGTTCATGGGGCAGTAATTATCCCAGTGGATGACATTGAAAATATCATTTTGGCTTCAAATGAAATATCAAGTCGAGAAAATCGTATAATTGACTTATGCAAAAGTGAAAATTTCACTGTTGAAAAACTAAAAAAGACTTGGGGGGGAGAATGAGTCCCATAAACGTCATTGGCTTAGATCATGTTGTATTAAGAGTGGCGAATATCAAGATCTCGTTGGAATGGTATAAAAATGTTTTGGGGTGTGTTGAAGAGCGCATTGTACCTAACCTTGGTTTGTATCAATTGCGTCTTGGACTAGCGCTTATTGATTTGGTTCCATTTGATGGCACTCTTGGAAAAATAGGAGGAGGCCCGCCAACAAAAAAACGACGCAATATGGATCATTTTGCTATACAAATCATAGATTTTGACGAAAAAAAAATCAGATTACATTTATCCCGCCAAGGAGTTGAATCTACGAGTGTTGAAAGAAGATATGGATCTCTTGGACATGGGCCATCAATGTACATCTTAGATCCAGATGGAAATACAGTTGAATTAAAGGGCCCGCCAGACTCATGCCAGAAAGAAAAATTAGATGGTGTTATATACAAATTTCCAAAAAAGGGTGAGACTGCGAGGTCTTTTGCACGTAGTACGTTATTAGCGTCTGTTCGTCGAAGAGAGAGTAGGAATAAGAGGAAAAAAATAACATGAAGGCTGTTGTAATTCATAAACATGGTGGACCCGAGGTGCTTGTCTATGAAGAAGTCAATACACCAGTTTTAGGGCCAAGAGATGTGCTTATAAATATTAAAGCTATAGGTGTTAATCATTTTGATTTGGACGTCCGGAATGGAATTTCTGGCCATATAGATTCTCAAATGCCCCATATCCTCGGTGTTGAGGGCGCAGGAGTTATAGCAGAGGTTGGTTCTGCTGTTACGGCGTTCAAGCCTGG
>CEUN01166382.1_pt1 | contig 11569 bp, 12 predicted proteins | sample 361501 | NCBI WGS metagenome assembly CEUN01 (sample SAMEA2622801, study PRJEB7988) | marine metagenome | biome: marine biome (ENVO:00000447); feature: marine epipelagic mixed layer (ENVO:xxxxxxxxx); material: "saline water (ENVO:00002010), including plankton (ENVO:xxxxxxxx)" | depth 120 m | reverse complement strand
GCGCCTATGCGGCGTCGGCGAGCATTCCTTCACGAACGAGGAAATCACGCACCGTTTCGAGGCCGGTTCCGGTCCTGAGGTTCGTGAATACAAAGGGTGCGTCACCACGCATGCGGCGCGCATCGGAGTCCATGATCTCGAGCGAGGCGCCTACATGCGGCGCCAGATCGGTCTTGTTGATCACCAGCAGGTCCGAGCGGGTAATGCCGGGACCGCCCTTCCTTGGCACCTTCTCGCCGGCGGCAACGTCGATGACATAAACGGTCAGATCTACCAGTTCCGGACTGAACGTCGCGGACAGGTTGTCACCACCGCTCTCGACGATGACCATGTCGAGTTCGGGGAAGCGGGCGTCGAGTGACTCGATCGCCGCGATGTTCATCGAGGCGTCTTCGCGTATCGCCGTATGCGGGCAACCGCCGGTCTCGACCGCGACGATCCGCTCTTCCGGCAATGCCTGGGCGCGCAGCAGGATCTCCGCATCTTCTCGCGTGTAAATGTCGTTCGTCACAACGGCGAGTTCGTAGCTGCCTCGCATCGCTTTGCAGAGTGACTCGACGAGGGTCGTCTTGCCCGCACCCACGGGACCTCCGATGCCTACTCTCAATGTTTCGTTCATGGTGTCGCCCCTCAGGATCTGAATAAACGGGAGTACTGTGTCTCGTGGCGCGCAGACGCAACCGACCCGTGCGGGATGCACAGTCCGATCGACGCATCGTCACAACACAGGGCTTCGCCCACGAGGTTGTCAAGCCGCGCCGCGAGGTCTCCCAGCATCTGTTGTCCGGAAATCTGTCCGATCGGCAGGAGCTTCTGGGCCGCGACGATCTGGTTTTCGCACCATGCGAAGCCAAACCCCGCGAGAGCGCGTTCATCCGGTATGTTCCGGTTGGCCGCCATCACGCCGAAGGCGACCGTGTAGCAAAGCTCTGCGCCTGGATAAACATCACCAAGCCCGCGCGCCAGCCGACCGAGCGCGTGCCCCATTTGACGTTGCTCGTCGCGAAGTTCGCGCGTTTCCCGACAGGCCAGCGCAAGCGCGTCCCATTGGAGCAGACCTGCCGTATCCCTGACATTCCATGCGGCCATCGCGCGGCTGATCAGGGGCAGGTCGACACGCACGAGGACTCGTCCAAGGTGGGCGTGCAGCCACTTCCGCAGGCCGGCCGCGTCATCGACCCAGCCGTGCTCAACCGCAGCTTCGAGTCCCTGCGAGTAGTGAAACGCCCCCACGGGCGCGGCCGGGCTGATCAACTGCCATAGCCGCGCCTCGGCCGCCGCGCTCACTGACGGCCTCCGTGTTCGTATTCATGTACGTGGCCATGGGATGCTGAAGCGTCTTCCCGTCCATGCTGGTGGTGTCCATGGCTGTAGGCCCCACCTTCCGGTTCAAAGGGCAACTGCGCGTGGAACACCGCAAGCCCAAAACCCACGATCATGGAGTCCAGAACGTGGTCCTGCAGCCAGCTCACCCGACCCGGACCGAGTTCCACCCAGACGTGGCGATTGCCGAGGTGATAGGCCGCCCGCGCAAGACCGTCGCCTGATCCGCACACGTACGAGACAGGCTCGTCTGCTGCAACAACCCTGACCGTGCCTCCACGGGTGCCCACCAAGCAGTCTCCGCCGCGCATGATTGTCCCCCGAGGCAGGACCACCGCAATCTCCGAGCCGTCATCCAGCACACCACGCTGCCGGGTTTTCTGCCGACGTTCGAACGGCAGCGTCATCGATCGGGTTGGCGCCTCATCAAGATCGTCAGGAGCTACACGGCGATCGAATCGTTCAAGATTTTCCACTGGGTCAGGCGTCCCCATCAGAAGAGGAAGTAGCGCTGAGCGAGCGGCAGTTCCACCGCCGGCTCGCAGGTCAGCAACTCGCCATCCGCACGAACCTCGTAGGTCTCAGGGCTGACCTCGACGACCGGTGTGTAAGTATTCAGCCGCATGTCGGCCTTTGTGACCGAACGCGTTCCCGCAACCGCGACGCCCTTCTTGCGGAGCCCCAACCGCTCGACGATGCCTGCTTCCATCGCGGCCTCTGACACAAACGTCACGGAGGTCGCGGCAAGCGCGCCGCCAAACGCGCCGAACATGGGTCGATAGTGCACCGGCTGCGGCGTTGGAATCGACGCGTTCGGATCGCCCATCGGCGCCGCCGCGATCATCCCGGCTTTGACGATCATCGAAGGTTTGGCGCCAAAAAACGCGGGCTTCCACAACACCAGGTCAGCCAGCTTGCCCACTTCGATGGAACCCACCTCGTGCGCGATGCCGTGGGCAAGCGCAGGATTGATGGTGTATTTCGCAATGAAGCGTTTCGCCCGATAGTTGTCGTTGCGATCCGAGTCCTCGGCGAGCGGGCCACGCTGCACCTTCATCTTGTGCGCTGTCTGCCACGTCCGCGTTATGACCTCACCCACTCGACCCATGGCCTGTGAGTCGGACGCAATCATCGAGAACGCGCCGAGGTCGTGCAGGATGTCTTCCGCGGCAATCGTCTCGCGGCGGATTCGCGACTCCGCGAAGGCAACGTCTTCCGGGATGTTCGGGTCAAGATGGTGGCACACCATCAGCATGTCGAGGTGTTCGTCCACGGTGTTGACCGTGTAGGGCCGGGTCGGATTGGTCGAGGAAGGCAGGACGTTCGGCAAGCCGCACGCCTTGATGATGTCGGGTGCATGCCCGCCGCCGGCACCTTCGGTGTGAAAGGTGTGAATTGTCCGGTCTCCGAACGCCGCGATTGTGTCCTCTACGAAGCCCGATTCATTGAGCGTGTCAGTGTGGATCGCCACCTGGACGTCGAACCGCTCCGCAACGGCGAGGCAGTTGTCGATCGCGGCAGGCGTGGTTCCCCAGTCCTCGTGCAGCTTGAGCCCCATTGCACCAGCTACGATCTGCTCATCAAGCGCCGCGGGCAGGCTCGCATTACCTTTCCCCATGAAGCCGAGATTCATCGGGAAGCCATCCGCGGCCTCAAGCATGCGGGCAAGGTGCCAGGGTCCCGGCGTACACGTAGTCGCGTTGGTGCCGGTCGCCGGACCTGTCCCACCCCCAAGCATGGTCGTGATCCCGGACATCAGCGCTTCTTCGACCTGTTGCGGACAGATGAAGTGAATGTGCGCATCGATGCCGCCGGCCGTAAGAATCTGCCCCTCGCCGGCGATCGCCTCCGTACCCGGTCCAACAACGATCGTGACATCCGGCTGCGTATCGGGGTTACCGGCTTTGCCGATTGCGGCAATACGACCATCCTTGATGCCCACGTCCGCTTTGACGATGCCCCAATAGTCCAGAATCAACGCGTTTGTGATGACAGTGTCGACCGTCTCGGCTGAGGGCCGCTGACTCTGGCCCATACCGTCACGGACTACCTTGCCGCCGCCAAATTTGACTTCGTCGCCGTACACCGCGTGATCGGCTTCCACCTCCACGATCAGTTCCGTATCGCCCAGCCGGACACGGTCTCCGGTGGTCGGGCCAAACATGTCGGCATAGGCCGCACGGGTCACCCTGCTCATGCTTGGGACTCCTCTATGGCACCCATGACTCGGGCGTGGAAACCGTAGACGACGCGATCTCCGGCAAACGCCACGAGCGCAACCTCCCGTGACTGACCGGGCTCAAAGCGCACGGCCGTACCCGACGGTATGTCGAGGCGAAACCCCTTCGCTGCGTCACGATCGAAATCGAGTGCCCCGTTGGTCTCGGCAAAGTGGTAGTGCGAACCCACCTGGATCGGGCGATCACCAGTGTTCGTGACGGACAGGCTCAGCGTCTCCCTGCCCGCATTCAGTTCGATCGAGCCCTCCTCAATGAGATAGGCCCCCGGTTTGGTTGTCATCGCTTTGGCCTCAATCAATCGGATTGTGGATGGTCACCAGCTTGGTGCCGTCAGGAAAGGTCGCTTCGACCTGCACCTCACCCAGCATCTCGGGAATACCCTCCATCACCTCATCACGCGCAATGAGCTGAGTCCCCTCGACCATGAGTTCGGCTACCGTGCGCCCGTCCCTGGCACCCTCCATCACGGCCGCCGAAATGAGCGCAATACACTCGGGATAGTTCAGCTTGACGCCCCGGTCCCGGCGCTGGGCGGCAAGCTGCGCTGCGACGAAGATGAGCAGCTTGTCCTTTTCGCGTGGGGTCAGATCCATCGCAGTTCTCCTTCACTCTGCATACCACTCTCAAAACTTCAGGTTGCCCAGATGCGGGGCGCGCAGGCCGGGAGACCAGCGAGCAACGGTCGGCACGCGGCCCAAATCCGTTCGAACGTCTGGCGGATGCGCACCGGGTCGTCACCGAGTGCCCGGATCACAAGCACATCGTCGACCAGGGAGGCGGCCACGGGGCCGGCATCCAGGGCTGACCGGGCGAGTTCCGTCAGGTCGGGATCACCTGGGTGGATGTAAACCGCTCCAAATACGCGGTGACCGGCCAATTGCCACCGTGCATCGTCCGCGTTGTCCCAACGCTGCCCTTCGACCAGCAGCGGCGTGCCGTCTCTGGTAATTGTCATTCGCGAGCCGAAATCACCCAACGCGTAGTCATCGCCTGCTGCGGGCCTGCCGAGCGAGACGACCTCCCACCCGAAAAAGACGGCGTCCCCGGCCAGATTCACACGGGTCTGCAGGCGGTGACGACTGCCGCCGAAGAGAATCGTGTCGGACGGCAACCACTCGAGGGCGCCGCCCGCCGCAACATCGAAAGACTGGATGACCTGACTCGATGCACCTGCGCTGCGGTACACCTTGGTCGCCGCGGGTGTCGTGAGCAGCGCGCCTGCACCCTGCGCAACACCAAGCTCCAGGGTCAGACCGTCCCCGCCAACAATGCCTCCCGGCGGATGCAGCAGGTACGTGTGACAGACGGGGCCTTCCGGGTAGAAGGGCTTCTGAACCGTGAGCGGACCGGACTGATGCAGGCGGCGCATGAGCGACCGTGAGCCGTCGGCGTCAAGCGGCTCGTAGCGCAGCCCAAGCCTCGCGGCCCATCCGCTGCTGACAGATTCATGCTGGCGCGCTGTCTGTCCCATGCCTGCAACCCCATACCTACAAAGCCGGCTACACCGACAGGTGTTCCGCGACCAGAGTATCGTTCAGTTCACCCATCGCACCGTCAGCCACAACCGTCCCCTTCGTGACGATACAGAAGCGGTCCGCGACGCGCCTCACAAATGGCAGTTTCTGTTCGACAAGCAGGACGGTCAGGCCCAGTTCCTTGTTCAACCTGACGATCACGTCTCCAATCTGCTGCACGATATTCGGCTGAATCCCCTCAGTCGGCTCATCGAGAATCAGAAACCGGGGCTCGAGCACAAGCGCCCGCGCGATCGCGAGCTGTTGCTGTTGCCCGCCCGAGAGGTCACCTCCACGGCGGGTCAGCATGTCATGTAGCACGGGGAAGAGTTCCCACACGAAGTCCGGTATCCGGCGCTTCGCGGCAGGCAGCGCGCCCAGCCCAGTCTGGAGATTCTCCTGCACCGTCATGAGCGGAAACACCATGCGCCCCTGCGGCACATAGCCAATGCCCATCGACGCGCGACGCTCGGCCGGCAGTTTCAGTAGGTCGGAGTCTTCAAACAGCATGCGCCCAGACCGCACCGGAAGCAGCCCCATGAGGCACTTCAGCAAGGTCGTCTTGCCGACGCCATTGCGACCGATGAGCGCGGTACAGGTACCGGCCGGCACTTCCATGCTCAGATCCCACAGCGTGTGGCTCTGCCCGTAGTACTGATTGACGGTGTCCATGCGAATCATGAGCCGAGATACACCTCAATGACCCGCTGGTCATTCTGGACTTCGTCAAACGCGCCTTCGGCAAGCACGCTGCCCTCGTGCAGCACCGTGACACGGCGCGCAATCGACCGGACGAACTCCATGTCATGCTCCACGACGAGAACCGAGTGTTCGCCCGCAAGCCGAGTCAGCAGTTCGGCGGTTGCCTCCGACTCCTGTTTGGTCATGCCCGCGACCGGCTCATCCACGAGCAACATGCGCGGGTTCTGCATCAGCAGCATCCCGATCTCGAGCCACTGCTTCTCGCCGTGGGACAGCAGCCCCGCCTGCGCGTGCGCGCGTTCCCTGAGTCCGATCGTCTCGAGCACCGAGCCGATCCTGTCGCGGTTTTCACCGCTCAGCGTTGCGACGAGGGTCGGCCAGACCCGTTTGTCCGCGGCCATGGCGAGTTCGAGGTTTTCGAAGACCGAGAGGTTCTCGAAGACCGTCGGCTTCTGGAACTTGCGGCCAATCCCCGCGCTCGCGATCTCCGGCTCGCTCATCGCGAGAAGATCGATCGTCTGGCCAAAGTACGCGGAGCCCTCATCGGGCCTAGTCTTGCCCGTGATGACATCCATCATCGTGGTCTTGCCGGCGCCGTTTGGCCCAATCACGCAACGAAGCTCGCCGGTCTCCACGTAGAGCGTCAGGTCGTTCAGCGCCCTGAAGCCGTCAAAGGTCACGCTGATCCCCTCGATGTACAGGATGTAGCCCTCTTCCCGGGCGATCAGTTGCTCGCGCTTGGGCTGGGGCGCAAGCCAACGGCGCGCGGCCGGCGCCGGCAGAACGCTGCGTGCAATCCTCGCGAGGTCGCTGCCCTGAACCACTTTAACCCTCCGCCGCCCGCGCAGATTCCGCTCCATCACCGCGCTCTCGCCGGGGAGACCAGCGACGCCAGAGCCCGACAACGCCGTCACGCAGGAGCAACGTCACGACGATGAACAGCGCTCCCAGCGCAAAGAGCCACACCTCTGGCAACGCACCCGTCAGAACCGTCTTGGCGTAGTTCACAAGCACGGCACCCAACGCTGCCCCGTAGAGCGTGCCGCGGCCGCCAACCGCAACCCACGCAACGAGCTCAATCGAGTTCAGCGGCTGGAACTCGCTGGGATTGATGATGCCGACTTGGGGTACGTAGAGTGCCCCGGCGATTCCAGCCAGTACCGCCGAGACCGTGAAGATCCACACCTGGTAGTACTCGACGCGATACCCGATGAATCGTGAGCGGTCTTCTGCGTCGCGCACGGCCATGACCACACGACCAAGCTTCGACGTCACGATGAACCGGCACAGCATGTACGTCGCCCCAAGCGCAATTGCGGATGCGAGGAACAGCCCGACCCGCGTGGCATCCGACTGCAGACTCGCACCCAGAATGTCCTTGAAGTCCGTAAGCCCGTTGTTGCCGCCAAAACCCATTTCATTGCGGAAAAACGCCAGCATCAGCGCGTACGTGAGTGCCTGGGTCATGATCGAGAGATAAACCCCGGAGACCCGTGAGCGGAACGCCAGCCAGCCGAAGACGAAGGCGAGCAGCCCGGGTACCAGCATCACCATCAGGGCTGCAAACCAGAACGCATCGAATCCGTACCAGTACCAGGGCAGCGACTCCCAGTTCAGAAATACCATGAAATCGGGCAGTTCCGGGTGACCGTAGACGCCTCGCGTTCCGATCTGACGCATGAGGTACATCCCCATCGCGTAGCCGCCAAGCGCAAAGAACGCGCCGTGGCCAAGGCTGAGAATGCCGCAATACCCCCACACGAGATCGAGCGCGATCGCGAGCATCGCGTAACAGAGGTATTTGCCGATCAGGGCGACAGTGTAGGTGGATACGTGGAAAGCCGACTCCGGCGGCACCGCAAGATTGAGAATCGGCACTGCGGCCGCGAGCACCACGAGAATGCCCATCAGGGCGATGCCGCCCCGTTCATGATTGAGAAGCAGACGGGACAACATCAGCCTTCCGCCGCCCGACCCTTCTGCGGGAACAGCCCGCGGGGTCGTTTCTGGATGAAAAGAATGATGAAGATGAGCACGAGTATCTTCGCAACCACCGCCCCGGCCATCGGCTCGAGGACCTTATTGACGAGCCCAAGCGACAGGCCAGCGACGAGGGTCCCCCAGAGATTTCCGACCCCACCAAAGACGACAACCATGAATGAGTCAACAATGTAGCCCTGCCCAAGGTTCGGACCGACGTTGGTGAGCTGAGACAGCGCAACTCCGGCAACGCCGGCGATTCCGGCGCCGAGGCCAAAGGTCAGTACATCGACCGTGGTGCAGTTGATGCCCATTGCGCGCGCCATTTCCCTGTTCTGAGTAACGGCGCGAACCTCGAGGCCCAGCCGCGTGCCGCGCAGGACCATCACGAGGGCCATGAACACCAGGATTGCGAACACGAAGATGTAGAGTCGGTTGTAGGTCACCGACAGCCCTTCGACGACCGTCAGCGAACCGCTCATCCACTCCGGGGTGGCCACGGAACGATTGAGCGGAGAGAAAATCGACCGGACTGCCTGCTGCAGGACCAGGCTGACGCCGAAGGTTGCGAGCAGCGTTTCGAGCGGCCGGCCGTAGAGGAAACGAATGATCGTGCGCTCGATAGCGATCCCTGTGAGCCCCGCAACTACGAAAGCGGCGGGCACCGCGACGAGCAGCGAGTACTCGATCGCATCAGGCAGCAGGAGTTGCACGACATACGTGGTATAAGCGCCGATCATGATGAGCTCGCCGTGCGCCATGTTGATCACGCCCATGACGCCAAACGTGATCGACAGGCCAATCGCCGCCAGAACCAGAATCGAACCGAGCGACAGACCGAAGAAAAGTGTCTCGACGAGTTCGTAGCGACTCACCAGACGTTCGATGGCAGTGAGCGCCTCGCGAGCCGCCACCCGCAATGCGTCGGGTTCAGACTCGTCACCCGCGATAACCGTGAGCTTCTGACGAACCTGCGCCGAGAGATTCCTGTCCGAGGCGCGGATCGCCGCGAGCCTCACGGTGTCGTCGTCGGAATCAAGCTCGAACACGATGATCGCATCGGCGAGCGCCCGCAGGACGTCCGCGTGCTGTTCGGTTTCCATACGCGCGGCAAGGACCTTGCGCATTGCCGAATCGCCTGCTGCGACGATGTCTTTGATTGCGGCAATCCGGGCTTCTGGGTCTGCGGTATACAGCCTGAGGCCTGCGATCAGTCCCCTGAGAGTGCGTCGCAGGCTGTTGTTGACGCTGACTTTCTTGACCCCCCGGCGCTTTACCTCGCCGGCGGGCTCACCCGTCATGAGATTGGTCAGAACGAAGCCGCGGCCTTCCTTCTCGGCAAAGACCAACTCGCCGCCTTGCCGCTTCGCATAGAGCTGCCCCGCAAGCATCCGTTCGAGGACCACAATGCCCCGCGGGTGCCCCAACTGCGCGAGGTGGGTCGCTGCCTCGCGCTTGAGTTCGAACGACCGCGCGTTCAGTGCACGCACGGCCTCGGCAAATACCTGATCGCCCGGTGACTCTGCCGCGCGCGCGGGTTCTGCAGCCAGAGCGCACATCGCGAGGACGAGCACGGTGACCGTGCGCATTGACGCACACGCCACTTCTGCCAGTCTGCCCGACAGCGTCGCCATGACTCTCCCCCCTGTCCTGAACCGGTCAATCGGGGCACGCCATCTGGCGCGCCCCTGATCTCCCGATCAAACGGAACGCTGCGCGTTCCGGTCCTTGGCTACTCGTAGTTCTGACCTGAACAACGGCCGGTCTTCACGTTGTAGTTGCCGCACGCAAGCGGAGGCATCCAGTCTGCGGTGATGTCGCGACTTCCCGGCAGATGATCCGACCAGGCATCCCCAATAACAGCCGGGGTGCGGGACACGATCTCGAACTGACCATCGTCCTGGATCTCGCCGATCAACACGGGCTTCGTGATGTGGTGGTTCGGCATCATGGTTGCAATACCGCCCGACAGGTTGGGCACGGAGACCCCGACAATCGACTGCTGTACAGCCGTGGGGTCGGTGGTTCCCGCTTTCTCAACAGCTTCAACCCACATCTTGAACCCGATGTAGTGCGCCTCCATCGGATCGTTCGTAACCCGATCATCGTCGCCAATGAAGCTCAGCCAGCTTTCGATGAAGTCATCGTTAATGCCAGCGTCGACGCTCATGAAGTAGTTCCAGGCGGCCAGGTGACCAACGAGAGGTCCTGTATCAAAGCCCGACAGTTCCTCTTCACCAACGGAGAAGGCGACAACCGGAATGTCTTCAGCAGAGACGCCCTGGTTGCCCAGTTCCTTGTAGAACGGCACGTTGGCGTCGCCGTTGATCGTCGATACGACCGCGGTTTTCTTGCCCGCCGAACCGAACTTCTTGATGTCCGACACGATCGACTGCCAGTCGCTGTGACCGAACGGCGTGTAGTTGATCATGATGTCCGCGTCTTTCACGCCTTTGGACTTGAGGTACGCCTCGAGAATCTTGTTCGTGGTGCGCGGATAGACGTAGTCGGTGCCGGCCAGAACCCAGCGCGTCGCGCCGACCTCGTCCATCAGGTAGTCGACAGCGGGGATGGCCTGTTGATTGGGCGCGGCTCCCGTGTAGAAGACATTCTTCGAGGACTCTTCACCCTCGTACTGGACCGGGTAGAACAGCAGCCCGTTCAGTTCCTCGAACACGGGCAGCACAGACTTCCGGGACACCGACGTCCAGCAACCGAACACGACGTCGACCTGCTCCTTCTCGATCAGTTCGCGGGCTTTCTCGGCAAAGAGCGGCCAATTGGAAGCCGGGTCCACTACAACCGGCTCGAGTTTCTTGCCCAGCAGGCCTCCCGCCTTGTTCTGCTCTTCAATGAGCATCAGCACGGTGTCTTTCAGCGTCGTCTCACTGATCGCCATCGTCCCGGACAGTGAGTGCAGGACTCCCACCTTGATCGTGTCCGCTCCCTGGGCAGCAGCCGCGACGATCAGCGCACAACTCGCCAGCACCGACCTCAGGACTTTAAAAAAGTTCATGTTTGTTCTCCATTGGTTTGCGCATCCGGCCTCTGCTCCATTCAGCCCCACTGGTGCACAGCGGCACGGTTCAGGTGCCTCACTGCAACATGCGTGAAAGCAAGATGCGCGCCATCATGCTGCAGACCGCATTCCTTCAGGTTTTTCGCTCCAGTACGCCCGTCGACGCACCACAATCGACCTTTTCCCAAGAGAAGCGCACCGAAGTAGTGCGCTCAGCGATGGACCTGCAGCGCATGGTTCGGAGAGGCGCCCTGCAACCGGGCAGGCGATCTGCGATAGTCCAGCCCAAACTCGAAGGGAGCCACCCATGGCATGGACCAAAGACGATCAGCGTGAATGGCTCGATCTGGTACAGGAAGAGATCCTCGATCCGGAGTTGCCCATCGTCGATCCCCACCACCACATGTGGAAAGCCGGGAGAGGCCTGCCGGAATACCTGCTGGAGGACCTGTGGGCCGACACGCAATCAGGTCACAACGTCATCCAGACCGTGTTCATGGAGTGTGGCGCGGAGTACCACGAGGCGGGGCCCGAGCACCTGAAGCCGATTGGCGAAACCGAGTTTGTCGCGGCCGCGTCCGCCGCAAGCCGGGGCACAGGCAAAGCCGAGATTGCCGGCATCATCGCGCACACGGACCTGACCCAGGACGAAGCGATCCTGCGAGAGGTGCTGGCCGCGCACGAAGAAGCCAGCAACGGGCTCTTCCGCGGCATCCGCCACGGCGGCGCACACGATCCCGACAAGGTCATGCGCTGGGGAGATGCAACACCCCACCCTGATCTGTACGCGC
>CEUN01095180.1_pt1 | contig 11570 bp, 6 predicted proteins | sample 361501 | NCBI WGS metagenome assembly CEUN01 (sample SAMEA2622801, study PRJEB7988) | marine metagenome | biome: marine biome (ENVO:00000447); feature: marine epipelagic mixed layer (ENVO:xxxxxxxxx); material: "saline water (ENVO:00002010), including plankton (ENVO:xxxxxxxx)" | depth 120 m | reverse complement strand
GTGAACCGCCGCATCTGCATGATGTTTATATCCGGCGGCATGATTTCATCGAGACAAGGGTGTTTGTTCCCAATTTGTTTGTAGAGCTGTTTGATGCGATAAACCATGAGCGCAGGATTTGCGGCGCTCAGTACAGGATTGAATGCGTCGCCTATTTCCGGATGCGCGTTAGCAAATTCCACCACCTTCTCGCGCGATGGCGGCCGTGGCGATAGCACGAGTCTGGCAATGGCGTTATCACTCGAACTGCGGGTTTCTATAACTGGCAAGTCGGCATCGATCGGGTAATCCCTTACTTGCTGCAGTCGCGAGCTGACTTGTACGATTGCCTGTTGAATGTTGGTACCGACGGAGAATTCCAGTTCGACTGAGGATCTGGAATCGTTGCAATCGGAAGACATCTTAATCATGCCCTCGACGCTTTTGAGCTGTTCTTCCTGTTCCAGAACGATCTCTCGTTCGATTTCCTGCGGACTCGCACCAGGCCAGCGTGTGCGGATTAGCACGACCGGACGCTCTACTTCCGGTGTTAACTGTTTGGGCATCTCCAGCATTGCGATGGTGCCAAACAGGCCAACCAGCAAGGCACCGACGGTGACCTTAACAGGGTTTTTCACGAATGACTGGACTGGATTCATGGAGAATGTTAGTGGAGGGAGGGAAACCTATAGGTGAATAGGGAGGAAACACTGATCAAACAGATCAACGGGCGGGCTCAACAACATCCGGCTGAAGTTTAAGAAGCTGTCCTTCTTTGAGGCGTTCGTTTCCACGGACAACTACTTTTAGTCGTTCTGACAGTGCACCGGTCACTGCAATCGAATCGCCGGAAGAGATCCCAAGCACCACCTCAACGCTCTTGGCCTTAGGTGACTTTGGATTCGATGAATCTACTACGAATACGACGGGCTTTGATCCACCAAGGACAATGGCGTCCTTGGGCACAACGATCATTTCTCTATCTTTTCCGATCGGCAATGAGAGCTTGGCCAGCATCCCCGATTTCAGTATAGCGCCGGATTCATCGGTGGGATTGTCGACTCGTATCTTCACGGGAAACGTTCTTGCCTGTATGTCAGCCTGCGGTACGACAGCAGCAACAGTGCCAGTGAGTATTTGTGAGTCGACTCCGTCTACCTCGACGCGAACGGGTGTGCCAATCTTAAGTTGCTTAATATTCCGTGTGACGACGTGAGTCAGCACATCAACTTTATCCAATTGGATGATTTCAACGACTGGATCGCCCTTGCCGAGCCACTGTCCAATTTCAGAATGCTTTACGGTGATGTATCCGTTAAATGGTGCGCGAAGTGTATGTCGATCGATTTGCTCGATAATCCCCCGGATGGATTCCTGCTGAGCCAGCAGTTGCGCTTTTGCCTGGGCTATTTGTTCTGGACGAGGTCCTCTTATGAGGAGTTTGTGCGACGCGTTTGCCAGTTGATATAGCTGTTCTTCCTTTTCCGCATCCGATTGAGCCTTTTGCAGCTCATTTTCGGTGACGACTTGCCCTTTATCAAACAGTTCTGATAGCCGTTTATAGTCCCACGATGCAAACTTCCTAGAGGCCTCCGCCGCTAACATCCGTGCTTGAGACTGTAAAACCTCCTCATCTGTAGCGCCATTTTCCAATTCAGCAAGTCGTTGCTCTAGTTGTGTTAACTCTGCTTTTGCCCCAGCAAGTTGAATTTCAAGAATGGCGGTCCGGAGCCGAGCCACCGGTTGGTTGGCTTCAACTGCCTCTCCCTCTTCTACTAACAACTGCAACACTCTGCCGTCGACGGCGCTACCAATTATACTGGTGCGAATCGGTGTGACCGTACCGACGTTCATTTGGCTAGCAGCCAACACTTTCTTTTCGATATTGGCGACGCGAACAAGTTGCGCCTCGTCTTGCGCATCGACTGATCTTGAGATCACGCAGCTAAACAACAATGGAACAACGCACAGAGTGGTGTGTAGGGAAGCTTGCATGGCGGAAATGATGCTCCAATGAGCGATGTGAGCCTTTGTTAATTGTTAGATACTAAGTTCTATAACTATTCAGCATATCAAATGCTCTGGCTACTCATATAAAAAACACTGTGTTTAACGGCGTACGAGGCGAACTCCTTCTGCGCAGGGACCTTTTGGGCCTTTTCTTATTGAAAAGGAAACGCGAAAACCAATTTCGAGATCGTGGAAGCGTACACCCTGCAAGGACTGCTTATTAAAGTACGTATCGCTTCCACGAGCGGATGCGATAAAACCGAAACCTTTACGAGTCAGACGTTTGATCGCACCTTCGTACCGTTTAGCAGTTCTGGCGTCCGCATCGTAGGCGTTATGTGATCGCTTACGGTTCTTTTCTGGCCGCTTTCGGGATCGGATATCCTTGGATTCCGACTGTTTGGAATCGCGATCCTTAAGCCGTTTATGCTTTTGTGACTCATCTTTGTTCGAGTCGGAAAACGTGCTGTTCGTTTTATCACGACGCTTGTTCTTAAACGTGGTTCCCCGTGAGTCTCCGGGCGCTTTTTGGTTGCGACCGGAACGGCCAGCTCGCTGTATTTTCTTGCGACTGTTCTGACGCGATCTTTGGGAATGATTCGATGAGTCTGAATTTTCGGACCCTGCGATTTCGAGTGCTTCGATTGGCTTCTTGATCAGCCGTTCGATAGATCGTAACCAGCCGCGTTCATCGTTTCCAACAAAGGTAATTGCAGTGCCTGTTGCTCCCGCTCGACCCGTACGACCGATGCGGTGGATGTAGCTCTCGGCGTCGTCAGGGATGTCGTAATTGAACACATGTGAAATGCTGTCCAAATCGATACCCCGTGCTACAACGTCAGTTGCCACGAGTGTCTTTGTTTGGCCACGCCGGAAACGGTCAAGTGACTTTTGCCTAGCGTTTTGACTCTTATTTCCATGAATGGCATCCGCTGAAAACCCTTGTTTTTCGAGTTGATTGGCCAAAGTGTTGGCCATCCTTTTAGTACGCGTAAATACAAGAGCTTGCGTGACAGCGTCGTCTTTGAGCATGGAATACAAAATGCTCTTCTTTCTTTGTTTGTTGGTATGCACGACGTATTGATCGATGGCGTCGACACTAGGTGATTCCGGCGCTATTCGTATTTCTTTGGGTTTTTGCAATAACGAATCAGCAATACCTTGAATGGATTTGGGCATAGTGGCGGAAAAGAATAGTGATTGACGCTCGGCGGGGAGTGTCTTGATCACGCGTTTAATGTCCGGCAGAAATCCCATGTCCATCATGCGATCCGCTTCGTCTAATACAAAGTGCTCTAACTTGTCGAGCTTGATTGAACCCTGATTCATTAAGTCTAAAAGACGACCGGGTGTGGCGACGATTATGTGGACACCGCGTTTGATTACTCTGACCTGTTTCGACTGGCTGACGCCACCGTAAACCAATGCGGTGCGAAGGTGTAGATGCCGACTGTACGTCGCAAGGCTTTCACCGATTTGAACAGCCAATTCGCGTGTTGGAGAAAGGATCAGAGCAAAAGGACGCCAGGGACGAGCTTTGCGATTTACTTTACCAAGGGCATTTAGTATCGGCAGAGCAAATGCCGCGGTCTTTCCTGTCCCTGTTTGGGCGACAGCTAGAATATCTTCTCCTTGCAACGCTGCAGGGACAGCCTGTGCTTGAACAGGAGTAGGAGTTTCGTATTTTTCTTCGGCTAATGCCCGTTTAATAGGGTCGATCAGCCGCATTTCTTCAAATGAGGGCACGACTTCGTCTTTCTATGGCACAATAATGCACCAAATCATCGAATCGCGCTGTGTGAAGAACACGAATACAGCTCACCTTTTTATGGTGAGATTGCGGCCCTTTTCAGCAAAAGTCACATCTTCGCGTGAAGACGGGGATGGGTGAATATAAGCACCTTACGAGCACTGATTCCACACGGCCGAGTATCTAAACATGAAGTATAGGCTCGTCGTCTGGTTTGCGTTAGGTCTAAAGTGGTTGATTAAACCAATTCGCGGATTGGATCGCGTTGTGTCAGGTATTGTGGACGACCTGTAGGATCTGTAATGGTCGTTGCACTAATGTCGATGCCCAGATTGTGATACAGCGTGGCAAAGATTTCCTGCACGTGAACTGGCCGACTATGAGCGTGTTCACCAAGTCGGTTTGTGCTTCCAATCGCCTGTCCGGTTTGCATGCCGCCCCCAGCCATGTAAGCACAACTTACTTGCGGCCAGTGATCACGACCTGCATTACCATTGATGCGAGGTGTTCGTCCAAATTCGCCCCAGACGAGAACGGTGACATCATCTAACATGCCACGTTCTTCTAAGTCTGTAACGAGTGCATGTACAGCCTGATCAATTCGAACGCCGTGATGCCGCACAAGACCTTCGTTATCACCATGGCTATCCCAGCGACCATAGGTAAGCGTTACACAGCGTACACCAACTTCAACCAAGCGGCGTGCTTGAAGGACGAGTTCGTTGTTGGTTTCAGCACCGTCATACTTGAAAGTGTACGGTTTTCCATCGCCATAACGCGCGCGAATTTTCGGATCTTCTTTCGATAGATCTAAAGCGTCGACAAGCTTGCTCGAAGTAAGCACATCGAATGCTTGTTGTTGATAGGCATCTAAACCCTCGAGCGAACCGTCTGCATCCGCGTTACGCCGTAGGCGGTCGATACTCGCGAGTACTTGTTTCCGGTCACTCAAACGATCCGTAGTGATACCGTTGAGTTTCATATCATTTAGGCCTTGTCCATCAGGGATGAAAGGTCCATAGGCACTTCCTAAGAAACCAGGCGTGCCCGGATTACGCCAGACTCCATCGGTTTTCATTCCAATGTATGGTGGCACACTTGGGTCTACAGGGCCTTTGAGTTTATGCATCACGCTACCAAGGGCCGGGCGCCCACCGAGAGGTCGCATATCAGCGTGTCGCCAACCGGTCATGCACTGAAACGAGTCATGTCGACCCTCACAACCTACAACGGCGCGAAGGAAGGCGGATTTATCAGCGATCGAAGCTATCTTTGGAAAGCACTCACCTATTTGGATTCCAGAGACGTTGGTGGAAATCGGCTGGAACGGGCCGCGGATTTCTTTTGGCGCTTCGGTTTTGATTTCCCACATGTCCTGATGTGGAGGGCCACCCCCGAGGAAGATATTGATAACAGCCTTGTGATTCATGCTGCCTGTTTTGGCTTCCGCACGAAGCACATCTGCCATATTTAGGCCAAATGCACCAACGCCAAGTGCACCAATCTTTAGAACGCCACGACGGCTGATTTGGTCACAATATGCGTTTCTCGTCGTTTTCGAACCATAGACTGAAAGCATGAGTCGTTTCTCCAGGTGGGAATTCGGTTAATCGAACAGTTGGGGCTCAAAGGTGAGTGAGCCTTGTTATATTAATCGGTATTTTTGCAGGACACAATAAAGCCTTATATCCAACTGTTTAGTATCGTAAATACTAATGCTAATCACAAGATCAATTCCATACGGTGCTGAAGCTATGCGCTGAATTTTACCGCGTATAAATCAGCATCTGACAGCGTAATTCTCAAACGAATTGGCTTTCCGGCCAGTTCGCTTACATCCGTTTTGCCGTTCCATGTAACGCTTCTATCGAGTTCATCCCCGAAAACCTCGTCTGCGTCTTCAAGGGTAAAGCCTTCAATCGGTTGGCCATTTACGGTTTGGATTTCCACCTTTACCGTTCCAGCGGCAGAAGTTGAGAAATTAATATCCAGCCGTTTACCATCAAAGGTGAGTGGGCGGGTAATTATTTCCCCACCAGAAAGCGTGCCTCCTACGGACCGGAATCCGTCCTGACGTATGGTATGGCGAATCAACTTCGATCCCTCGCCGTGCCAACGTCCTGCACTGGCGTAAAACGCCATTTCATCTGGTGCTCCTGGGAGGGATGATTTGGTTGTGGCAATATTCCATGCCACCTCGTTGTGCGCGTAATACCACGAGTCCGGTCGTTGGACGCCAGGCCGTAAAAACGCCTCATTGACACGATCGAACAATACACCATCGCGACTACTCATGATTTGTGTTTCGGTAAGTGCCGTTCCGTATCGAATGTGTGCAGCGGCGCGGAATTCCCGCTTTTCAAGATCCGGCAGTGCTCTCATGGAGGGACTCCAACCACGTTCGATATAACGCATAGGGAATCCGAGGAGGATATGAGGTGCTCTGTAATATGGAATAACATTATTCGTATACATCTGCTGATCGGGAGAATCTGTGTACCTAAGATCCTTAAAGTCCGTCCACGTCTTTAAGTCATCTGATACAGCGGTGCGTATCGCACGGATGCCGGCAGGCTTCCAAACTTTCTCATCAGTGATACCCTCAGTAAAATATCTCCAATAAGCACGATATTTTTCGATCGTAGGATCCCAGAAACCGATGTTTGCGGAGTCAAAGGCTCCGTTTGTAATAACGCCATCCTTGTGCGCTGCGGACCAGTGAACACCGTCGGGTGATTTGAATAGCCGCATTCCCCCATTGTGACGTAGGCCACCGAAGGCCTTGAATCTCTCCTCGGCCGGGCAATCGGGGCGAGTATCCAGAAATGGGCTGAAATTGTGAGCGCCGGCTCCTCGCCAAATGATGTTGTTTTCTTTCGAGCCGTCGTGCTCGTAAAGCCCAAGTTTCGGCTTATTGAAATTTATCCCGTCATCACTGATTGCGACACAAGTGGACTCCGGCACTGTAAAACGTATCTGGTTATCGACAAGGTCAAAGTTATGCCCGCGATAGTACATGAAATACTTGTCACCATCTTGCACCATCGTCATGTACCCGGATGACGTTCCTTCCCACGCATCATTCATGTGCAGGACCAGCTCACGTGGCTGCGGATGGTGCAACTGAAATTGAATCTTGCCACGCGTTTTTTCGATTAGGAAATCATCAAGGAATAATTCGCGACGTGAACCCATGTTGTATATGGATTCATCTTTAGCTGACCGGCGCGAGGCGCGGGTAGTTATCGCGGAGGCTGAAACCGCAACGGAGCTTGCTAGGAATTCACGACGATGCATATTGGATTCTCCAATGAGTTATGGGGCTGTACTGACGGATGATTCGCTGATCAACGGAAGTAGGATATTTGAGGGGTGTGTGCGAGTAGTGTGGATGCGATTATTGGCTATGCGGGCGTCATCCGGCCAATCAATTGTAAGTGGTTTGCCGGTGTTCGGATTGGATTCGTAGAAAGGATCGCCGGTGCTGGATACGGTCACTCGTATACGATGCCCTTCATTAAAAACCTGACTCATCCAGCCAACGTGGAACTTCGTTTCATAAATACGTCCAGGCTTCATGAATACCTCTTTGTGGAAGCCATCCCGATAACGAACCCGATGCACATAACCAATGATAAGGATCGAACGACCATCCGGGTACACGTCACTTACACGCACAATCAGATCGGTGTCCGGAGCGTCGGAGCTAACGTGAAGGTTCGCTGTAACATGACCGGTCACTTCGAGTGGTGAAGACAGTGGATCGGTCGTAAATGTCAGGACATTTGGTTGCTCCTCATAATGTCTCGCGTCTCTAGCTCCTTGAAAAGCGGTATTTGGCAATTTGGCTGGTTGAAATGGGTCCGCCTTTAAGAGGACGGAGTCGGCAGCAGCTTTCGGTTGTGCTACGCCCAAACGTTGATCTGAATATAAGAAATATGGGGTATCATGGGAGTGTACCGGCCAGTCTTCTGCAGTCTTCCAGATGTTGCCAGGAGCATGTTCTTCGCCCACGGCGCCCATAGCGTAGTACTGGATGGTTGGTTGAGTATCGGCGCCATTATCGATTCCTTTCAGATAATGATCAAACCACTGGACCATATGCTGAACCATGTCGATTGCGGCATTTTCCGGGTATTGCATCTCTGCAACAAGCGAGCCCTTATTGAATCGTCCATGCAGCCAAGGACCGATAAGGAGCTTCTGATTACCTTTGGACTGACTGCCACCGGAATGCTGGCGACCGATATAGCTTTCAATCGAGCCCTGACACATGAAATCGTACCAGCTACCGATCGTCATGCAGGGCACGTTCATCTTGCGAAAATGACGTGTGCAATCTTCGTCTTTCCAATAACGATCATACGTCGGGTGTTCGAACCATTCCTTCAGCATGTCGTCATTATGTGACTTAACTCGACATGCCGCCGCCATGCCCTTGAATCGATTGGGGCGGGTCGTTCCTCCTATTCTGTAACCTTCGTGAAATAAGCTCAAACCGGTATCTATCATGTACTGACACTTCAATGAAGGTGGTTGTGTTACCGCCAGGAAGTTCTGGGCAAATCCAGCTTGACTACTTCCAAATGTACCAACCTTTCCGGTCGAGAAAGGCTGCTTTGCCAACCACTCAACGGTGTCATAGCCGTCCTGTTGCTTACCCCATCCGAGTGCGCGGTAACCGACATAACGGCCCTCTGACAACTGTGTGCCTCGAAAATTCTGCAAGGCGACGACGTAACCATGTTGGGCGATGTTTGCCAACCCAAATCGGCTGCCGTTGGATCTGGCGTTAGCATACCGTTGCTCTAAAAGAACCGGCCAAGGACCATCACCCTTTGGCAAATAAAGGTATACCGAGAGACGCGTGCCGTCGCGCATCGGTACCATGACGTGTTGTTCAGTGACCTCTCCCGGCAATTTAAGGTCTTCTTGTGCCTCGCTAACGTAGCCAAGTAGGCTAATCGTGGCCAAAACCAGAAGCCGATTGCAGGGGTGTCGTTTTTTAATATTCATAAAGCGATCTGTTTGTTAAGAATCGGAGTCGGCTCTTAAGATGACGACTCCCTCTTTCTGTAGGCGTCCCATCATGTTGCGGAACTCCTTGGTCTTGTCATTGTCCCACCATTCGGTCGTGACAGGATCCTCATAGCTCGGTGTAAACAGGCGCCGTTTGTCAGGGCGCACAAAGAACAATGAATCAGCAGGATCACCGAGGTTGTACATTTTCGTGCCATCGTCATATGTAGTCACGATAATCCATTTGTCCTGTACGCGTGGTTTGCGTTCGGAAAGTCTCTCTAACTCACGACGGTTTAGCGTAACGCCAAGACCGGGTGATTCGGAAACACGGAGTAATCCGCGTTTGGGTAGCGGTCGTTCGTTCACAACATCTGACTTCCATGTCTCCGCATCACAGTGGAAGTGGAAATGGGCTGTCTTAAAAGCTGCTTGCATATGCGTCGTCATGCTGCGAGTGATATGACCGCCAACGTTTTGAAGGCAGAACGGGACGTTGGCATGTGCAAACGCACCAGCATAGCGAATTGCGTTTCCGATTGGCGAGTGACCTACTATGTAACCGTCCGCAGCGCGGCGTTGAAGCTCTTCGGTGGCACCAAGAGGTGCGTGATGATAGTAGATAGGTATATCAGAACGTTTGCGAAGTTCAGCGTATCCCTGGATATCCCTTTCAAACAACGGATCTTCAAACGCACCAATAATCGAGGATTTTCCGATACGTTCACAAAGCCCAGGCATATAGTCATTGGTTCCATGCATGGTGAAGTCCAGTTGGATTTTGAATCCTCGCGGTGCAACTTTCTCCATTGCTGAAAGTTGGTCAAAGATATTTTCAAAGGGTGATAAGTGAAACTTCAGCCACGTGTAACCTAGTTTGCTGTATTTCATTACCGCATCGGCCATATGAGAAGGGTCGGCGGAGACCGTCCAGGAACCGACTGGGACGAGCTTGCGATACGCTTGACCAAACAGCTTATAGACTGGTACGCCGGCAGCTTTGCCCATGAGGTCATACATTGCCGTGCCCAGGCCTAGTGATGTTTCGTCGCCTATCCAATCAAACGGATTGGTGCCGATGTATTTTTGAAGCGTGCTTTCCGGTTCCGCACCATTACTCTCCCCCAATCCAATGAGACCTTGATTGGTGTGCACGACATATACAGTTCGCTTGGAAGGTCCGTAAAAGTGCATAAGCACGTAGTCGAGAAAATCCTGATACTCTGGATAGATATCATGAGATTCTATTTGTGTCACTCGTAGATCACCGAAGTTTTGCTGCGCTCGGTGATAGTATACGCCTGGAGCTGGAGAAGTCAGTCCGGCGACTCCGCACGCGCTGGCGTAGGTGAGGAATTTACGGCGGGATTGCATCAACAGGCTTTCCGAATAGGAGGGCTTTGGATTACATGACGGATCGCGTCACGCTTGGCTGCAATCTATGCTAGTGGATTTTTAGTCGCCACGCATCAATTAATGCCTCATAACGATTCGCGATCATATGCGAGACCGGAAAACACTAAGCGGGTGAAATCACGAATTGGCTTGCGGTTGGGTCCGGAGCTTCACTAAGAACGATTTGATGATAGCCGGCGTTTAGCCAATCGTGTTGTTGGTCGTTATAGTGTGGACTGCCTGGATGCCCGGATTGTCCTTGGCCGTCGACTGCCCACATGCACGGTGGGTTTGTGCTCATATCATGAATTAGCCGATAGCCAGCTCCGGATGTAGAGGTCCAGTCGGGACCCTGTCCCGTATTACCGACCGTAACCATATCACCCTTAACGGAAATTGGCGCATGGTTTAACAGTTCGCCAAGATCGCCAATACGACCCAAGGGATGTGTTTTTGTAAGGATGTGTAACTTGCCCCATTGCCAAGTTTCCATCTCTTTACCGAATCGGTTGGAGAGCAGGTCAACGGCGGCTTTGAACGTTTCACTAACTGCGCGCTCCCGATCGCCGTTTTGAAACCAGCCCGCGTCGTCCTCATCAATTAGACGGCTGGCGACTCCTCCTGCTGCATTGCCGACCAGCTCAAGCTGTTCTTCCGGAATATGCTCTCTTGCCACACGCATTTGCCAAAGAGTGAAAAACACGTTGAAGATAGTGGCCGCAATGCTGTCTACATCTATGCTGCCATTCCACCCCTGTAGAAAGGAAAGGGCGCGCAATATCTCCGGGTCAGACTCGGATGATAAAGCGTTGAGCAGTTTTGGCGTGCATTCCTGCGCACGTCCACTGATTACATCATTTTGCATTTGAACAAAATCATCTAAAGCAAATTCGCCTTGATGAGACTCTAGCATCTCTCGGATTCTCTGTGCCCTATGCCCGCTACTCCAACATCCAGACAGCATATGTGGATAGTCATTTGCCGCCGTACGGTTATTGGCAGTTCGAATCCAGTTGCATTCCGGATTAATCAATTCTGGCATTTCGTCGAATGGTATATAGCCTTGCCACTGATGCTGAGGCACCGAACCGTCTCGATAACTGCGGTGGTAGGAGTTTCTTCGGGGAATTTTACCTGTAGCCTTTAAACCGATATTTCCGTTTGAATCTCCACTCACCACGCAAAACGTCGGTACATGCCAGGGTCGCATTGCTTCGTGCAATTCGGCCACCGTGTTTGCGCGGTTCATTTGAAGTAGTGACGTAAGCCAACCACCGCCGCTCATGCCGACCCAACGAATTGAAACAGGACCGGTGTGGCGTGCTGCGGGGGGAAGAATGCTGTCAACAATTGGCCCATTGTGGGAGAGGGTAACCGTTTCTACATGGTTGCCTTGCCCTTTGACTGAAATTACCTC
>CEUN01182116.1_pt1 | contig 11571 bp, 12 predicted proteins | sample 361501 | NCBI WGS metagenome assembly CEUN01 (sample SAMEA2622801, study PRJEB7988) | marine metagenome | biome: marine biome (ENVO:00000447); feature: marine epipelagic mixed layer (ENVO:xxxxxxxxx); material: "saline water (ENVO:00002010), including plankton (ENVO:xxxxxxxx)" | depth 120 m | reverse complement strand
GAATTGGCGAGACTCCCTTCAAACCGTTCATGCGCCAGAGTCTGCGTCAGACCTTGATCCCAAGAGCCCCGCACGCGAGAGGCTGGCTTACGATGAATTGCTGGCAAACCAGCTTGCACTCGCCCTCGTCAGGGAGAGCGTGCGCCGGGGTAGCGGACGCGCCGTCGCCGGTGACAATTCACTTCGTGAGGAAGCTGTTGCCAACCTGCCCTATTCGTTGACCGGGGCTCAGGAAACCTCTCTGAGAGAGATATACGAGGACATGGCTTCGCCCGCTCGAATGCTTCGATTGCTTCAGGGTGATGTGGGTTCAGGGAAAACGATTGTTGCGTTTCTTGCCATGCTGAATGCGGTTGAAGCAGGCGCCCAGGCGGGATTGATGGCGCCTACCGAGATTCTGGCGCAACAACACTTTGAGGTCCTTTCCCCTTTTTGCGAGCGGCTTGGTGTTCGGATCGGGTTGCTGACCGGACGCGAGAAAGGCAAGAACCGTGACGCCACGTTCGCTGACTTGGCGGACGGTGAAATCAACATACTCGTTGGTACGCACGCGATATTTCAGGAAGGCGTCGCATTCAAGGATTTGGCGTTTGCGGTAATCGACGAGCAGCACCGCTTTGGTGTCCATCAACGTCTTGCCTTGACCGCCAAGGCCGCGGGAGGGCGGGCCAATCTCCTCGTCATGACAGCGACTCCCATTCCCCGTACGTTGACCATGACAGCCTACGGCGACATGGACGTATCAAGACTTGACGAGAAACCGCCGGGCCGCATGCCTGTTGATACCCGTGCCATGCCTCTTGAGCGGTTGGATGAAGTGGTGCAGGCAGTGCGCCGGGCAGTCGCCGACGGTGAGCGCGTCTATTGGGTTTGTCCCTTGGTCGAGGAATCAGACGTCCTTGATGTCGCGGCGGTTGAGGACCGCTTTGCCTTCCTGACGGACTCTCTGGGAGAGCAAGTGACATTGCTCCACGGCCGCATGAAAGGTCCGCAAAAAGACACCGAAATGAGCAGATTTGCTAGCGGTGAGGTCTCGGTACTTGTGGCGACGACGGTTATTGAGGTCGGGGTCGATGTCCCGGAAGCGTCGATCATGGTCGTCGAACATGCCGAACGATTCGGACTGGCTCAGCTCCATCAACTGCGCGGGCGTATTGGTCGCGGTGCGCGCCAGGGCCGCTGCCTCCTCCTCTATGCCACCCCATTGGGTGATACGGCGCGTGCGCGAATCCGCATTATGCGGGATACCCATGATGGTTTTCGCATTGCAGAAGAAGATCTCCGACTTCGAGGCGCGGGTGAGGTTTTGGGTACCCGACAGAGCGGCCTGCCCGATTTTCGTCTTGCCGATATTAGTGCGCATGATGAACTCATGCTCGCGGCGAGAGACGATGCCAAACTCGTCTTGGAACAGGATCCGGATCTCACCGGAGAGCGCGGGAAGGCGCTGCGAGTATTGCTTTACCTGTTCGAACGGGACGCGGCCGTCACCTATCTCAGGTCGGGCTAGTGAGCGACTAGGTATCTCCCACGGCACGGGCAGGCGTATCGAATTGCGCTCGCTCCGCAGCGGCTTCGCCTTCTCGTGAGGTGATTTGGGGAACGTCTTGGAGCGTCTGGGGACGCGGGTCCGGTGGAGTCACAATTCCACCAGAGATCACCAGTTTTATGCCCTCTTCCACCGTCATGTTGAGGGTGACCAAGGCGCGGCGAGGTAAGAACAGGAGAAATCCGGAAGTTGGATTCGGTGTCGTAGGCAGGAAAACATTGACCAGATCGTCCTCAGTCAAATTCTGGACTTCGCCCTCCGTGTGTCCGGTCACGAAGGCGATGGCCCAGATGCCGCGACGCGGATACTCCACCAGGACGACTTCCCGAAACGATTTCGAGGACTGGGCGAGGACAGTTTCAAAGATTTGCTTCAGTGCCCCGTACACGGCTCTGATCACCGGCATCCGGGCGACCAGCCGTTCGCCAAACCTAACAAGAATTCTGCCGGTGAAACTTGCGGTCAGGGCGCCGATCAAAGTTAGGACAACGATCGAAAACAGGAGGCCCAAACCTGGAAGGTCAAATGGCAGGTAGGTTTCAGGGTTGTAAGTGGCCGGAATGAATGGGGTCACCCAACTGTCGATCAGGCCTATAAACTTCCAGGCAATAAAGATTGTAATTCCCAGCGGCGCTGTGATGATGATGCCTGTGAGGAAGTAATTCCGTAACCGATGGAGTACACCCGTTTTCGCGGGCACGATGAGATGAGGCGTCTCGTCCTCTGAACTCTCGCCGTTGTGTTCGGGATTGTTGGGTTCAGTCATTTCCGGTCTCGGCTGCACTCGCGGCCCACATATGGGCGTAATTCCCCCAGATGTCCAGGAGATTGCCTATCCTGAGAAGAATTCACGCAATGCCTGGCATGTTTGTTCAGGTTCTTCCTCTGCCAGGAAATGACCGCATTCGATTGCCCATCCCGACACGTCCTCCGCATAGTCCTGCCACACTTCCAGCGGGTCGAAGAGCTTCATCATGATGCCGCCCGCACCCCATAACACCAGCAAGGGGCAGGTTAACTTTCGGCCAAAATCCGCTTCGTCATGGACGAGGTCGATGGTGGCTCCCGCTCTGTAGTCCTCGCAAGCGGCATGGATGGTCTCAGGCTGGTTAAAGCATCGGATGTATTCGTGCATGACAGCATCCGGGAATACCGACATGTCACGGCTCCACTTCGACATCTGCGAACGCAGAAAAAATTCGGGATCGTGGCCGATCATTCGTTCGGGAAACTCGTCGGGCTGGATCAGAAAGAACCAGTGAAATGACGTCGTAGCCACATTCCTGTCCACCGCATTGAATGCGGCCCGCGTCGGGATAATGTCGAGCAATGCCAGACGTTGGACACAGTCAGTCTGATCGAGAGCCAAGCGATGGGCGACCCGCCCTCCCCTGTCATGACCCGCCAGATTGAATCGATCGAAACCAAGGGACTTCATGACCTCCGTTTGATCCCGGGCCATGCTGCGCTTGCTGTAGGGGGTGTGACTGGAATCCGTGGGCGGTTTGCTGCTGTCTCCGTAACCGCGTAAATCGGTCGCCACAACCGTGAAATCTTCCGCAAGTTGAGGAGCGATCTTGTGCCATTTGAGATAGGTTTGTGGGTATCCGTGCAGCAATAGCAGGGGCGGTCCTGACCCGCCCACAACGAGATTAATAGACGCCTCACTGGTCTCAATGCGCCGATGGTCGAAACCGTCGAACATCCTACCTCCTCCCAAAGTCTTGAGTGTTCCAGCGGAACCGGACCATGTAAAGTCGCGGGCGCGGCAATAAAACCTTTAGACTCGATACATTAGATTCCTGCGATGAATGAGTACGCGCGCCTGAATTCGCTGGCGACAGCCACGCCGCAACACAAACTCATCCAAACGGAAGTTGCAAAAGCGGCGGCCGATCTGTTTTCCAGGGAATTCACGGATTTTGACCGTTTGTTGCCCGTCTACACCAATGCGCAAATTGACACGCGATCGTCGTGTGTTCCGCTTGACTGGTACCTGAAACCACACACCTTCTCTGAGCGCAACGATCTCTACATTGATAGCGCACTCGATTTGATCGAGGAGGCTGCACTGGCGTGCCTTGAGCGTGCGGACCTGGAGACCGGCGATATCGGCGGTCTGGTCGTTGTGTCGAGTACGGGTGTCGCAACACCGAGCCTGGATGCGCTCTTGATGGAGCGAATGCAGTTGCGCCGCGACGTTCGCCGACTGCCGGTTTTCGGATTGGGTTGTGTGGGTGGCGTGTTGGGCCTGGCTCGAGCCGCGGCAATGGCCCGGGCTGAACCGGGCATGAGGGTGTTGTTTCTGGTCGTTGAGCTTTGTGGTCTGACATTCCAGAAGTCAGACCTGTCGAAGAGCAATGTCATTGCCACGGCGCTGTTTGGGGATGGGGCGGCAGGCGCGATTGTCAGTTGCCTGGGGTCGGGTCCCGCAATCACCGGCTGGGGAGAATATACGTGGCCGGACTCGCTGGATGTTATGGGATGGAACGTCTCAGACGATGGCCTCAACGTTCTGTTCTCGAGAGACATTCCGACCCTGGTTCGAAATGAGATGAAATCGGCTGTCGGCGAGTTCTTGGATGCCCAGAACATGTGTGCGGGCGATATCGATGCTTATGTCACGCATCCGGGTGGCGCCAAGGTTCTCGATGTGCTCGAGGAAGTATTCGACCTTGGCCCCGGCACTCTTGTACATGCCCGAGAGGTGCTGCGACGGTATGGCAATATGTCCGCCGCAACCGTCCTGTTTGTACTTGAAAAAGCGCTTGGGGATCAGTCCGGCAAATTTCTCATGTCGTCACTGGGGCCAGGATTCACCGCGGGTTTTCTGACCCTCGAAACATGAGCGTGCTGTACATCATCATTGGGTTGGTCGCTGCACAGCGGTTGGCGGAGTTGGCTCTGTCGCGTCGGAACACGGAGAAACTGCTGGCGCGTGGTGGCCACGAGGTCGGCCGTCGCCATTACCCGCTATTCGTTGCTCTCCATTCGATCTGGCTGATGGCGATACTCGTGCTGGTTGACGGAAATGCGTCCGTCAATCTGGTGTGGCTGATAATGTTTCTGATTTTGCAAGGCGCGAGAGTTTGGGTCATAGCAAGCCTGGGTGAGTATTGGACAACCCGGATTATCACTTTACCAGGCGAGCCATTGATCCAGCGGGGACCCTATCGATTCTGTCGCCATCCCAATTACATGATCGTGATCGGTGAGATTGCGTTGTTGCCGCTGGCCTTCGGAGCCTGGGAAATCGCGATTGTATTTTCGATTCTGAACGGGTTTCTCCTAGTGTATCGCATCAAGGTTGAGGAACAGGCGCTCCACGATCGACGATCAAAGCTGAACCCGTCACATCAGCATTCTGGTGAAAACTCAGGGTATGCAGTATCTTCAGAGAATCCAGAGGTACGATGACTTTGCGGTTCCTGATTGCGATTGCTTTCTTCTGCATCATGTCTGGCACTGCGCGCGCAGACTATGATGCGGCCGTGCTTTCATATGAATCTGGCCAATATGATGTCGCACTCGATGCATTCACCTTGTTGAGCGAACGTGGCGACCCGCGTGCCGAATTTATGCTTGGCGCCATGTACTTCCAGGGCAAAGGCGTGCCACAGAATGATGCATTCGCAGCGATCTGGTTTCATAAATCCGCGATACAAGGTCATTCTGGTGCTCAACTCGCATACGGATCTCTACACATCCGTGGCGTGGGAGTAATGCAGGACCTTTCCCGCGCATACATGTGGCTCAGCTTGGCCGCTGACAGTGACGTTGCTGGTCTGAGCCAGCAGGCAATCCTGCTTCGGGACGACGCAGCCAGGCTCATGAGCCCGGAACAGATTCGGGATGCGAGAACCGAAGCCGGCAAATGGGAACCGATCCCGGCTCGCCTCTGGATCAGTCGCTAGTTGACGAAACGCGGATCAGGTCGCTGTCGTCAATTCCTGAAGCCGGTGTCGATCAAAAATGTGCAGAGTCTTGTTTCGGCGCTTGATCCGAGTTTGCGGCGTTACACGGGTACGACCGGGTTTAGAGGTGTGTAGGTCGCTGTCTGAAACAGCTTATAAATTCATCTGCTTGGGGCAGCCAGGGTACAAATCTTTCGAGTTCCTCGATGAGAGCTCTGATTTCCGACACAGAGTTCTCCATGTCCTGGATGCGCAACGTCAGGTTCTTCTCGACGTCTTTCTTCTCAGCCTTTTCAAGACGATCGATCTTGTCCGTCGATTCTAACGAGTTCCGGGCCAGATCTTCCAGTGTCTGGACCATTCCTTTGACGTTGGCTTCGTATAATTTCTGGTTGGAGGAATTAGCCTTCTTGATGGTTTCACTGGTGAACCAAACCGACGCCAGTGCAGCCACCATTGCCAGCACAGAAAGCACCAAAGAAATCATCCCCATCGCGTCCATTAAGATTCCCTCAGACTACACGTGAACTTGGGCTGGAGAACGTGCATGTTTTGCGGCGGAATGAGGTCGATCAACCTTCCCGACCGTCACGGGTTGCAATTATTGACTGGTAAATTCCAGGACGGCCCTCGCCCATGGTTCAGGATAGAGTTTTGGTAGCTCACCGCCACCTTCAACCTCTATCTCGGCCAGTTTCGCACCGGGTTGATCTTGCAGCCAATCCTCAACGGCGTTGCACATGAAAATATCGTCTGTCGACCGGATAAAGAGGATGGGAACCTCAACGTTCGGCAGTTTCTTCGTGGCATCGTAGGCAAAAAAGGCGACGTATTGTTCAAATCGCCGGGGCCCTGTTTTGATCTGCTCCAGGAAGAAATCCGACATCAAATCCAGTCGGTCTTCCGGAAACCGTGGTTTTCCCCAATTTGTCCGAACCCCTTCCTCCCAGATCTCCAGCAGGTGGGAGCCATCCAGCTTGGTCTCAGGATCCCCGAGCTTGGATGCCTTGGCCTGAAGTTCCGGCAACACCGAAGTATCGCTGATGTAGCCGAGCCCCGAGAACACGGCACGCTCAATCAGGTCGGGCCTTTGCAGCGCGACTTCCATGGCGATGTCGGCACCCGAGTGATGGCCGGCGATGGTGACCGGCCCGAGAGAAAGAGCCTCCATGGCCTGGCCGATCGCCGTGCCGTGCTCTTCTATCGAGTAAGGGCGTTTCGGAGCGTCGGAATCGCCACAGCCCAGGGAATCGAATGCGATTACACGGTGAGACGCCGCCAGGATGGGCATGACGAACTTGTAGTCCAGTGACGTGCGCAGGATTTGATGGATCAACACGATGGGCGGACCACTTCCTGCCTCGCGGTAGAACATCTGCCCTTCCGGAACGTCGACGAGGCCTCTTTTGATCTGCATCTCGTTCATCATGTTTTCTCTCAAGAATTAATTCATAAGCTGTTGAAAAATCTTATAATTGCGTCATTCGTCCGTTCGGGCTGTTCGTAGTGGACGAAGTGGCCTGCCTCGGGGACGACGTCGACCTTGCGCAGGTCGCTGAAGTAATCTCCGAGTTTGTCGGACCATTCAGCTTTAAGCACCTTGTCGCCCGCACCCCAGAAGACGCGTGTCGGAACTTCAATCTTGGGTACGTCGAGCGGGCCTCCTCTCATTGCCTTCATGCGAAGCTCGTTGACCGCCGTATACCAGTTGAAGCCACCCTGCATGTTGCCGGGCTTCATGAAGTTGTCGACCCAGGTATCCAGGTCCTCTTCAAAGGCGCCGTCTGCATGGGTCCAGTAGTCCAGCATGTAGCTGAAGTAGATCTTGGCGTTTTCGCGGTCCCGCGTGAGGAGTTCAGCGGCAAACGGCATTTGGTGGAACTGTTGGTACCACATGTTGATCTGGTGCCCGGGTTCGTTCCAGCGCTTGCCGACTCCCGGATATGGGCAATTCGTAAAGAAAAGGCCCTTCACGTGACCCGTGTTCCTTAGGGCGTAGGCCTGGGCGATCCAAGCACCCACGTCATGGGTGACGATGCCAATTCCATCGAGATCGAGGTGTTCGACCAAATTGGAAAGGTCGTCCACATAATCCTGGACGTCCGGGACCTTATAAGGCTTATCGCTGTCACCAAACCCCCGCAGATCGGGCGCGATAATGTCGAAATGTTCCGCCAGCACAGGAATGTTCTTGTGCCAAGTGTACCAAAACTCGGGCCAGCCATGCTGCAGGATGACCGGCATCCCCTGGCCGTGCCGGACGTAATGGACCTGTATGCCCGGCAGATCCGCGTACTGGTGGTTCCAATCAACGTCGGTCATGGCGATAGAGATCCTCAGAAAGTTGGTGAAGTGTTGTCAGAAGGTGCCACGGCAAAACTACAAGATTGACACGCAGCGCCCAAGTCACGCGGTTGCGAGCGATCAGAGGATCGAAACGCTGATCCCGATCGCCATCAGGAGACAAATCGCACTAAGTTGGTGCGACCGATCTGAGGAGATTCTGAACAGTCTTGCCCCTAACCACACCGCGAATGCTTACGGAGCCAGCAACGCAAGGCTCCTGGTCCATGTGTCTTCTGTCGCGTAGCCGCCAATCGCCAGCGGGATCATGGTCAACAACGACATCTTCATGACAGAGATGTACACGTTTTCCCGCTGTACCCACGACACGTCAGGGGCAGATAAGAAGTAGAAGCTCATCCAAGTCCCAGCCAAACCGGCAAATCCGTTCAGCAGGCCGACAATGGCGCCGGACATGACACTGGTTCCGAGGTTTCTTGGACCCCGATAGCGCCAACCAAATAACATCAGCACGGCAAACAGCAGTATAACAATGCCCATAAAGCGTCGTATCGGTCCCGGATCCCCGATCACGAGCAGGAAAACACCGACCGGCGTTGCGATCACGGCCGTAAGCAGGATCGGGCCCACCTCCCGCCATCGAATATGGGGCAGGACTCCGGGCCAGCTTACGGCACCCATGGCTGCCGCCACGAATGCTGCCACAAAAACCCCTTCTATGGGCCAGTATAGAAGGGCCAGGAGTGGAGTCATGACAACGCTGCCGCCGAAACCAGCGTAGCCGAATGTGAACCCACCGATCAGCGTGATGCCGATTGCCAACGCAAAAGTAGTGGTTAGTAGCGGGGCTAGAACTTCCAAGAGCTCAAAGCGGCAATTCTCAGGTGCGGCAAAACCAAATGAGCAGTATCAGCGTCCGCTCGCGATCGCTTTAACTCTGAAGAGTGAACTATTTGGTATGTGGCCAGGCTCAAAGAGCCTCAATCTTCCTAGCAGGCTGCAATGAAAAGCCTTCGAGGTGGTTCTGGATTATGTTCCAGTGGACCCACAGGTACCCACCCTTTGCCACGTATAGATTGTGGCCAATCCTCTCGTGCAGTGCCGGAAGTTGATGAAACGGCGCCCCGGGAAACACGTGATGCTCTCCGTGGAATCCCATGTTCCACGTGAGGAACTGCACTAGGGGATTGGTGAGTGTCGTACGCGTGTTGCGCGTCATATCGATTGAGTGTTCGTTGGGCGTCTCTTCCATGCCGACATGTTCGGCAACGCGGAAGAACCGCACCACTGGCTCACCCAGGAACCTGGGCAGGAAGTAGTAAATTACGGGCACCCACCAATACCCTGAGACAATACCTCCGGCCATTATCAACACATAACCCGCAAGCATGATGCGGGCTTCCAGGAAAATCTTGTGGACCTCAGTCTCAGGCACATAGGCTCGATCTTCGGGCAGCATCCGTCCCATCGAATGACGGAACAGCCAACCCAAGTTTCGCCAATGATGCGTCAGTCCCGAGACGTACACGAGATAGTCACCCAGGTTTCGCGGGGTCGGGATCGCCATCTCCGTATCCTTGCCCTTGATCTGAGTGTAACTGTGATGCGGAGCGTGATCGTAGCGGAACAACAATCCTGGCCAGATGTAGATGAACCCAAGGATCTGCATGACGGTTTCGTTTAGCCAGCGCGTACGAAATGCAGTCCCGTGAATGCATTCATGCAGGGGATGGAAAAGCGTCGAGAGAATAAATCCGTGGAGTAGGATTGCCGGAACGATCCAGGTTGTATTCGTCGAAAGGGACACCAGATAGCCGGTTCCGCCGACGAGAGAGAGGTGTACTGAGAGGTACAGCAGACCAGGCCAATCCTTCCGCTTCAGGTGGGGTTTTGCCTCTTTGCGCGTGAGCATCGAACTTTGCGCATTCTCGACGATCGACATGTGCTTCGGGCCCCCTTGGTATCGCGGACACGGCAATTGAAAGAGTTTATAGCCCATAGCAAGTGGATCAGTCGACACGGCGATGTGTACGGAACGGAGGATGATATGCGAACATCGAGCGAACTCGCCGACGAAGGAACAAAATCGTGACGCCTTGGGAGATGAATTTCGACTACATCGAAACCTGCAATTGCCCGCCGAACTGCCCTTGTCCGTTCACCGGGTCGCCTTCAACGGATTATGGTGGCTGCCACTTGATGATGGCTTTTCACATCGTCCGAGGAAACTTTGGTTCAACGCCTCTCAATGGCCTCAACGCTATTCTTGTCGCTGAAGTTCCGGGAAACATGCGAGCTGGCGATTACCGCACGGGCGTGCTCGTCGATGACCGCGGAGATGATGAACAGCAGACTGCAATGAAAGCCATCTTCAGTGGTAAGGCCGGCGGCGTCTTCGAAGGCATTGACGCTTTAACGATCGACTGGCTCGGTGTGGATACGGCCCCAATCAAGTTCAGTACTCGGACGCGAAAAGCCTCGATACCTGGTGTACTAGAGGTGGACTACACGCCAATCAATGGGTTCGGTGGTGCGATCCCGGAACTAAAGAATACGCGGCAGCGAATTGCTCTCGGTGGCAAGCTAAAGTGCGCGCAATCAAATGTCTGTCGGTTCAACAACTTTGGCCTTCAATGGGATAATTCCGGCGGTAACGTATTTTGGGGCCGCTACACCCACACGCACGAAAGTCGGAACTAGTCAAAGTAAGTCCAATTTTGCGGACGACACTTCCATGAACCGCCTGTTCTCTAGTGTCATAACCAGTGATAGGGCCGTCGTCGGCTTTAGCTTGGCCGGAATTACGGCATTGGGCTGGCTCTATCTCATCGTCGAGGCAGACAAGATGTCCCGCATGGATTTGAGCATGGCCATGCCGCACATGATGTCGTGGGATGCGAGTTATCTCGGATTTCTGTTCGTCATGTGGTCGATCATGATGATTGCCATGATGGTTCCGTCCGTGACGCCGATGGTGATGATGTTCACCACGGTCAATCGAAAACGGCAGGAATCCGATCGCGCGGATCTCATTCCCATCGGCATGTTCGTTCTGGGATATCTGAACGCCTGGGCAGCGTTCAGCGGGGTTGCGGCAATTGCGCAATGGGCGCTGCACGCTCTTGCACTAGTTTCGCCCATGATGAGCAGCACCAGCGTATATCTGGGTGGTGGACTGCTTGTCGCGTGCGGTGTCTACCAGTGGACACCTCTCAAGTACGCTTGTCTTGTTCATTGCCGGACCCCGATGTCCTTTCTTATGACGTCCTGGCGTACGGGCAGAACCGGCGCGCTCGTCATGGGGCTGCACCACGGCTCGTTCTGCGTCGGATGCTGCTGGGTCCTGATGGCGCTCTTGTTTGTGGCTGGCGTGATGAACGTGTTGTGGGTCGCAGCCATTGCCGCCTTCGTCTTCATTGAAAAAGTGGCGCCGCGCGGCGAAATTATCGGGCGTATCGCAGGAGTCGTGCTCGTTGCGGCGGGAGTCTGGATGATCGCGGGGGGCGCATCTTTCACCGGCTAGAGGAAGGTCGCCGAGACGCCCACAGCCATTAACAGAATAAGAGCCACGCGCCTGTATGTTTGATCCTTCGTGCGGCTGAATAACCGAGCGCCGACCCAAAGAGCTGCTCCGTATGGAAGTATGAGTGCAACACACCGTACGATGGTGTCGAGTCCGACGGCTCCGCCGATGGCCAATGGTACGACGACCAGCACACCGATCAACAACATTGAGAACAAGATATTGGCTCGTTGAATCTGAGATGATGCTTGGGCCGAAAGGAAGTAAAGACTGACGAACGG
>CEUN01434610.1_pt1 | contig 11580 bp, 11 predicted proteins | sample 361501 | NCBI WGS metagenome assembly CEUN01 (sample SAMEA2622801, study PRJEB7988) | marine metagenome | biome: marine biome (ENVO:00000447); feature: marine epipelagic mixed layer (ENVO:xxxxxxxxx); material: "saline water (ENVO:00002010), including plankton (ENVO:xxxxxxxx)" | depth 120 m | reverse complement strand
TCGACGCCAAGCAAGAAGCGAAAGCTAAGACCAAGGCAAAGGCTGAACCAAATAAGAAGCCCACTCCAAAGGCAAAAGCAGCGCCGAAAAAGGCAGCTCCGAAAGCTAAAGCTTCTGCGAAAAAAGAAGAATCTAATACCGATGAAAAATCTGAAGAAAAGTCTGATTCTAAGTAATCTAACCGGCTAATTTCTTCAAATTCGAACACATTACACAGATAGTCGTGGCAACTTTCCACGGCTGCTGAATGAGGACAAAAACGTGCCAGTATCAGCTGCACAGGTAAAAGAGCTCCGAGACAAGACAGGCGCAGGAATCATGGATTCAAAGCGCGCACTGGAAGAGGCCGATGGCGACATCGCCAAGGCCGAAGCGCTCTTGAATGAAAAAGGACTCGCTTCCGCTGCGAAGAAGGCCGGACGAGAAACTTCCGAAGGACTTGTCGTTTCGTACATCCACACCGGTGGACGTGTGGGATCGCTGGTTGAATTGAACTGCGAAACAGACTTCGTCGCTCGAACCGAGGACTTCGAGGCTCTTGGACGAAACCTCGCAATGCAGATTGCTGCGATGAACCCGCTTTATGTTGATCGCGAGTCCGTTCCCGAAGACGTCGAAGGCGTCAAAGACGAGGAACTTCTGGTTAACCAGGAGTACATCCGAGATTCCAGCATGCAGATCGGTGAGGTCGTCAAAGAGACTATCGGCAAGCTCGGAGAGAACATCCGAATACGGCGGTTCTCACGCTTTGAACTTGGCGGATAATTGATCAACAAAGCGCCCGGCCAATCGGCCGGGCGTTTTGTAAATAAAACTTAGGAGAAACCAGCTAATGATTAATCCGGCATATTCACGTGTAATTCTGAAAATGTCCGGGGAGTCTTTTAAAGGAGCAGGGGAGTTCGGGCTTGAGGCGGATACTCTCCAATACGTTTCTCGGCAGGTTAAAGAAATCGCCGATATGGGCACTCAGGTTGGTGTCGTGGTCGGTGGCGGTAACTTTTGGCGGGGTGCCGATTACGAGCAAACCGGGATGGACAGGTCGACAGCTGATTTTGCTGGAATGCTCGGGACGATCATGAATGCGCTTGCGCTGCAAGATGCTCTCGAACGGACAGGCGTTACCGTTCGAACCCAGTCGGCGATCGATATGCCTTCTGTTGCTGAACCCTACATTAGACGCAGGGCAGTACGACACCTTGAAAAAGGTCGAGTGGTTATCTTCGCTGGGGGTACAGGGAACCCTTACATGACCACTGACACCGCTGCAGCTCTTCGTGCACTGGAGATCGGTGCCAATGCTTTGATTATGGCTAAAAACGGTGTTGACGGTGTCTACGACTCCGATCCGCTCAAAAACTCTTCTGCAAAGAAGTACGAGAAAATCTCGCACCACGAAGCTATATCACAACGTCTCGGTGCACTCGACAGCACTGCGCTGTCTCTGTGTATGGACAACTCGCTGCCTATCGTCGTTTTCGATATTTTTAAACCAGGGAATCTGGCGGCAATTCTTTCAGGAGAACATGTTGGTACGCTGATTAGCAGCGAATATACCGAGTAGTTTCGGGAATCCGATGTATTCTCGGTTTTGAATGCCGCCGGCGGGTGGCAAATAGCCTGACAGGGCTGTATTTTTCTTCTGTGAGTGTGACCCCTTTCACTCTCGCTACTGATAGGACTTTTGGGTAAAACCATGCTGGATGAAACTCTCTCCGACGCTAAGCAGCGAATGTTGGACACCGTTGAAGCGTTAAAAAGAGAAATGGCGAGTGTGCGCACTGGCCGTGCTTCTACAGGGTTGGTAGATTCTTTGAAGGTAGACTACTTCGGTAGTGAAATGCCGCTCAACCAGCTCGCGCAAATCAGCGTTGGTGATGCCCGTCTTCTGGTGATTCAGCCATGGGACAAGAACGCTGTAGACCCGATCGCGAAAGCTATACAAAACTCCGATTTGAGCATTTCTCCTAACATTGACGGTGCAATCATTCGGCTTAATTTGCCCCCTATGACTGAAGAACGTCGCATGGAGCAGGTGAGAGCTGTAAAGGCACGAGGTGAAGAGAGCAAAGTATCGATTCGAAGTTCACGTCGTGACGCACAGGACACCATCCGAATGATTGAGAAGGATGGCGAGGCTTCGCAGGACGACTGTCAGCGCGCTCAGAAAGATCTTCAGAAGCTAACTGATGATGCTGTAGCGCAGATTGACATAGAAACAGCGGCAAAGGCCGAAGAGGTGATGCAGGTCTAGTCGCCGGCACCAGATCATTTACTGGCGATAGCCACGTATCTCGTTGATGAGAGTTTTGCCAGGAGTTCGATGACCGCCAATCCGGAAACATCCAAGTTGAGTAACGGGAAAACACAGGTGCTCCCGCAACACGTCGCGATGATTATGGATGGAAATGGTCGATGGGCTGAAGAGCGAGGGTTGGACATTTCGGAGGGCCACCACGCAGGGTTTGAAAACCTTCAACGCGTGGTATCCGATTTGGCTCGGCGTGGGGTGAGTTACCTGACGATGTATGCGTTCTCGACCGAGAACTGGGATCGTCCTGAAGCCGAAGTGAACGGAATTCTCGATCTTGCTATTGCTGTGATTGCCCACGAAGCAGAGCAGCTTCATCAGAACAATGTAAGAATTCGTCACCTTGGGCGGGTCGATAGGATTTCAGATGAGTTACGTGGCGAGTTGGAACAGGCGGTTGAAATGACTGCCGACAATACGGGATTAACCCTCGCGATTGCCTTCGACTATGGTGGACGGTCGGAAATCGCTCAGGCAGCAGCGCGGATGGTTGCTGATGGGGTCGATCCTTCAACGATCGATGAGGGCAAGTATGCAGAATATCTCTACACATCTGGTATGCCCGATGTTGACCTGTTGATCCGGACGGGTGGAGATTTCCGGATCAGCAATTTCCTCTTGTGGCAGACCGCCTATTCTGAGTTCTATTCCTCCGATGTTCTCTGGCCAGATTTCCATGGTGAGCACATTGATCGAGCATTCAAATCTTTTGGGAATCGAGCGCGGCGTTTCGGAAAACGAATATAGTTTGCGGCAGTTGCTTTCAAAGTTTCACAATTTGGCTGCGATCATCTTCAAGGTGATGCAATCGGGTACGTAACCTCGTCACAATAACGATATAGCAAGATCGGAAATTTCGTTTGCGAATCCGAATAGTCAGCGCTGCGGTCGGCATTCCGGTTGTGCTGCTTGCGATATGGAGTGGCCTAACTGGAGTTGCAGTTTTGGCGATCTCTGCCGGGTTAGTTGGTGGCTATGAACTCGATCGGATGATGCGTACGGAAGGAGCGATATTCGGTGGAGTTCGCATCGTTTTTCTAGTGGCTGGTCCGGTGGCCCTTGCTTCTTTCGGAACATGGCTGGTTTCAGAACAACGGATCTCAGGTGATCACTTCCCAATAGCCGTCGCCGTCATTTTTGGTCTCACACTGTTGCTTCGAGGAACCGCAGTACTCGGTAGATCACGTAATGCTGCAAGCTGGGTTTACTGGGTTTTCGCCTTCTATATTGGAATAGCACTTTCACACGCGCCCGGACTAGTTCAGTTCGATCAGGGTCGAGAACTAATTTCGCTGGCTATTCTTTCGACGTTCGCTATCGATAGTGCCGCGTTGTTTGTAGGAGTGTCGATCGGTCGCCATCGCCTCGCTCCAAGCATTAGTCCTAAGAAATCGTGGGAAGGCGCGATCGGTGGACTTGTCGGCGGAATAGTCGCTGTAATAGCGATAGATATGGTGTTCGAAACCCGATTCTCGCTTGGGACTGCTGGAGTACTCGGCGCTGCGTTGGGGTTAACGGCTGTACTGGGTGACCTTTACGAATCATGGATCAAGCGACGCGCAGACGTAAAGGACAGCGGGACGATAATACCCGGACACGGCGGCATTCTCGACCGTTTGGATAGCGTTATTCCGAACATAGCGGTCGTATACTGGTTTGCCGTATGGATCTAACTGTAAATACGCCCGTGAAAAAGCTAGTCGTTCTCGGCTCAACAGGTTCGATAGGAACGCAAACTCTCGAAGTTGTCCGGGCGTTTCCTGAACGATTCGAAATCGTCGGTCTGGTCAACGGTCGAAACACCGAGTTGTTCAAAAAACAGCTCGAAGAGTTCAAGCCCGTTTTTTTCGACACTCTTGGTGATATTGACGCCAACTACGCGGGTTCGCAATTCGCTCCTGTAGAGGAAATTGTTTCTCGTCCTGAGGTTGACCTAGTTATGGCGGCAATGGTCGGTTGCGCCGGACTGCTACCTGTCATTGCTGCTCTGAATGCCGGCAAAGACCTCGCACTCGCTAATAAGGAAGTTATCGTCATGGCAGGCGACCTTCTGATGAAAGGAGCGAGAGAGGGAGGGGCGATGATCCTGCCAGCGGACAGTGAGCCTTCAGCGATCTGGCAGTGTCTTGAGGGTGAGACCAGCTACCCTTCAAGGTTGATTATCACGGCTTCAGGCGGTGCATTCCGTGATCGAACGTGGGAATCACTAAGTGATGTCACCCCGGAACAGGCGTTAAAACACCCGACTTGGAGCATGGGACCTAAGATCACGATCGATTCCGCAACGCTTATGAACAAGGCATTTGAGGTAATCGAGTCGCGTTGGATGTTCGATATTCCGTTCGACCAGATCGATGTAACGATTCACCGCCAGAGCATAGTTCACTCGATGGTTGAGTTTGCCGATGGCACAATAAAAGCCCAGCTTGGTCCGACCAGCATGTTGCAGGTGATTCAGCACGCATTGATGTATCCAGATCGACACGAAAACTCTGCCTTACCAAAACTCGATGCAGTTTCGATGGGGGCTCTCACTTTCGAGGATATGGATCAGTCACTTTATCCATGTTTTGAGCTGGCACTCGAATACGGCAAGAAGGGCGGAACCTATCCAGCTGCTCTGGCCGGTGCCGACGAAGCGGCCGTGGAACTTTTCTCAACCGGCAAAATCAGGTTTACTGAAATCCCCGATGTTGTGGCGTCGACTCTGGCAAACCACGATGTGATCGCAGACCCTAGCGTCGACGACGCAATCGAAGCGGCGCGGTGGTCAACCGAATCCACACTGAGTCGCCACAATCACTGCACAATTCTGAGCTAGCATTAACGTATATGTCAGAAACTGTATTCTTCGGTGTCGTCACCTTCCTTATAGTGCTCGGCCCGCTGGTAATCCTTCACGAACTTGGTCACCTTTGGACTGCCCGGCGATTCGGTGTTAAGACACTTGAATTCGGCTTCGGATTTCCACCTCGCGTTGGTGGTATTTGGACCGGTAAAACGTCGGTACATGTTGATGACCAAACCGTTTACGAAATCGACCGATATTCTCTCGTAGGCAAGACAGCGACCATTCGCACCTTGCTCGACGAACAGGGCAGGTCGGTCGCGGTAAGCATTCGTCCCAGGGCAAAAGGCGACGATGCGGAAGCCTCACAGGGCGGACTGATCATCACTGGCAAGATCAAATCGTTCGATGGAAACGAAATAATCGTTGCGGACATGCTTTGGTCTTTCAACTGGCTTCCTCTTGGTGGGTTTGTGCGAATGGTGGGCGAAGAAAGCAGCGAGGCAGTCGGTTCGCTGGGAAGCAAGCCACGCTGGCAGCGAATCGTGGTGATGGGGGCAGGAGCGTTCGTGAACGCGCTGATTCCATTCGTGCTGCTCCCCGTCGTCCTGATGATTCCCTCAGAAAAACCCGTTGGCGACGTAACTATCGTAAGCGTTTTCCCTGGTTCACCAGCTGACGAGGCCGGAATTCAACCGGGCGACAAGATTGTGAAGGTTGATGGGCGCACGATCGAAAATATCTCCGAACTTCAGCAAGCAGTGACCGTAAAACTCGGAGCACAAAGTACCTGGGAAATCGAATCGGGTGTGCCAAACATATTCGCTCGACCCGCCGAACCGCAGTACCAGTACACCGGTGATGTAGAAAAGGTAACGCTAATCCCTCGATGGAAGCCGCCGCGCAAGCAGGTCGTCGCGATTGCCACGAACCCTGAGACGGAAATTTCGCTTGCCAGTGCACGTGTCTTTGATGCGACTGTCGGATTGAACACGGTAATTAGCGTGGTTGATCAGCCTTCTGACACCCTCTATGAAATCTCAAATGAGGATGCTGCGCTTCTCGATCCACCAGCGTCGATAGGCGACATTCTTCGCGTTGTTGCCGTTGCCGAGGAAGCCGGCAAGCATATTTCTCTCGCCGACGCTCGGTTACACGACAATGGTCTGGGCATTAAGACCCGGATTCAAGAAGGTGCAACTGGAGTACAGATCTCGACAGAGAACAGCCAGATCGTGAAAAAAGGTCTCGGTCTTTTCGGGGCATTCCCGATTGGGTGGCGACACGCTCTAGACACGGCAGTTCTGACACGCAATGCACTGACGACGACTTTGATTGGTAGCTCAAACCCGCAGTTCGAGGGACCTTCTACGGTCGGACCAATTGGTATCGGCCAGCTCACCGGTGAAATTGCCGTGGCAGACGCTGGCTTCTCGGCAAAGATCATTACTTTTGCCACGTTGGCGGCGACGCTGAGTCTTTCATTGGCGGTTCTGAACATCCTTCCGATTCCGGCACTGGACGGTGGTCGAATCTTCTTAGTGTTCGTCGAAATTGTTCGCCGAGGTAAGCGAATCTCGCCCGAGCGAGAAGGAATCATTCACCTTGTTGGGTTCGCACTGTTGATCGGATTGATCGCTGTAATATCTGTTCAGGACGTAACGCGTATCATCAAGGGTGAATCGTTCTTCTAGTTGAGCGATTTCCTCGGTATCTCGACGCCGAGGTCTCTTGTAAAAACAGGACCCGATTACTTGACTCTCTCGCAGACTCGCCGCAACCAGTTGATCATCGCGGGGATATCGACCGTACTTATGGTTATCCTGTGGTCCATTGGAGATTTTTCTAGAGCAATGAATTTCGCGCTTCCAGGTGTGATCGTCGCTCTTTGGATTCCCGCAGCGTTGGCTCACAAGCAACGAGATGGCGGAATGGCCTGGAACATACCTATTATGCTGCTTGGACTCGCGGTCTTCACCGTCGTAGTTCGTGCAATCTGGCTGATGGGGCGCGGCTGAATTCACCGTATCGAGAACTCAAACAACTTCGATCTCGCTTCAATGACGGTAAAATTGGCGAATCTAAATTCTTGAAATATGACAACTGGAGCTAACTAAGTGGCGGCGAGAGACAACACCTACCCGGTGAATGTTGGCGGCGTAATGATCGGCGGTGGTAACAACGTTGTCGTCCAGTCGATGACTGATACGGACACCGCCAACGTCAAAGCTACGGTGGCCCAGATCAAGCTCCTAGCAGATGCCGGTAGTGAGATCGTCCGAGTTACGGTCAACAACTCCGCCGCGGCTGCGGCCGTTCCTGAAGTAAGTAAGCATCTTGCTGATCTCGGATGTACCGTTCCACTAGTGGGTGACTTTCACTTCATTGGCCACCGCTTGCTGAAAGACTCTCCGGATATGGCGAACACACTTGCCAAATTCCGAATCAATCCCGGGAACGTTGGGCGTGGTGCTCGCCACGACGAGAATTTCACTCAGTTCGTCGAAATAGCACGTGATATGGGGAAACCAGTTCGAATCGGCGTTAATGCGGGAAGTCTTGATCCTGATGTGATGGCTCAGAAGATGGACGAGAACTCTCGCTTGGCTGAGCCTCTAAGTTCCGAGCTTGTAGAAAATAAAGCCTTGGTCGAGAGCGCTCTTTCAAGTGCGGAAGCTGCCCTAGATATTGGACTCACACCCAACCAGGTAATTATTTCGTGCAAGGTTTCAAGACTTCCGCAAATGATTGCGGTTTACCGTGAGTTGTCTGCAAAGTCCGATTTCTCGCTTCACCTCGGTCTTACCGAGGCGGGCATGGGGCAAAAGGGTGTTGTAACCACCACCGCCGCGCTAAGTACCCTACTAGAGCAAGGGATTGGTGACACCATAAGGGCTTCTCTTACGCCCGAAGTCGGGGGCGATCGAGCGAAGGAAGTTCGTCTATGTCAGGACATACTCCAGGCTGTTGGACTTCGAAGATTCCGTCCTTCAGTTACGGCGTGTCCGGGCTGTGGAAGAACCACTTCGACTCTTTTCCGTGAGTTGGCGCAGGATATTCAGACCCACATTGACGAAAAATTGCCTGAGTGGAGGAATCGATACGCAGGTGCGGAGTCACTCCAGGTTGCCGTGATGGGATGCGTTGTTAATGGGCCTGGTGAGAGTCGTGCAGCCGACATTGGGATTTCGCTACCCGGAGCGGGAGAGGATCCGCGTGCACCTGTCTATATTGACGGTCAACGCACTACGTTCCTATCGGGACCAAACATCGCCACAGAGTTCATCGACATGGTCGAAAACTACGTCGAAACGACCTACAATAGGTAGTCTGCGGTCCTTAACCGGTCACACACACTCGCACAGTGAGATTATCTGAGTTTGATCGCCGTGCCGTAGGCGAGGATTTCTGACGCACCCGATGAAATCATCGACGTGGTGTAGCGAACACCTACAACGGCATCCGCACCCATTGCTTCGGCAAACTCGATCATGCGGCGGGTCGCCATTTCGCGGGTTTCCGCCTGCAGTTTGGCGTATTCCTGAATCTCACCACCGACGAGATTTCTCAACGCTGCCATGATGTCGCGACCGGCGTGACGAGCTCGAACCGAGTTGCCGCGTGCCACTCCTAGAATTTCGACAATTTCGCGACCTGGAAGATCCTGAGTCGTTGAAATAAGCACCGTTGCCCCCTAAAACCAAACTCGCGTCGCGGTCACTAGTCTTGATGCGTTCCAACTGCTGAGCATAGCAGACGAGAAATCTCAGGACATGTTCCGAAGATTGATAAATCGTGATGATCTCTGCCCCGGAGCGGGTACGTCGTGCTTACCATGTGGTTAATTTCGAAGCACACTATTTTTACAAGGAAGAACTATCCGGTGAGTACTCAGGAATTGAACTGGTATGAAATTGATCGGTTCTTAATGGGCGAAGCCTGGGCAGGTTCACAGATCACCAAACATCTCACGGAACTAGCGGATGTTATTGGTCCCCGATGGGGGGGATCTGATGAGGATCGTCGAGCGGCCAAATACATCAGATCTGAGATGGAATCTGCCGGTTTGGATAGGGCAGAGATAGAAGTTTTCAATCTAGATTCGTGGAATCACGGCAATGTTTCGATATCACTGCCTGACGACGGCGATCGACCGATCGGCGCACTGCCGTTCTTGCGATGTAAGCCGACCGACATCACCGCACCACTGGTTGATGTCGGACACGGGTCACCTCACGAAGTATCAGCTTTCGGAGATCAAATCCGTGGATCTGTTGCGCTCACATATATTGCTCCAGAACCATTCACGACTGCCGAGCCATTTACCGCCCGTATTGTTCGACTCTCCGAAGCGGGTGCTGCTTGCATCATTGCAATTGAGTCGAAAACCGGCGGAAGGATGGAGTATTCCAATTCCGATGAATGGTTAAATGTCGGTCCACAAAAGGATGCTGTCGCGGTCGTAAAAACCAGCTCCGAAGATGGCGCATATTTGCGTCGGATCGCCGGTGGAACTCCACGCATCGCCGTTTCGGTTGAGGCCGAGTATTTCAATACCGAAGCTTACAACACGGTTGCCGAGATCAAGGGCGCAACTAACCCAGAGCGACACTTGATTCTGGCGGGCCACCACGACACCGTGCTCAAGGCTCCTGGAGGAAACGACAACACTTCAGGGACTATCGGGGTGATGGAGACGGCGCGAGTCATGGCAGCGCTGGCTGCCCAGCAGGGAATACGTCCCGGTTTGTCTATCCGCTTCGCTACGTGGTCGGGTGAAGAACAACATCTTCAAGGTGCGCGGGCGTATGTCGCTCGACATTATGGGAGCGCAGCGTCACCAAGAGAAGACAAACCTTTACTTAACATCAATCTCGATGAACTCTCCACAGGGCACATGAAGGGGATTGTGTTGATGTTTCCGCATCTCAGGCATTTCATTCAGAAACATCTTGACACCATGAACGATGGGTTGAGATGTCACGTTTTGGCTCACATGGACGCACATTCAGATCATTTCCCGTTCGTTGAAGAGGCAATTGACGCATCGATCACGTGGCGATGGCGTTTCTGGGGGCGACACGAAACTGCGAATTTCCATCACGAGATCGGTGACGCTGCCAATAAATTGAACGTTCGTGAACTGAAAGAGTATGTCGGGCAGTTGGCAAGACTTCTTCTACGTCTTTCGCAAGTTGCCCCTGAAGACTGGCCCGAAAACCCGGTTTCGGTTGAGGACGTTCAGGCGATGATCGAACGGGATGCAGGAAAGCATCATCCGGCGTTTCACATTTAAAAACATTCAACGCCTATAGAATCTCTGACATGAAAGAGCGGCACCACCGAACTGATCGACAGCATACGAAAACTTGCACATGTACGACCTGTCACTCGAGGCGAATTGAGGCTGCTCGCCCGAAGGTCAAGAAGAAGCGCAAACCTAAATCGCAGCGTGGGAAACCGTCTAAGAAGCAGGTTGCAGACTCGGTAATTGCCGACGTTATGCACATGTTGAATCTCGACGAGAAATCTAAGTGAGTACAGGTATGAGTTCAAAGGCGAAAATAGGGTTAATAGGTGCCGGCTGGTGGGCTACAGCAAACCATCTGCCTGTTCTAGTTGAACGTGATGACATTGAGCTGGCAAGCGTGTGTCGACTCGGTGCCGACTCGCTTCAGCAGGTCAAAGATCGCTTCGACTTTACTCACGCGACGGAAGACTATCGAGAACTACTCGAAACACCGGACTTGAAAGGAGTTGTGGTCGCTTCGCCTCATACGCTCCACTACGAACACGCCCTTGCTGCACTAAAAAAAGGACTGCATGTTCTCTGCGAAAAGCCTCTCACAACAAGAGGTAGTGAAGCTCGTGAGCTGGTTACCGAAGCAGAACGGCAGGGCGTTGAACTGATGGTGCCCTATGGTTGGCACTACAGCGAGTTTATCCAGCACGCAAAGCGTCAAATGGATAAAGGAGCGATCGGTGAAATTGAATTCGTGATGTGCCACATGGCATCGCCAATTCGATCTCTTTTGGAAGGAAAACAGTTCCTTTCAACCGGTGGCGGCGCGGGTGAGAACATGTTCGAACCTGGTGCTGATACTTGGGCTGATCCGGAGATTGCGGGCGGTGGTTACGCGCTTGCGCAAATGTCACATTCAGCGGGTCTCGCTTACTGGCTAACAAACCTAGAAGCAGATTCTGTGTCGGCACTAATATCTTCGCCAACAAGCAAAGTCGAACTGTACGATTCGTTCTCAGTTAAGTTCAAAAACGGAGCAATAGGCTCGTTTAGTGGTGCCGGAGCCCTGCCTGACAATCAACAGTTTCAGCTGGACGTTCGGGTTTTTGGATCCGAAGGTGTCATGACGGTTGATTGTGATCGAGCTCGACTAGAAATTCTTAGGCATGACGGAAACAACTTCGACATGAAGCTGGAACCAGACGCCGGAGCATATTTCGGTGGTGGTCCAACGGCAAA
>CEUN01019636.1_pt1 | contig 11596 bp, 7 predicted proteins | sample 361501 | NCBI WGS metagenome assembly CEUN01 (sample SAMEA2622801, study PRJEB7988) | marine metagenome | biome: marine biome (ENVO:00000447); feature: marine epipelagic mixed layer (ENVO:xxxxxxxxx); material: "saline water (ENVO:00002010), including plankton (ENVO:xxxxxxxx)" | depth 120 m | reverse complement strand
ATATTCAGCTACTCGACGCCTATGCCTTTCTACTAGACGGAGTGTTGCATCTTTACGAAGCTACGCTGGAATCGAAACATCTTCAGTTTGCCATAGATCTAGCCGGCACGATGAAGGCTAAGTTTTATGATGATACCAATGGCGGCTTCTGGCAGAGTGTCCATACGCCAAACCTCATCATGAAAGTGAAAGAGGACTACGATGGCGCGATCCCCTCTGGAAACTCGGTGGCCGTGCTAGCACTGCTGCGCCTTGGAAAGATTACAGATAACAAAACATTCACTGAACTCGCAGAAAAGACCCTGCTACTCTTCAGTGACAATATGATTAACGGGCCAAACGCCGTGCCGCACCTGTTACAAGCTCTCGACTTTCTCGTGCATGAGCCACGCCGCGCGGTGATCACCGGCGATCCCAAATCAATTGGAACGCTTAACCTCATTGCCGCTGCGCATGCTGCCTACCAGCCGAACAAAGTCGTTCTGGGTGTTGTTGGACCGGTGGAGTCATTTGCAAAAACGCTTCCGAAGGAAGGAAACTCATCCGCCTACCTTTGCACCGGTTCGGCCTGCCAACCACCCACTAGCAATGCGCTTAAACTGCAAGAAATGATGGCCTCAAAAACACTGCCTTGACTTGCTGCACTTGATTAACCTTCCTATCCTCATGCACTGCATCGTCACCGCTGGGCCAACCTACGAGCCGATCGATCAAGTTCGGCGGCTGACCAATCACTCCACCGGCCAACTTGGCACCGGCTTGGCCAAACGGCTGGCCGACGACGGTCATAATGTGACCCTGTTACGCGGACGTTCTTCAACTCACAATGATCTGCCCAAGGGCATTGAACTTATGAATTTTTCAACCACAGCCGACTTAGCTGAAAAACTGCAGCGCTTAACCAAGTTCGATGCAGTCTTTCATGCCGCAGCGGTTAGTGACTTCGCCGCAGGACAGGTTTTTCGTCGGACCGCCGATGGTCAACTCGAACCGCTGCATCAGAGCAAACCGAGTACGCGTGATGGCAAACTGCTGCTTGAACTCAAGCCGACGCCAAAGCTTATCGGACGCCTTCGCGAATGGTTTCCGAAGGCATTGTTGGTAGGATGGAAATACGAGGTCGACGGCGACCGAGACACCGCACTTGGGAAAGGACGAATGCAGATCTCCGAAAACCAAACCAATGGCTGCGTTGTCAATGGCCCGGCCTACGGAAAAGGATTCGGCTGGCTATATAACTATAGCCGATCAGATCATCTGCCTAATCCAACTAAATTATTCGAGAAGCTGGCCGCCATTGCACAACCCTGACGACAACTTCAACTTCTCAAGGTAAACCTTCCAATGGAAGACCACCCATTTGATTAATTTGCCAATAAGCCAGAAGAATCTGAAACGGTATGCCGAGGGCAATGCTGTACCAGCACCATTGCCACGCTTTAGCCACCGCCTCGGTTGAGCCTGCCCAGTCACCAGCAGAATACTTAGCCAAAGCAAACGCGGCAAAGATGGTGGCTACTAGGCCCAAGGGCGGACAACAGCAAAGATTCAGGAACACTGCAATCGGGAGTAAATTTGGCGGCGGCGGCGCTGGAGACTCCTCCGGCTTGATCAAACCCAGCTCTTCGGCCAATTCGGGAAACTCAGAAGCAGCTTTCCATTCATCTTTACCATCACGACATATTTGAGTGGAAGCGTTTGCTCGACCTTCGCGAATCCATTCACGAACTTCGTCCAACTGAACCGGGCCGTACTCCTTTTTATCCTCGCCGATGATCCTGTAGGCCATGCTGCCGGTCACAAGTACAAGGCCTTGCGGAGTTCCGCAACTAAGTAACTGATATGCGGATAGCGCCGGTCGGCGTCAAACTCAATGCATTTAAGGATGATCTGCTCCACATCCTCCGGAATGGATGGATTTAGGGCACGGGGCATTGCAAAATGCTCGTCGCGGTTCTTTTGCTGCAAAAGCACTTCTCTGCCGTTCTCACCGTTAAACGGCTTCTGGCCAGTCAACGTTTCATACATTGTCACCCCGAAGGCAAAAATATCAACGCGTTGGTCAATCTCCCGCCCACGCAATTGCTCAGGCGCCATATAGACCGGTGTCCCAGGATTATCCGGCATCTTGGTTGGGGTTTCAGGAATAGGACGAGAGAGATCGAAATCACAAAGACGAACATTGCCGTTGCGACTGACTAAAATGTTCTCTGGCTTGAAGTCGTAATGCATGTAGCCGCGGTCGTGCACATGCTCAAGCGCCTCAGCAACGTCGATCAGGATGTTACCGTTGTATTCTTCCAGCAATGGATCTGCACGCGATATAAGGATCTTAAGATTAGGAAACTCACAATACTCCATGGCCAGATAGTGGTCTCCCTTAATCTTGCCGTGCTCAACATAGCTTACAATGCGATCGTGATCACAAACCTCAGCGAGAATCTCACAACCCCGGATAAAGCGTTTTTTAGCCTTTGAATCCCTTCTCAATTCGGGATGTAGCCGTCGTACGGCAACAGGGTGCTTGTCGAGATCGGTCGCGAGCCAGATGTCAGCCATACCGCCACTATTGACTACCTCCTGTAGATCGTAATCCCCAAAATGACCAGATTGACCCGGCTCGGGGTTTTTCACGCGTAAAATATCAAACAGGCCCATCGACAATAATTATCCGACTCAATCAGATATTTTAGGACGCGCAAAATGGGCAATGATCGCCAAGCCGATGAAGATGCCTACGGCAATCACGCCCGTCCATTGCACCTTACTCCAAATCGACCAAGCGGCACCGATGGTCGCTGCTATCAGGGCCACTCCCATGGCAATGTTGAGGATAATTCGATTACCACCTTTGGGTAACGAGGTGCCCATTAAACTCTTGTTGTTAATCATCAGAAAGAACGTGATGTAAGCAATAGGTAGTAGCACCATTCCAAAAACACTTGTTGGGACCGCGAGCCAGAATTTTGCATCGGCATTACTCCATAAATATAGAAATCCTAACGCACCGGTAATACCTGGAAGAATCGAACCAATTTTGTGTTTCATTCCGCCTATCTCCGCACCTAGCATTTCAGTTACAGTGAAGCCATTGATCAACATCAGAATAATAATTGTTGAGACAGCCATGCCAAGAACACCGATCCCGAAAACAGTCTGTGAGACCGTCTTGTTTCCAGTGAGATTCTCAAGAGAGCCTGCTAGTTGGCCAGAATCACGGCTGACCAACATGGCAGCCAGTTGTTTGTCGATTTCTTTTGGTTCGGCACCTAATTCAATCTGAGCTTTAAAAGCGTCCAAGTTCTTATTGTAGGCACCTTCCAGTTTTGCCGTTAGCGCTGTAGACTTACTTGCATCCAGAAGTCCCTCGTCAAACTTGGTGTGGAACTGACTAGCAGAAGCGATCACCACACAAGTTGTGGCCAAGAAGAAAGGTAGGAACAAACCGATTGAAAGATCAAACGAAGCCAAACCACGATGTTCCTTACCCCAACCTTTACGCAGCATGGAATAGGGTAGCAGGAATGTCATGTTGATACCTACCGCAGTGGCAGCAGCGGTCACCATCCGGTCACGTTGCGAACTCAAAATAACTTCCCGCCAGTAATCTGGATTGCTCGATTGCGCAATTATCTCGGTAAACTTAGAGGCTGGTTCAAACAGCAGACCCGGGTTAGGAATGAATCCAGTGAGAATGGAGCCCCAGTCAAGATCCTTTGCCATCACGACAACAACACCGAAAAAACTAAGAACTACAACGGCAACCATCACCTTTAGAATGATCTCAAAAATTTTGATCCCCTTGCTGCCACTATCGTAAGCCCAAACCACGGCGCCCCCGATAAGAAATAATAGAATCGCGCAAATATGGTTTCCCCATTCACCGTCTAACACACCAAAGTTTTGCTGTATGGCTGCCGTGCCTAGTGAAAACTGCGGCATGGCCCAAACAAGATTGGCCAGCATCGCGGCAATCAGCCAGCCCCATCCGAGTACCGGATTAATGTGCTTGTTGATTGCACGAAAAGGTTTCTCGCCAGTAGAAAGCGTAACATATGCAATGACCGACAACATCAGCACACCAAATATCATCATTAATGGCTGCAGCCACAGGAGTTCGAACCCACCAATCACACCTAGATAAAGACTCCCTGCGAGAGATCCACCCCCGAGGGTAATCGCTCCCTGCAACCAGCCGGGGCCGGACAGCTTGGCAAATGTACCCCATCGAGAAAGGAGCGGTTTTTGGTTCACCTCCTCAAGGAGGGCCTTTTCAGTAGAAAGATGGTCGTTTGATTCACTCATGAGTCATTCTGCATTGCGCTTGATCAAGCCGCTTGATAAACAGAAAATGCAGTTTCTCTGCAGAAAACCAAGCCCAAAACAAACTCAATCATAGTAATTTCATGTTGTAATTGAGCCTATAAGCCCTAGAAGCTTGATCCGTTAAATCTTCGTGCTGCCGTATATGATTCCGGCTTCCAGTGTTTTCTTAATTAACTCGCCAGCCTCGGCAAGGTGAGCGGCGGTATATGGATCGAGCTTCACACCCTCAACCTTTTGTGCGGCTTCGATGCGCTTGGCCAAGCTGCGGAGTTGCTGCGTTGCCAAGTTGGCCAACGGACGCGAACTGGATCCGCGAAGATTGCCCGGCATACTCAAACTGACTATGCGCTCCAAATACTCACGCTGCAGATTACGGCGCAGACTCGAAATCAAAGGTTTTCTGGCAGTGTAATCACCCTTGGCCGGGGCCTTTATTTCAGTCCATATCGCCTTCTCCAGCTTGCCGAGTATCTCAGGCAGTGTAATAGCATCCTTGTTCGAATCGACAAGAAACTCGTTGTCATACACCCGACCCAAGGTGGTTGGGTTGAGAATCATCGTCAGCGTCGAAGCTTGAACCCCCATCACCTTATCATGCACCGGCCATGAAGCGCTGTCCATTGAGCGGGACAAGTTATCGATCCATCTGTCACTTCCCATGCGGCGAAGAAGTTCGGTATTCAACCCAAATGCCTCGTCATGAAAAGTATTTTTCAAAACAAATTCCAGTGCTTCTCGTTGTAGCTTTGCTTTAACCGGAGAAACGGGATAGCGATCTCCAGGATCACCCTTCTTGTCGCGATTTACATGCGAACCGCCAATCCAATTGGCCATCATGCTCAATGAACGAGATTGTAGCGAAAGTGTGAGCTGATAGCCGTAACGGGCCTTGGCCCAGCTTTGTCCGTCCTTGACAAACTTATCGAGTAACTTTCCACGATGATGCCGTACAATGTTCATCTGGTTTTGGGCATATTGGAGTGGATTCGAAGCAAAATCGTAGCGACGGGCAAATGGATCCGGACCGATCGTATCTTCATCTGTTGCGAACTGAAGTTTGGGATCAGAAACGCGGCTCAGAATTTTTTTGAGTTCATCCTCAGATTTCAAAATCGAGTAGCCGTATTCAACAGCCCAGTAATCGTACGGACCGATTCCAATCATGGTGTAGTCGCCCTGTTTTTTACCGATGCCCTTGAACATATTAATCGGCAAATAATCCATCACCGAACCAGCGAGAGTTTCCTTCCCTTTGATCTCGTCACTGTTGATTTTTTCCAGAGAGTATATGCTTGATGCCTTGAAGTTATGACGGAGACCAATCGTGTGCCCAACTTCATGCGCAACCAATTCGGCAATCAATGGCCCCACAAACTGCTCAGGAACACCATCGATCATGACGTCTGGCTTCTTCGGCGTAAGGTTGTCTACGCTTTTCGTATTATTAATGTCTTCCCTTGCAAGCTCGAGTTCCAGACGCATCGCAGCTAAGTCGAGCGATTTACAATCGGCTGCACGACAAAAACCGTTCACCTGACTTATTCGTCCGTGAAGACCGTCGAATTCATGATCGCCAATCAACTCAGGATCAGCCTTGGCCAAGGCATGTCCACCGTAAGCTTCAGCACCCAACGCAGCTAATTGAGCACGGATTGAACCGCGCTGGGCAGGATGTGCCATCCGAACCCGTGGATCCCAATTAGGGTGATCTTTCAACCAAGCAAGCGTCTCTGGAGCAAAACCTTCCATAGCGATCTCCGGCAAAATTTCGTTAAACTGCTTCCAATAGTGACGAATCCAGCCATCCGTCAAAATAATGTCCGCATCCAGAATTTGTCCGGTCAATGGATTTACACGGCTCGGACCGATCGCAGTACCCACATCATTGTTCAACCAGCGTACAAAATTGTAACGCGCATCCTCAGGATCCTTCTCCATGTGTGCCCCGGTCGCCGCATCCTGATAGTAAACCTCAATCGCGTTGGCCAAGCCGATCTTTTCATAGGCCTTGTTCCACATCAAGATACCCTCCCGCACCCAACGCCGATAACGCACCGGTGTAGTATGCTCGATATAAAAGATGATCGGATTTTTGACGGGACTGACTTTTAACTTGGGATCTGCCTTTTCAAGATGCCAACGATTAATGTAGCGAATTTTTTTCTGCTCATCAGTGTACTTCCCTAAATCTGTATAACTTGTGGTGAAGTAACCGACACGCTGATCAGCTACACGTGGTTTGTAGGTTTTACTCGGGACAATTGAGCTAATCGAGTAGTGTAACGTCTTCAATACCCCGTTACCTGTCGGCGCTGTGAATGCTAGCTCAACATTTCCCGGAAAAGCCTTTGCAGTTTTGATCTGAGCCAGCCGGGAATTAAACCCTGCGCCCTTGCTACCGAAAAATTTTGAGGCACCTCCAACCAACAATGAGTCCATGTCAATCACAGGACGGTTTTTAGGCATCACAGTGACAATCGGTACAGAGGTCAACACGCGATCTGTGAATAAACGCTTCACTGAAGCCTTAGACTCCAAATCACCTGTCGAACGCACCCCCAGATTCGGCTCAATGATAAGTAATTGTTTGTTGAGACGCTTAAAATAAACATAACGCTCACCAGCTTGCAGACCAGCATAGGTCTCGCCGCTTGCAACGGTGGTGGCGATGAAGAAGCGTTTAGACTCAAAGCCAGCAGGGAGGGCAGCCAGCATCTGTTGATCTTTTTTTCGGACATAAATAGAGAATAGGCTGTTTTTTTTCTCCATGCTGGAAATGACCTGCTCGTACCCCTTGAGCACAGTGGTATACGAGGGGAAATCTGGCTTAACAGTGGGTGTAGAGGACTTGGATGGGATCGGCGCAGTTTGAGCAATAGAAAAAGTCACCAATACAAAACCAAGCGCAAGGACCGTTGAGGTTTTTTTCATTCTCATAACAAATTCCAAATAGGCGGACGTGAGTCTGCGACCTGCGCTTGACCTAGTTCAAGTACCAATCCGATCATTTAGCAAAAAAACACCTCAAATCTCGACCACTTGACCAAGCGGAGGTATCACTTGCCTGACGGTAAATACGTAATGGCTACAAAGAAGAAATCAACCCAGTTTGACTCTGTTGAATCGGTTTTGCGTGACATTGCACGCGGCAAAATGGTCGTAGTAGTGGATGATGCCGACCGCGAAAACGAGGGGGATCTAATTATGGCTGCTGAGAAAACCACGGCCAAAGCTGTCAACTTCATGGCCAAGCATGGCCGAGGTCTGATCTGCGTCCCCACCGTGCCGGAACGCCTGCAGCAATTGGGCATCGAACGCATGGTCCTAAACAACCGAGAGGGCCATCGGACCGATTTTCAGGTCAGCGTTGATGCCGCTGCCGACATCACAACCGGAATCAGTGCCGCCGACCGAGCCCGGACAATCAAGGTACTAGCCAATCCGACATCATTGGCCGATGACCTTGTGCAGCCTGGCCATGTCTTTCCGCTTCGCGCCAAAAGAGGGGGAGTGCTTCAGCGCGCCGGACACACAGAAGCTGCCGTGGATCTCGCCCGCCTTGCAGGCTGTCGCCCGATCGGCACGATCTGCGAAATTATGAACGACAACGGCTCAATGGCACGCCTCCCGGAACTGCGCCGTTTTTCGAAAAAACACAACCTTCGAATCTGTTCCATCGAACAGCTAATCGAGTACCGTCGCAAGCGGGAAAAACTAGTTGCCTGCGAGGAAGTAATCGCAATGCCGACTGATTACGGTGAATTCAACCTGCACTTGTACCGCTCCACAATCGACGGTCAACACCACCTCGCACTAGTTCGCGGCAAAATGAGCACCCGTCGCCGAACACTAGTTCGCGTGCACAGCGAATGCCTCACAGGCGACGTGTTCGGCTCTCGACGCTGCGACTGCGGCACGCAATTGCAACAGGCAATGAAACAAGTCAACGAAGCCGGTCACGGTGTCATTTTATATATGCGGCAGGAAGGTCGAGGCATCGGACTCGCGCCAAAAATCAAAGCCTACAAACTTCAGCAACATGGGTACGATACCGTCGAGGCCAACGAAAAACTGGGTTTCCCTTCAGATCTGCGCGAATACGGCATCGGGGCACAAATTCTCGCTGATCTCGGCATCAAAAAAATCCGCCTACTGACAAACAATCCGAAAAAAGTGGTCGGCCTAGAAGGCTACGGGCTCGAACTCGTCGAGCAGGTACCTATCCGCGTGAAGCCGAATAAGCACAACAAGGGCTACCTTAAGACCAAGCGCGACAAACTGGGCCACCTGCTTTGATGCCTCGCTCCATTCCTCGCTTGGCGAAACGCATGCGACATGAATAAGTCGCTCCCGATCTGGGACATTCACGGAGAAATCACAGACTCGCTCGCCGTGCACAATCGACTCGTGATTGGCGCCCCGACCGGCTCAGGCAAGTCCACCCAAGTGCCGCAGATGATTTTGGACGACGTCCTTTTAGGCGAACGCCGTGTGATTGTCCTACAGCCCCGCCGCGTTGCTGCCCGATCGCTTGCACGGCGTTTGGCTTGGGAACGAGCTACACCGCTTGGCCAAGGCGTAGGCTATCAAGTGCGGTTCGAAAACCACACCGGACCGGAAACCAAGATTGAGTTCATTACCGAGGGTATGCTGCTTCGCCGGTTGCAGGATGATCCCGAACTGATCGGCGTAGGCGCGGTGTTGTTCGATGAGTTTCACGAGCGCAACCTTATGAGCGATCTCGCGCTTGGCCTCGTTAAAAAACTTCAGCGCACAATCCGCGACGACCTGAAGATCATCGTCATGTCAGCCACCATCCAGACCGGTTCCGTGGCTCGCTACCTTGGCCAAGCACCGGACGCACCCTGCCCCGTGCTCACTTCGGACGGGCGCACATTTCACGTTGAAATTCTCTTCAGCAAATACCGCAACCGCGAGCCGATCACCGAGCAGGCGGCCGAAGCGGTCGAGCTGATTTTGCGTAATAATTCGCCTGGAGATATTTTAATTTTCATGCCTGGAATGGGCGAAATCCGAGGCACGATCATTGCGATCAACCGGCGACGCCTCACAGAACCATTGGAATTAATCCCCTTGCACGGTGAGCTTCCAACTGCGGAACAAGATCGCGCATTCGCGGAAAGCCAACAGCGCAAGGTCGTCGTCGCCACCAATGTGGCCGAGACATCCGTAACCATCGACGGCATTCGTCACGTCATCGACAGTGGCCTCGCCCGTGTGGCTCGGTTCGATAGCGAGCGCGGTTTCGGCACGCTGTTCATCGAGGAAATAAGCCGTGCCTCGGCCGACCAGCGCGCAGGCCGCGCAGGCCGCACCGCGCCCGGCACCTGCCATCGGCTCTGGACCGAGAGCGGCCACCTCAACCGCCCGGAGCACAACACACCGGAAATTCACCGAACCGATCTCGCCGAAGCGGTCCTCATGCTGCACTCCGCTGCCATCGAACGGGCGGCGGACTTTGACTGGCTTGATAAACCGGAAACGGCTGCCGTTGAGACTGCTGAAAATTTACTTCGCTCACTCGGCGCCTTGGCCAAACGGAGTGAGGGACTCACCAAGATTGGTCAAGCGATGCTTCGCCTGCCAATGCACCCGCGTTTTGCCCGGATGATGATCGAGGGCGGACGCCGTGGCTGCGTCAACGAGGCTGCCCTTTGTGCCGCATTCCTGAGTGGGCGCGAAATCCTCGTCCGCTCCGCGCGCGAAGACAAAAGGATACAAGCCGCTCAGGAACCATTTCGCGCCGGTGCCGGCTCCGACTTTGAAGTGCTGATCCGCGCGTGGCAGTTTGCTCGCTCGCGCCGTTACAACATCAACGACTGCCGGGCACACGGTATCCACGCCGGCGCCTGCCGCGAAGCGGAGGCCACTTTCCGTCAACTGCTGAACTTGGCTAAGCGCCACGGCATGGCCACCGACGAAAACACGGAGCCTGATCGCTCCAAAACAACCTCGCTGCGACTCTGCATCCTCTCCGCATTTGCCGATCAAATCTGCGTGCGGCGGGATAAAGGAACGCTACACTGCAAACTGCCACACGGCCAAAGCGGCACGCTGGTTCGCGAGAGTGTCGTGCAGCAATCGCCACTGCTCGCCGTCGCTGAGATTCGACAGGTCTCCACCAGCGGCAACCGCGCCCAGACTCTGCTCAGCCTAGCCTCGGCCATCGAGTTGGACTGGGTACAGGAGATGTTTCCTGAGGAATTGACCACTCGGCCGGAGTGCGAATTTGACCCTGCCCCCAAACGAGTCGAATCGTTTCAAATCACCCGCTTTCGCGACCTCGAACTAGGCCGCGAACGCTCCCGCGAACTGGATGCAAAAGCTGCCGGCCACGCGCTGGCCCGGGCCTGCCTTCGCGAGTGGTTTAAGCCAAAGTCATTCGACCACTCGATCCGGCTGCTGATCAACCGGCTGAACTGGTTGTGTGCAGCGCGGCAGGATCTGGAATTTCCCCCGATGGATGAACCAGCGATATTGGATTGCCTTGCCACCGCGTTTGAGGGCATGACCTTGGCCAAACAGGCAGCGGCAGCTGATGTAAAACCGGCGTTTCGCAGACACATGCCGGAGGCACAGTGGGAATGGCTCGACGAGTTTGCCCCAGCCACCATCGACTGGCCCGACAATCAGCCCAAGAAGCTGATGTACCCTGAAGTTCCCACCGACAAAAACGGCAAAGTACAACCGGTGGAGCTACACGTAAAAATGCACGAATGTTTTCGCCTGACCGAGCATCCAAAAATCTGCGAGGGTAAACACATCGTACGGTTCAAGCTGTTGAATCCAAAAAACAAGAAGATCGATTTTTGCGATGACTGGCCGACATTTAAGCAGCGGGAGTACCCGAGAATCCGAAAGGATCTGTTGGCCAAGTTTCCCGGCGTAGGCTGGGTTTGATATTTAAATGATAGACGACATCCGACGCATTGCAGCTGAGGCCGGCAACGCCATCATGAAGACCTACGATGGACCGGCCCAGGTGGAAACCAAACGGGACGACTCACCGATCACACAGGCGGACCGTGCCGCGCACAACTGTATCGTCGACGCACTCACTGAGCTGACGCCGGACATCCCAGTTTTGTCTGAGGAATCGGAAGACATCAGCACGGAAAAGCGTATGAGCTGGAATCGCTTCTGGCTTGTCGACCCGCTAGACGGCACCAAGGAGTTCATCAAGAAAACTGGCCAGTTTACCGTCAACATCGCGTTGATCGAGAACGGTCAGTCCACGCTCGGCGTCGTG
>CEUN01005655.1_pt1 | contig 11600 bp, 9 predicted proteins | sample 361501 | NCBI WGS metagenome assembly CEUN01 (sample SAMEA2622801, study PRJEB7988) | marine metagenome | biome: marine biome (ENVO:00000447); feature: marine epipelagic mixed layer (ENVO:xxxxxxxxx); material: "saline water (ENVO:00002010), including plankton (ENVO:xxxxxxxx)" | depth 120 m | reverse complement strand
TCAGCAAGGTCGATCGCATCATCGTGATGGAACGCGGCAAGATCAGCTCAGACGGAACTCCCCAAGCTGTGGCGATACGCTCGGAGTTCTTCGGGAGGATGATGAACTCGCAACGTGCGTGACTATTCTTCAAGCCGGTCGAACACGCCGAACAAAGCCAGCATTTGGCCTTCCATGCCCGAGAGCATGCGCACTTCTGTGCGCGCAAATCCCCGGCTCGCATAAAGCGCACTCGCACAGACATTGAAATCACCAACGTTCGAAAAAGGATGCGCGTGTGCTCCGCTTGCCATTCCCATTCAACGACCGCATCCACCTATACGCCTTCCGCGCCAACACCACGGTCTTCCAGTGTGACCCACATGCCGCGAAGGTGGACCCGAACGCATCCGGTGAATTGCGCAAGGCTTGTAAACGAGCCTCACGAAATCGTTCCAGTCGTCGTCGGTCAGTCGTTGGATTTCACCGTTCATCATCCACATGGGAATTGTTTGCAAGTGCTTGGTGGATTTCCAACCATGCGTTCATCGCCTGATGAAAACACCGCCCCTTTCATTCGTCGTTATCGTCGTTTCTTCGATTCTCGCTTCAGCGGCCGATCGACCGAACATCGTTTTCCTGCTTGCCGACGACATGGGCTACGGCGATCTCGCATGCTACGGGCATCCGGTGATTCAGTCCCCGCACCTGGACCAACTGGCCAAGGATGGCATGCGTCTGACGGATTGCTATTCCGCCAGCCCGAATTGTTCACCTTCACGAACGGCCATTCTTACCGGGCGAAGTCCTTATCGCGTCGGCATGTATGACTTCGCACGCTTCAAGGCGCTTCACATCCCCAAGAGCGAATTGACCGTGGCCGAGGTGATTCGGGATGCGGGCTATCAGACGATGTTCGCCGGCAAGTGGCACTGCAGTGGAGACTTTCAGAACCATCCGAATCCGGGTGATCACGGCTTCGAACACTGGCTCGCACATCCGAAGAACTTTGGCCACAACCCGGGCGGTTTTTATAGGAATGGCAGGGCGCTCCCGAAGTTACACGGCTGGATGTCAGAGATCGTGGTCGATGAGGCGATCGATTACATCAGCAAGCGCGATCCTTCAAAACCGTTCATGACCATGCTCTGGTTCAGCGAACCGCACACACCGGTCGTTGCTGCTGATGAATTCAAACGCCCCTATCAAAACGAAAAGACAAAGGAGGCCGCCAAATCAATCCGCTACGGAGGCTCACAGGTCATTCGCAAACCGAAGGAGGAAAACCGCGCCACCTATTACGGATGTGTTTCCATGCTGGACCATCACATTGGCTGGTTGATGGCACATCTGAAGAAGGAAAACCTGGAGAACAACACGCTCGTCATATTCACCAGTGACAATGGTCCCGAACATCGTCCCGCCACATCCTTCGGAACGCCGGGCATCTTGCGGGGCGCGAAAGGACACATGCATGAGGGCGGATATCGCGTGCCGGGAATTATTAAGTGGCCGGGCCGAATCAAGGCGGGAACCGTGTCAGATGAACCGGTGAACGGGACTGATTTCCTGCCGACGTTGGCCGCGGTTGTTGGTGCCAAGCCGAACTACCCGAACAAGATCGACGGTGCGGATGTGTCTTGTGCCTTGGTCGATGGAAAGAGCGTGAAGCGCCCGACACCAATGATGTGGTGGCTCTACCATGCACGTGGTGCCAAGGAAGTGAGCATGCGGCTGGGCGACTACAAGATGCTGGCGAATATGCTCCCGCAAAAAGAAATCACCGTTCGCGATGCCGCTCCCCCCGCAGACGTCAAGTTGATGGACTTCATCAAGGATTCCGATCTCGGGAATTTCACGCTCTACAACCTCAGTAAAGATCCTGCTGAGACGACAGAGTTGTCCGCGCGAGAGCCGGAGAAGTTCAGCTCGATGCGAGGTCGCATGATCGAGCTTCACTCGGAGATCCGTGCGGAAGGTCCGTACTACGAACTGCGTTCCTCGCGGAAGAAGAAAAAGAAGTGAGGCCCAGCTCTCGCTGCGTCACTCCAGGTTCGAAAACTCACTGCTTCGGATTGTGTACGAGGAAATCATAGCAATGCGTGCCGAAGCCGTGTTTTCGATAGAACTCATGGGCATCGGCGGTCACGAGATCAATGCGGCAGGTGTTCAGATCCGGGTGATTCAGGATGCACTCCAGCAACCATGAGCCCAGTCCCTTGCCGCGGAGCGCTTCCTCAATGACGACATCGCTGAGATAAGCCTGCGTCACGAAGTCCGACACCAACCTGGCGTACCCCACCTGACGTTCGCCGGCGAACATTCCGAAGTTCAACGACGTTTGAATGCAACGCTCAACCACGTCTTGCGGCCGCTCGTCAGCCCAGGAAGTTGCGCGTAGCAATTCACCCGTTCGTTGCGCGTCGATGCGATTGCGTTCGTCGGTGACAATGAACTCGTCCTTCCGCCATTTCATGGTTTCATTCTCGGCACAATTCCATCTGATGAGAACCCGGAAAAACGCGGACTCCTATTCCTGAAACGCGTTGGGGATGTGTCGAACCTCGCTCGCGCCTTCCCGCACCAGCACCTCCGCAATGTCGTACCGATACTTCACGCGGGAATCCGTCAGCTTGCGCACGTACTGACGCGCGGTGTGAATGATTGCCTTGCGCTTGTCGCGATTCACCGCGTCCGCCGGCCGCGTCCAACCGCCTTCCGTGCGCGTCTTCACTTCCACAAATACGAGGCAATCTTCGTGCCGGAATATCAGATCAATCTCACCGTGCGGTCCGGAATAGTTGGCGGTCAAAAACTTGTAGCCGAGCTGCTTGAGGTAGGATTTGGCGGCCTTCTCGCCTTCGCGACCCAATCGAAGGTGATGCGGGAGTTTATCCTTCCCCAGCAACGACTTGATTGGATCGAGCAACCCCATTTCCAAGTGAGCCTACAGAGGGAATCCGCGCGAAGCCACCTCTTCTCGAGCGGCAGACCTCCGTCCTTACAAAAGTGTCCGCCTGACAGACGCCAAGGAGGTGGGGGTGGGGAACCCCTCTGAAGAAACGTACTGCCAGACGGACAAAGTGTTAAAGAGCGTGGCGAAGCCCAATCTACCAAAGCGGCTTCACTGTGTGCTATACTGATTTTGTTACGATAAAGGTTTTAATCTTTTTCTCGGTAAATCTGCGTCGCTCAGTATTTGTGGATCGCTTGACGCAACCCAGGCCAGCGCAGGGGTTTACACGGAAAATCATTGATCGTTCGACGTTCGTTCGCCTAACGTGCCAACTCAAGTCGCAACAGAACAGATATGTATTTTGGAGCAGATTATTATCCGGAACATTGGGTTTTTCCGTTCGACGGAGACGAGGAAGCCCCGGAGTCGCGATGGGAAATTGACGCTCAACTGATGGCCCAGGCCGGCATGAATGTCGTCCGCATGGGCGAGTTCTCATGGGGGCATTGCGAGCCGGAAGAAGGCAAGTTTGACTTCGACTGGCTGCTTCGCGCAATGGACACCTTCGGCGAACAGGGCATCAAGACAGTGCTTGGCACACCCACAGCCGCTCCGCCGATTTGGTTGTCGAAGAAGCATCCGGAGATTCTTCCGATCGACGAAAACGGGGTGGTGCGCCACGCCGGCACCCGCCGGGCGATCTCGATGAACAGCAACGTTTATTGGGAGTATTGCAAGAAGGTGGTCACCGCGATGGCCGAGACACTCGCTGATCACAAGGACTTGGTCGCTTGGCAGATTGACAACGGCATCGGGCGTCACAACACCGAGTATTCGTACAATCCCGAAACCAAGACCGACTGGCAGGATTGGCTGAAGCAGAAATACCAGGACATCGACAACCTGAACACGATGCTCGGCCTGCGTTTCTGGGGGCAGATGGTTCAGGACTGGGAAGACGTGCCGATGCCGCAGAACACACCGGCGCCGCACAATCCGGCATTGTTGACAGATTGGCGGAGATTCTCCAGCGATACCTGTGCGGCATTCGTCCGCATGCAGGCGGAGATCCTGCAGGAAGCCAACGGCAGCATTCCCGTCACCACGCCGGCGCGTCCCTACGCAACGCAGTTGGACCTCTTCGACCTCGCCGACGCAATCGATTTTGTCTCGCTCGACAGTGATGCCACCGACCACGATCGGCCATCGAAGGCAGCCATGAATCTCGACATCGTTCGTTCGCTAAAGAAGGACGAGGAAGCCGAAGGGTTTTGGGTGATGGAACAGAAGGCGGGACAAGTGAGCTGGGGCGATGCCAATTCATTGATCCGTCCGGGCGTCTTGCGTCTGCTCACCTACCAGCTCATTTCACGCGGTGCCATGGGCATTCTCTACTTCTATTGGCGGCAGCCGCGCATCGGTCCCGAAAAGTTTTACGGTGGCGTTCTCACTCACGACGGCCGCGCGGAAAACCGCATGTATGACGAGATCATACAGATTGGTGAAGAGGTCGGACAACTTGCGCCCGCCCTCGCCGGAACGCAGGTTCTTCCGGAGACCGCAATCCTGATCAGCCAGGAAAACGAATGGGCACAGAACCAGTCGTTGCGCCCTAATCGGTATTTCAATCAACGAGATCATATCGACCTGTATTACTCGGCGTTTCACGACAAGAACGTGCCCGTGGATTTCGCCCGGCTCGGCGACGATCTTTCGAAGTATCGGCTCGTGATTGCACCCTCGCTGCACGCGCTCGCGGGCGAAGAGGCGGATTTGTTGCGCGAATACGTGGAGAATGGCGGGACCTTGCTGGGGACCTTCAACACCGGCCTGATCAATGAAAGCCACATCGCACCGATCAACGGCATCCCATACGAATTGACAGACGTCTTTGGCCTGGAAGTTCTGGAGATCGATCCGCTGCCTCCGGGCGAAGAAAACCACCTCACTTTCAAAGGATCATTTCCGACCACCGCATTGCATCCTGCACGAACCTGGTGCGACGTGATCGAGCCGATCGATTGTGAAGTTCTGGGAACCTATGCCCTCGACTTCTACGCCGGCCGGCCGGCCATGACGATCAACGAATTCGGAAACGGCCGCGCGATTTACATCGGCACCATGAGCCACCAGGAATTCTACTCCGACGTCGTGACTTGGATCCGTCAGTTGATCGGTTTGCCGGCCTTGTTGCGCGTCCCCGAGCAGATCGAGGTCAGCATGCGGGAACGCAGCGACTACCGAATCTACTTCCTCATCAACCACAACGACGCCCCCGTGCACGTGCAGTTTTTCAAGCCGGTGCACGATTACATGAACGACACGGAGATCAAAGGGGGCTATGATATACCCCCACACGGTGTATTGATCATTGATGAGCACGTCTCTCCGAGTTGATAGCTGGAAACCAGCTCCCAGAACGCCCGCCGACGAGGTCCTGGCGGAATGGCGAGGCGTTGACCATAAGCCCTTGGAGATCGCCCGAGAGGAACGCAATCGCACTGCCGAGAGCGTCATGGCGAAGGTACTCAAGGGGATCGGACTTGATCGCAAACGTAGCGAGGCCGAAATCGTGAAGGTCTGGAACAGCCTGATCGATCCCACCATCACTGCTCACGCCCAGCCCACTTCACTCGTCAAAGGAACGCTCTTCGTGAGCGTGGACACAAACGTATGGCTTTCTGAAATCGTACGCTATCGGCGCCAGGAAATTCTGCAGCGACTCCAACATGGATTCGGCAGTGATGTGATTCAGCGGATCAGTTATCGCATTGGCTGAATCAATCAGACGGGTTTCTTGCGCGTAAGTACTTAACGGTCAGAGCCCGCCGATCCCGCCACCCGGCGGGAATACTCGTTATGGTTGTGGTTGTTGAACGCCGATCTGGAAGAACCGCGATCCAATGGTCGCCGGATCTCGATTTACATCCAATAGTCGGAGGACGTTGTTTCCGTCCGGAACAGCTTGCGAGCCTTGCACCGGTTCGAATGTCGTGGGTGCCCTGATTGCGTCGCTTGATTGAAGAATCAGATTCAACCCGGCCGTAGGACCTTCCACCTTCGCACCAGCTACAAAGATTGTGGTAACGCGAAGCACCGGGACGTTTGGACTGGTCACAGCCGGGCCCGTCGCTCCCGTAATTATCACCCGGTAATTGCCGGGCACAGCGTCCGTGGCATACAGGGTCGCACTGGTCGCACCTGGTATGTCCACTCCATCCAACTGCCACTGATAGCTCAGGCCCGTGCCTGTCACCGCGCCTGCTGGGATGTCCAACGCCAGCGAACCACCACTCCCAAGCACTGCCACCGGCAATCCGGCTGAGAAGACCCCGGCGTTAATTCCGGCAGTGATTCCCGCAGCCTCGTTCACGACAAACATCAGCGTGCCCGTTCCGCTGACGGCGCCCAAGGTATTGTGCGTTCCGGCTGCGGTTAGGTTCACCAAATACAAACCTGGCTGAGAGAAACCGAGATTGAAGTGCTCGTGATGGCCGGCTTCGATCGCAAAACTATCCGAGGCTGAAATGCCGTCCGCAGTCGACATGCGGAAGGTCGGCGTGAGTCCGGATTCGTAAACGGAGAAGTGGCCCGGCCCCGTTACGCCATTGAGCGTCCAGGTGATGTCGCTGCTCCAATCCGCTGCGGTCAGTTCCTCGGTGGCCCAACCAAGGAATACGGCCCCGGCGGTTTCAGATGCGTCTTCCGTCTGCGGAAGAACGTAAAGACCGCCACCTGCACTCACACCGGTGGGGTCCCATTCTGGCCCCGGGGGACGAGCTAGCACGCTGGCTGCCGGAATGATGACATCGAGATCCGATGCCTCGAACTCGTTCTGTTGCGGCGCGCCACCGGTGATGGTGGTCATCCCGGCAGTGAATTCCGTGTGAAATCCGATTTCGAATTCATTGCCATCCAGTTCGAGATTCACATCACCGTGACCGCCCGTGAGCTGATACGGCTGGGCGGTCACGTCGAAGGTCAACGTTCTCGTTGAGCTGACCGTTCCTGCGGTGTTGTGTGTCCCAGCCACGGTCAGCTGAACCTGATATGTGCCGGGATGTGAGAAACCGATATTGAAGTGTTCGTGATGACCCGCTTCCACATTGAAGGAGTCCCCGGCACTCAATCCGTTGAACGAAGCCATCAGAAAGGTCGGGACCACCCCGGATCGATAGACTGAGAACGCTCCGGGTCCGCTGACGCCGGTCAAGGTCCAGCTCAAATTTCCACTCCAATCCGCTGCGGTTAGTTCTTCAGCCGCCCATCCGAGTCGCACGACCCCGGCTGCCTGCGAGGCCGCCTCGGTTTGAGGCATCACATTGATACGTTGCCCCGCGGGGACACCGATCGACAAAAACGAGGCCGCACCCGGTCGCGTCAGCGTCGTTCCCACCGAAACGTCGATGATGAGGTCTGAGGCCTCGAATTCGTTCTGCGCGGGCGCACCACCCGTGATCTGTGTGTGCCCGTCGGTAAACTCAGTGTGGAATCCAACATCCAACTCGGAGCCGTCAAACTCGAGATTCACATCCGCATGTCCGCCAGTGAGGCGGTAGGGAGCTGCAACCACATCAAACGTCAACGTGCTGGTGGAATTTACAGCACCGGCTGTGTTGTGCGTGCCGGCGACGTTCAGTTGAATCTGGTAAGTACCCGGGGCGGAAAACCCAAGGTTGAAGTGCTCATGATGACCTGCTTCAACTGAGAATGCATCACCCGCACCAAGTCCATCGGCGGAAGCCATGTGAAAGTTTGGTGTCAGTCCGGACTCGTAGACTGAAAATGTGCCCGGCCCGGTCACACCTGTCAGCGTCCAGGTCAGGTCGCCTGTCCAGTCGGCTGCTGTCAACTCTTCCGCAGCCCAGCCCAAGCGGACCACACCCGCAGCTTCGGAAGCCTCTTCGGTTTGCGGCATGATGTTTATGCGTTGCCCGGCAGGAACACCAATTGGATCAAACTCCGATCCTGCGGGGCGCGTCGTGGTCGTACCGACCGGGACGTTGACGACAATGTCCGAGGCTTCGAATTCGTTCTGCGCGGGCGCACCTCCCAGGATTTCGGTGTGACCTCCGGTGAACTCGGTGTGGAAACCGACCTCGAGCTCGGAGCCGTCAAATTCCAGGTTCACATCCGCATGACCGCCGTTGATACGGAACGGGCTGGCCGCCACGTCGAAGGTCAAGGATTGCGTGGTACTCACCGCTCCCGCCGTGTTGTGCGTTCCCGACACCTGCAACTGAATCTGGTACGTGCCCGGGTGTGAGAAGCCGAGGTTGAAGTGTTCGTGGTGGCCGGCTTCCATGGTGAAGCTGTCCCCGGCACCGATGCCGTCGGAAGACGCCATCTCGAAGTTGGGCGTGAGTCCCGACCCGTAGGCGGAAAACGTTCCCGGACCGGACACGCCGGTCAAAGTCCAGGTAAGGTCGCCACTCCAGTCGGCCGCGGTGAGTTCTTCGGCAGCCCAGCCAAGGAACACAACGCCAGCAGCCTCGGAAGCCGCTTCGGTTTGCGGCATCACATTGATACGTTGGCCACCCGGAACTCCAATCGGATCAAACGATGCATCCGCTGGACGTGTTGTGGTTGTGCCCACCGGCACATTGACGACAATGTCCGATGCTTCGAACTCGTTCTGCTGCGGGGCGCCACCCAGAATGTCGGTGTGGCCACCGGTGAACTCCGTGTGGAAGCCGACTTCCAGTTCGGAACCGTCAAACTCCAGATTGATGTCGGCATGTCCGCCATTGATACGGAACGGCGCGGCCGCCACGTCGAAGGTCAAAGTTTGGGTTGTGCTGACCGAGCCAGCGGTGTTGTGCGTTCCCGCCACTTGCACCTGAATCTGATAAGTACCCGGTTCGGAGAAGCCGAGGTTGAAGTGTTCGTGATGGCCCGCTTCCATGGTGAAACTGTCAGCGGCTGTAATGCCATCGGACGAGGCCATGTCGAAGTTTGGACTCAATCCCGAGCTATACGCGGAGAACTGCCCCGGACCGCTGACGCCGGTCAATGTCCAAGTCAGATCGCCGGTCCAGTCCGCGGCAGTGAGTTCTTCCGCGCCCCAGCCAAGGAAGACCACACCGGCCGCTTCCGATCCCGCTTCAGTTTGCGGCATCACATTGATGCGCTGGCCAGCCGGTACACCGATCGGATCGAACTCCGAACCCGCGGGACGCGTCGTGGTTGTGCCCACCGGCACATTGACAACGATGTCCGATGCTTCGAATTCGTTCTGTTGCGGGGCGCCACCGGAGATCTCAGTCATGCCACCGGTAAATTCCGTGTGGAAGCCGACTTCCAGTTCCGTACCGTCAAACTCAAGGTTCACATCCGCATGGCCGCCGTTGATTCGGAATGGCGCAGCTGCCACGTCAAAGGTCAGCGTGCCGGTTGTGCTCACTGCTCCAGCTGTGTTGTGCGTTCCCGACACCTGCAACTGGATCTGGTAGGTGCCCGGTGCAGAGAAGCCGAGATTGAAATGCTCGTGGTGCCCGGCTTCCATCGTGAAGCTGTCGCCGGCAGTGACGCCGTCGGAAGAAGCCATATCAAAGTTTGGCGTGAGCCCCGACCCGTAGGCGGAAAAGGCGCCCGGACCAGACACGCCCGTCAGTGTCCAAGTCAGGTCGCCGGACCAGTCAGCCGCGGTGAGTTCTTCAGCAGCCCAGCCCAGGAAGACCACGCCGGCTGCTTCAGACCCCGCCTCGGTTTGTGGCATCACGATGATGCGCTGACCGGCTGGAACGCCAATTGGATCAAACGAAGCATCCGCCGGACGCGTCGTCGTTGTGCCAACCGGCACGTTGACGATGATGTCCGCTGCTTCGAACTCGTTCTGTTGTGGCGCACCGCCGGTGATGGTGGTCATTCCGGAGGTGAACTCGGTGTGGAAACCGATTTCCAAATCCGTGCCATCAAATTCCAGGTTTATGTCGGCATGCCCACCCGTAATGCGAAAAGGCTGGGCGTTTGCCGTGCCGACGATGCAGAGGGTCGCCAGCAAGATTAGTAAGGTTCGTTTGATCATTCTTTCGTTAATTGCGCGCCGAACACGACGCAGTTTTTCAGGTTTGATTGGCCACCAGGCAGCAGCCGTGGGATTAGGACAAGGCGTGCTCCGCAGAGCGTCTCGGATCACGTTTGGGAAGGGACGAGGGGATTAGCAGGTCGGTGGCGCGCGCCCCGGCAATGCTGAGGAGGAAACGGTGGGAGCCAGTTGCTCACGATCGAGCAGCTTGGCTTCGGAGATCGGGACAAATTGCAGCGGAATGAAATGAACTGCCAGAGGCGCATCCACACAACCAGCCGCCAGCAGCTCGATGAAGCACTGGTGATCTTCAGGCATTTCAGAATTTTGATGATCCTCGGGTGAGATACTGCCACCCGTTGCACAGCAGCAGCTTGTGCCTTTGGAATGCAATTTGGCGTGCAGATCCGGGAGATGAACGAGCGCGCCAGCTGCCACCACGCTGCAGACCAACGAAGTGGCCAACAGAAACTTCAGGGCATTTTGAGCGCGCATGATCATTTGCAAACGATATGCAATAAGAGAGTGGGGACCATCTTTCGTCAAGGGTTTTGGTGCCAATTGGAAATACTATTGCAAACCTATTGCAATTCCCGACAGGACGGACATAGCTTTGTCGCGTTTTTATGGGAACACAGAAGCCAATCCAGCGGACTTTTGATGAGCGATGCGAATACGTCTCGTCGGTTCTTCAGGATGCGGGTAATCGGCTGACCAAATCCCGTCGGGAGGCTATTCGTGTGCTGTGTTCCGCGGACGCGCCGATGTCGATTCAGGATTTGCATGAAGAAGTCGTGCGCACTGCTTCCAGCGATCTCAGTACCCAGTATCGCCTGATGAACGAACTTCAGCGGCTCGATCTCGTAAAGGCGGTGGAGATGCGGGGGCAGCCCAATCCCGGCTACGTGGTGCACCTGCCCGGAGAGAGCAATGATCTGTTGGTATGCACCAAGTGTGGCCAGTACGCATGGCTGGAGGAAGCCGCTGAAATTCGTCGCCTTGAAGAACGCATTGCCAAGAAGATGAAATTCGGAAAGCTGTCCCACGAACTGCGCCTCAACGGGGTTTGCGAACCGTGTCAGGAGACTCCGGATCCGGCGTGACCGTCTGAGCCATTTGCGCTTTCAGTTCGTCGATTCGTCTCTGGATCAGGTCAGGCTTCGGACTGACTCGCTTGAGCATCGTAAAGTAGTGAACAGCCTCACCGTGCTTGTTCTCTCGCTCGGCCAACGCGCCCAGTTCCCCCACGATTTGTCCCAGTCCAAAGGTGTCCGGTTCACCCTTCTTCGCCTCCTTATCGTGCCATCTGAGTAATGCCAATTCCCAAAGCCGCCGGGCCTGAACCAGGTCCTTGCGGTTCTCGTCCGCAATCCGACCAAGCTCGAACAAGATCGAGTAGCTTTGCGGATTATGACGAAGCCCTTCGCGGAGGAAGTTCTCCGCCTCGTCCGGGCGATCCATGCGTGCCCGCAGCCAATAGGCGGTGGTCGTGTAGGTCTCTTCACGCGCGGGGTCGAGGCTGGCGGAAAGGCGAAGCCACGGGAGGATCTCCCGGACTTCTCCACCATCGCCCAGCTCATGTGCCCCTCCAACATGGCCGCCCCCGTTCGGATCACAGCAAGGGGCGGTACATTCGCC
>CEUN01139816.1_pt1 | contig 11601 bp, 10 predicted proteins | sample 361501 | NCBI WGS metagenome assembly CEUN01 (sample SAMEA2622801, study PRJEB7988) | marine metagenome | biome: marine biome (ENVO:00000447); feature: marine epipelagic mixed layer (ENVO:xxxxxxxxx); material: "saline water (ENVO:00002010), including plankton (ENVO:xxxxxxxx)" | depth 120 m | reverse complement strand
GGGGGGGGGAGCCGAACTCACGATGGGATAGTAGTAGACGCCGTACTCGGCGCAGATCTGCGCCATCTTGTAGGGCATGCCGGCACCACAGGTGACGCCGTGGACCATGCCCTTCGCGCCCTCAAGCACGCCGTGCAGGATATGTTCGCAGCCGCCCATTTCCCACAGCACGTTCATGTGGATGGCGCCGCGGCCGTCCGACAGTTCGTGGGCCACCTGAGCCTGGTGAATGGCGCCCTTGATGCCGAATGCGATCAGCTCCTCGTGGCGTTCCTTGCGGCTCTTGCCATAGTAGACCTGTTCGATCAGCTCGCCGTTGTCGTCGAGGAAGTCGGCGTTCACGCCCGAAAACGTGCCAACGCCCCCGCAGGACGACCATGCACCGGAGCTCTCACCGTTTGATACCGAAATGCCTTTTCCGCCCTCGACCAGCGGCAAGGCTTCACGACCTGAAATGCGGATTGCGTTAAGCGGCTTCACGATTCTTCCAGTTTCCCTGCGCCCCAACATAACGGCTACGGCCGGACGGTGAAAGCGCACCGCCCGGCCGCATCATGCCGTTATGACCTCAGTCGTCGTTGCGCGGACGGCGGCGGTGCGGACGGCCTTCGCTCTCACCATCGCCATCACCGCGTTCGGCACGCTTGGCCTCCCGCTCGGCGCGGCGCTGCGCGTCCTTTTCGGCCATCTGCTCGGAGATGTCCTCGCCGGTTTCCTGGTCGACGACACGCATCGAGAGCTTGACCTTGCCGCGGTCATCGATGCCCAGCACCTTGACCTTCACGACATCGCCTTCGTTCACCACGTCGTTGACGGTGGCCACGCGGCCCTCCGCCAGCTCGGAGATATGAACCAGGCCGTCACGCTTGCCGATGAAGTTCACGAACGCACCGAAGTCCATACACTTCACGACGGTACCGTCGTAGATCACGCCGATCTCCGGCTCGGCCACGATGTCCTTGACCATGTTGATCGCGATCTCGGTCGCGGTCTGGTCGGCCGACGCGATCTTGATCGTGCCGTCGTCATCGATGTCGATTTTGGTGCCAGAGACTTCCGTGATCTCGCGGATCATCTTGCCGCCGGGGCCGATGATGTCGCGGATTTTGTCGGTCGGGATCTGCATGGTGGTGATGCGCGGTGCGAAGTCGGAGATCGACTCGCGGCCGGCACCGATCGCCTTGCCCATCTCGCCCAGTATGTGCATGCGCCCGTCCTTGGCCTGGCCAAGGGCGACCTGCATGATCTCCTCGGTGATACCGGCGATCTTGATGTCCATCTGTAGGCTGGTGATGCCTTCCTCGGTTCCGGCGACCTTGAAGTCCATGTCGCCGAGATGATCCTCGTCACCGAGGATATCGCTGAGAACGGCAAAGCGCTCGTCTTCCTTGATCAGGCCCATGGCGATGCCGGCGCATGGGCGCTTCATCGGCACACCGGCGTCCATCATCGCAAGCGACCCGCCGCACACCGACGCCATCGAGGACGAACCGTTCGACTCGGTGATCTCCGAGACGATGCGGATGGTGTAGGGGAAGTCTTCCTTGGCCGGCAGAAGCGGGCGCAGGGCACGCCAGGCCAGCTTGCCGTGGCCAATCTCGCGGCGTCCGGGCGAACGCAGGAACGAGGCTTCACCGACCGAGTAGGGCGGGAAGTTGTAGTGCAGCATGAAGTGCTCGCGGTACTCGCCCTCGAGCGCGTCCATGATCTGTTCATCCTGACCGGTGCCCAGCGTGGTCGTGACCAGCGCCTGGGTCTCGCCGCGGGTGAACAGCGCCGAACCGTGCGACCGCGACAGCACGCCGACCTCAGAAACGATCGGGCGGACGGTCTTGGTGTCACGGCCGTCGACACGGATGCCGGTCGACAGCGTTGCTTCGCGCAGCGTGTGCTTCTCGAGGCTCTTCAGCAGGCCGGAGATCACACCGGGTTCGATGTCTTCGTCATCGGCGAAGTGATCCTTGGCGATCTGCTTGGCGGCCGCGACCTTGTCCTGGCGCGCCATCTTCTCGGGCTCCTTGAAGGCCTCGACGAGGGCATCGCCGCACAGCTGCTTGATCTTGGCTTCAAGGGCACTGTGATCTTCGGGCTCCGGAATATCCCAGGGCTCCTTGGCACAGGCCTCGGCCAGTTCGATGATCGCCTGGATCACGGGCTGGAAGCCTTCCTGGGCATGCATAACCGCGCCCAGCATGACCTCTTCGGACAGCTCATGGGCTTCCGATTCGACCATCATGACGGCGTCCGAGCGGCCCGCGACCACGAGGTCGAGCTGGGTCTCGCCCATCTGCTCCTGGGTCGGGTTCAGCACGTATTCGCCATCGATGTAGCCGACACGGGCGCCGCCGATCGGGCCCATGAAGGGAATGCCCGAGATGGTCAGGGCGGCCGAGGCGCCGACCAGGGCCACGATGTCGGGATCGTTTTCCAGATCGTGGCTCAGCACGGTGCAGATGACCTGCGTCTCGTTGCGAAAGCCGTCGGCAAACAGCGGACGGATCGACCGGTCGATGATGCGCGAGGACAAGGTTTCCTTCTCGGCGGGGCGTCCTTCACGCTTGAAGAAGCCGCCAGGGATCTTGCCCGCTGCGAACGCCTTTTCCTGGTAGTTCACGGTGAGCGGGAAAAAGTCGATGCCGGCCTTGGGCTGGCGCTGGGCAACGGCCGTGCACAGCACGGTGGTGTCGCCGTAGCTCACCAACACGGCACCATCGGCCTGGCGAGCGATCCGTCCGGTTTCAAACGACAGCTTGCGGCCGCCCCAGACGATTTCTTTCTTGTGAATGGTAAACATGGATTTCTCTTCCTCTTCCTACGGATCACACGGCGAACCGCTCACGTCCTTGATTCTTCCAAATGCCTGCGCCCGTATGCGCAAACACGACGTGTGACGCCGCTTTCCCCCATGGAAAACGGGTTCATGACACCCCCTTGGATGCCCAGCGAAATCGCCGTTTTGTCTCGGTCCTGCACCGTGCCGGTGACGGGAAACGATAACGGGGGCACAGCCAGGCTGTCTCCCCGTTCGTCCCGCTCAGCGTCGGATGCCGAGAGTCTTGATGAGCGACTGATAGCGCTCTTCACTTTTGCCACGCAGGTAATCCAGCAGGGCTCGGCGCCGGCTGACCAACATGAGCAGGCCGCGGCGGGAATGCTTGTCCTTGCGGTGGGTTTTGAAGTGTTCGGTCAGGTTCACGATACGCTCGGTGAGGATCGCAACCTGGACCTCGGGCGAACCGGTATCACCCTTTGCTTTGCCAAACTCCTTGACGAGCTCGGCCTTGCGTTCAACGGTAATCGACATCGGGATCTCACTTTTCCATTAGGTTGAAGACGCGCACCGGACGCAGGATGCCTTCCTCGACCTCGCCCAAAGCGACAAGGTTCCGATCATGGCGGACCTGCACGGTGCCGTTGCTTGTTTCGGGTACTTCGACCGTCTGCCCCTGCCGCAGTAGGCTGGCTTGGGTCTCCGTGACGGCAAACGCCGGGATGTCGTCCAGCGCCGTCTCCACGGGCAAAAGCGCCCCGAAAGGCGGCGTTTCATTACCATATTCGGCGAGTTTATCCACACAAATCGCCATGCTTTCGGTGAAGGGACCCACCCGCGTCCGGCGCAGGTCGGCGACATGGCCGACCGTGCGCAGGGCAACAGCCAGGTCGCGCGCCAGCGAACGGATGTAGGTTCCCTTGCCGCAGGTGACCTCAAACCGGCTGTGGTCGGCATCGGGGCTGTCGCGGTGGCTGATCGCTTCGATCCTGACATCGCGTGGCTTCAGATCCGGTGTTTCGCCCCGGCGCGCGAGATCGTAGGCGCGCTGGCCCTCGACCTTCAGGGCTGAAAACAGCGGCGGCATCTGGCTGATTGTGCCGATGAATGCGGGCAGGGTTTCGGCGATGGCTGTCGCGTCGGGCCGATGGTCGCTGGTTTCGATGACTTCGCCCTCGGCGTCATCGGTGGCGGTGGCCTGGCCCCAGCGAACCGTGACCTCGTAGACCTTGGTCGCGTCCTGGCAATAGGGGATGGTTTTGGTCGCCTCGCCCAGAGCCATGGGCAGAACACCTGTAGCCTCGGGGTCGAGCGTGCCGCCATGGCCCAGTTTGGCGGCCTGGGTCGCACGCCGGGTCTTGCCGATCGCCTGGGTCGAGGTCATGCCCCGGGGCTTGTCGACAATGATCCAGCCGTCGACCTTCAGGCCCCTGCGTTTGCGCGCCATGGTCCGGTCAGCGGCCGTCAGCGTCCCGCAGCAGGGTGCTGATGCGTTCGGCGTGATCGAAGCCCGGGTCGGCCTTGAAGGCCAGTTCCGGAGTCAGCCGTAGCTGGACGCGCCGTCCGACCTCACCGCGCAGATAGGGTGCGGCGCGCTTCAGACCTTCGAGCACCTCCTCGAGGTCCTCGCCGCCCAACGGCATCACGAAACAGGTTGCGTGGCGCAGGTCGGGGCTCATACGAACCTCGGACACGGTAATGACCTTGCCCGAAAGCGCGCTGTCGTGAACCTCGCCGCGGGTGAACATTTCCGACAGCACGTGCCGGATTTCCTCGCCGACCCTGAGCTGGCGCTGGCTACGGGTGGTGTTGGTATTTCTCTTCTTGGACATCGGGTGGTTCTCTATCTATCTCTAGCCTCAAGCGCCGGCCTTCGCTCCGTTTGTTTTTGTTTGTTCCCTCAGACGCCGGCGTTCCCTCCGGTCACTTGGCTTCCGCCGCATGCGCGGCGCCGAAACTCCCTGTCGCCGTCTGCACCGGTGTCCATTGGAGCGAACACCAACGTCTTGCAGGCGAGAGGCCCCGTAAGGGGCCGAGGGGAGCGACTGCGACCCCGCCGCGAAAGCGGCGGAAGCCAAGTGACCGGAGGGAACGCCGGCGACTGAGGCTAACGAAACGACAAACGCCCGCGCCCGGTGTCCAAGGGAACAAGAAAAAAACAAAAGACGCGAAGGCCGGCGATGGAGGCTAAACAAACAAAACCGCTAGTCGTCCAGGCTCCGGGCGATTTCGTTCAGTTCGTAGGCTTCGATCTCGTCTCCGATCTCGATGTCATGATGGCCGTCGAGCTGGATGCCGCATTCGCTGCCCTGCTTGATCTCTCGCACCTCGTCCTTGTGGTGCTTGAGCGACTTGATGTGGCCGTCGAACAGAATGTGGCCGTCGCGCAGCAGGCGGACCTTCGCGGTGCGGCGCACCAGGCCGTCCATGATGCGGCAACCGGCGATGCGGCCGACCTTGGAGATCTCGAAGGTATCGAGCACCTGGGCGGCACCCAGGACCTTCTCTTCGGTCGCCGGCGCCAGCATGCCCGAAAGCATGGTTTTGGCCTCGTCGAGAAGCTCGTAGATGATCCGGTAGTAGCGGATCTCCACGCCTTCCTTCTCAGCGAGCTGACGCGCCTGGCTGTTGGCGCGAATGTTGAAGCCGAAGATGATCGCGTTCGATGCCTTGGCCAGCGTGACATCCGATTCGCTGATGCCACCCACGGCCGACAGTAGAACACGCGGCTTCACCTCATCGGTGCCGAGATCCTCGAGGCTGTGGGTGATCGCTTCGGCCGAGCCGTGCACGTCGGTTTTGATGACCAGCGGCAGCTCCTTGGTTTCGCCAGCCGCGATGTTGGCAAAAAGCTGCTCAACGGTGCTGGAGCCGACAGAGGTGATCTTCTGCTGGCGCTCCTGCTCGTCACGGTAGGCTGCGATCTCGCGCGCACGCTTCTCGTTGTCGACGACAAAGAACTCGTCGCCGGCCGTCGGCGCGCCGGACAGGCCCAGCACCTCGACTGGGATCGAGGGCCCGGCTTCCTTAACGTTCTTGCCGCGGTCGTCGATCAGGGCGCGGATGCGGCCCCATTCCTTGCCCACGACCATGGTATCACCAACATGTAGGGTGCCGCGCTGGACCAGCACGGTGGAGACCGCGCCGCGACCCTTTTCCAACCGGGCCTCGACCACCACACCCTCAGCGGTGCGGTCGGGATTGGCCTTCAGTTCCAGGAGTTCGGCCTGCAGCAGAATGGCTTCTTCCAGCTTGTCGAGCCCGTCGCCCTTCAGGGCCGAGACTTCGACATCCAGGATGTCGCCACCCATGCCTTCGACGACCAGCTCATGCTGAAGCAGGTCCTGGCGCACCTTGTCGGGATCGGCACCGGGGGTGTCGCACTTGTTGATCGCCACGATGATCGGCACATCCGCCGCGCGGGCATGATCGATCGCTTCCTTGGTCTGTGGCATGACCGAATCATCAGCCGCCACGACCAGGATCACGATGTCGGTCACACTGGCGCCACGGGCGCGCATCGCCGTGAAAGCGGCATGGCCCGGGGTGTCGAGGAAGGTGATGCGTTCGCCACCCTGCAGGACGACCTGATAGGCGCCGATATGCTGGGTAATGCCGCCCGCTTCGCCCGCGACAACATCGGTCTTGCGCAGGGCATCGAGCAGACTGGTCTTGCCGTGGTCGACATGGCCCATCACGGTCACGACCGGAGCGCGGGGCTTCTTGGTTTCATCGGGATCATCATCCTGCTTGAGGCCGACCTCGACATCGGATTCGGATACGCGCCGGATCTTGTGGCCGAACTCCTCGACCAGAAGCTCAGCGGTGTCGGCATCGATCGTCTGATTGATCGTGACCATCTGGCCCATCTGCATGAGCTTCTTGACCACTTCGCCGCCACGGACGGCCATGCGGTTGGCCAACTCGCCGACGAGAATGGCCTCGGGCACGACAACCTCACGGACGAACTTCTTGGAGCTGCCGTCGCTCTGCTGCTGGCCAGCCTGCTGCTGGCGCAACTTCTCGCGGGCGCGCTTGGCTGCGGCAAGACTGCGCGCACGTTCCTCGCCATCGTCGCCGGCGAGCGCCTGGGCTATGGTCAGTTTGCCGGAACGGCGGCGGTCACTGGGACGCGTCTTGGGCGCCAGCGGCGAACGACGGTCGCGCTTGGAGCGTTTCTTGTCCTCATCCTCGGCCACCGGTGCGGCGGGCTGAGCTGCCGCAGCCTGGGCCGCGGCGATGGCTTCAGGATCGACTTCGGGATCGCGCTGCTTGCCCTCCAGGCGCTGGGCCTGCTCTTCGGCGCGCAGGCGGGCTTCTTCTTCGCGTTCGCGACGGGCGTCGTCTTCATTGGCGCGTTTTTCGGCCTCGGCACGTTCGACCGCCTCGCGTGCCTCTTCCTCGGCTCGGCGCGCGGCATCGATTTCGGCTTGCTTGCGCGCCTCTTCCTCGGTCTTGCGGGCCTCGGCCAGGGCACGAGCCCGGCCCTCGCGCTCCTCGTTCGAGAGGTCCTTGAGGACCAGAGAGGGGCGTGCGTCGGTCGGTGTGTCGACCGGTTCGGCCACAGGCTTGGGCGCAGGCGCTTCGGCCACAGGCTCCGGTGCGGACGCGGGCGCAGCCTCTTCCACGGGTTCCGGGGCGGGCGCAGCCTCGGTGTCGTCACGTCCCGGGCGAATGACTCGGCGCTTCTTGACCTCGACCGCAACCTGCTTGGAGCGGCCATGGCTGAAGCTCTGGCGCACCTGTCCGCCGTCCACGGTTGTTTTGATCTCGAGTCTCGGACGGTTGAGACTCAGCGTCTTGGGCTTTTTGTCGCTGTCGTCGTCACCAGCCATGCCTACCGTCCTTCCTTGCCACCAACGGCCAGACTGCGAAATCCAGCCAGCCGCGAACATTCCGTCTTGATCCTGTCGGCCAGTCCACCCGGCGTAAGCGCCACATGGACGGCCTCGCCACGCCCGAAGGGCGCACCGAGTTCGGTGCTGTCGAACAGGCGGATCGCCTGCTCACCCGCAACCCCAGCAAGCTTCTTGAGGCCGTCCATAGAACCATCGCGGGCATGCAGCAACACCGCATCGCCGCGCGCCAGCATGGCACGGCACTTCTCATACCCCGTCACAGCCTCACCGGCGCGGCGCGCCAGGCTCAGCGTGTCCATCACGCGCGTCGCCAGAAGCCGCTCTACCGTGTCGCCGAGATCGGCGTCGGCCAGCGCACGGGTCTTGAAGCCGCGCGCAAACAGCCCGTTGGCAACGACCTGATCGACCGCCTCGCGCCAGGCGCTGACCCAGGCACCCCGGCCGGGCAGACGTTCGGCGAGATCGGGCACGACACGGCCGTCGGGCGCCAGCACGAACCGAACCAGCGTCTCCTTTTCGGCCCTTTCGCCCGATGCCAGACACCGCCTCACGGTGGTGTCCTCTCGCGCGTCGTCCCTGCTCACGGTCGCGTTCAGGATGCCGTTTCCTCCTCGGTCGCGGCGCTCTCGTCCGTTTCGGCTTCAGCGTTGTCTTCCGCTTCTGTTTCTTCGGCTTCCTCGCCTTCGAACCAGTGGGCTCGGGCGGCCATGATGATGGCGTTGGCCTCGTCCAGCGTCAGGTAGCTGCCCGGCAGGTAGTCCTCGAGCAGCTCGTCGCCGGCCAGATCGCCCAGGTCGTCGAGCGTTTTGATGTCCTTTTCGCCGAGCTGCACCAGCATCGTGGGTGACAGCACCTCGATGGCGGCCAGCTCGTCGCTGACGCCGAGCTCGCGCCGGCGTTCGTCCATCTGGCGATCGCGTTCCTCGACATAACCCAGGGCACGGCTCTGAAGCTCCTGCGCGATGGCCTCGTCGAGACCTTCGATACCGGCCAGTTCCTCGACCGGTACGTAAGCCACCTCGTCGGCCTCGCTGAAGCCTTCGGTCACCAGCAGGCGGGCCAGCACGTCGTCGACGTCAAGCGCCTCGATGAAGTGTTCGCTCCTAAGTCGCATCTCCTCGATCCGGCGCTCGCTTTCGTCGGTCTCGGTCATGATGTCGATGTCCCAGCCGACAAGCTGAGAGGCCAGACGCACGTTCTGGCCGCGGCGACCGATCGCCAGCGAAAGCTGATCGTCGGGTACCACCACTTCCATGCGGCGGTCTTCCTCGTCCATCACCACCTTGGCAACCTCGGCGGGCTGCAGCGCGTTCACCACGAAGGTCGCGGTGTCGTGCGACCAGGGAATGATGTCGATCTTCTCGCCACCCAGTTCCGACACCACCGCCTGTACGCGGCTGCCGCGCATGCCAACGCAGGCGCCGACGGGATCGATCGAGCTGTCGTTGGACACGACGGCGATCTTGGCGCGGCTGCCGGGATCGCGGGCCACGGCCTTGATCTCGATGATGCCGTCATAAATCTCCGGCACTTCCTGAGCGAACAGCTTCGCCATGAACTGCGGATGGGTGTGGCTGATGAAAATCTGCGGTCCGCGCGGCTCCTGGCGGACATCGTAGATATAGGCGCGAACGCGGTCGCCGCGGCGCAGAATCTCGCGCGGCAGGCAGTCGTCGCGGCGCAGCATGGCTTCGGCCTTGCCAAGATCGATGATCCAGTTGCCGTGCTCGGGACGCTTGACCAGACCGTTGATGATCTCGCCCACGCGGTCCTTGTATTCACCGTACTGGCGCTCGCGCTCGGCTTCACGGACCTTCTGCACGATGACCTGCTTGGCGGTCTGTGCGGCGATCCGGCCGAACTCGATCGGGGGCAGCTCTTCGGCGATGAAGTCGCCGACCTGCGCGATCGGATTGGCTTGGCGTGCGTCCTCGATAGAAAGCTGGGCACCGGGCACCTCGACGCCGTCGGATTCGACGACCTCGATGAAACGCTGCAGCGTTACGGCACCCGACGTGCGGTCGATCTCGGCCCGGATATCGAGCTCCAGACCGTACTTCCGCTTGCCGGCGTGCTGGATGGCTTGCTCCATCGCCTCAACGACGGTTTCGCGCTCGATACCCTTCTCGCGCGCAACCGCATCCGCGATCTGGATCAGCTCCTGGTAAACCACCGATGATTCAACAGCGTCCGTTGCTGCCATATCTTCCTACTCCGTTTTCTCGTCCGCCTCGCTGTCGCGCGGCGGTGTCATCGCTTCAACAAGCTCGTCGGTCAGGACCAGCTTGGACTCCTGGATGGCGTCGAAGGGAAGATCGGCTTGCCGATCATCCTCCAGTTCCAGCCGGACACGGCCATCCACCATGCCCAGCAGTTTGCCGCGGAACTTGCGTTGCCCGTTCTGCGGCGGATCAACCGTTGCGACCGCCTCGAAACCGGCGAAACGGTCGAAATCCTCCGGCCTTACAAGCGGCCGGTCGATGCCGGTGGAGCTGACCTCGAGGTCATAGGCTCCGGGTACCGGGTCCTCTACGTCCAGCAGGGCCGAAACGGCCCGGCTGATCCTGGCGCACTCGTCGACCACGACCGGTCCGCCGTCGCTTCGCTCGGCCATGACCTGCAGGGTCCGCCTGGGGTGGGTGGCCAACTTGACCCGCACCACCCGGAACCCCATCGCTTCGACGGTCGGGTTGATCAGACGTTCGATCTCGCCGGCCAGGCCCATTCACTCCACCCCCCGCGCCGCGTGACGGGCCGAAAACGGCGTCAGAATGCCCACCGGCCGATGTCGCGTCGCACAACACATTGCGCCAAACACAGATCGGACTGGACCGATGATGTGGCCCAAACAAAAAAGTGGGCCGTTGGCCCACCCCTGAAACGCCCGGAAGGCCAAGCTTCAAGGCGGCGCGATCTTAGTCATGGAGCGCACAAGAGCAAGTTTTTTCGGCAGCCTTGGCGCGGCGCCGATTGAGTCCTGTCCGCAAGGCCGTGGCCAGACGGCGCTTGACAAGTACGGGACCGGGGCACGAAACACGCTGCCATGAACGGCGACATCGTCTGGTTCAGCGAATCCGGGGCCTACGGCTTCATCCGTCCGCTCGATGGCGGTCCGGATATCGTCTTCTGCGCACGGCAGTCGGTCACGCCGGACCTCGGGGAGGTCCGCGTCGGGCTGGCCGTGCACTACACCGTGCGCCGCGACGATCGCGGCCCGATCGCCCATCGTATCGCGCCGGGTCACCTCGATGACGATTCGCTCTAGGGCCGGGAGAAGGCCATGACCCAGCAATCCCGCTCCGGCGGTAACGGCAACCACGAGCGGCTCGGTCAGGATCCTCACGCCGTGAACGACGACGAGCGTGATCTCGAGTCGGCGATCGGCACCCAGGTCCGGGCCCAGCGCAAGAAGCTCGGCATGACCGTGGGCGAACTCGCGTCGCTGGCCGGGCTTTCCAACGGCATGCTCTCGAAGATCGAGAACGGGCTCACCTCGCCGTCACTGACCACGCTGAAGAGCCTGGCCGTGGCGCTTAACGTGCCGTTTACCGCGCTCTTCCAGCGTTTCGAGGAGCAGCGGGACGCCAGCCACGTGAAATCAGGCGAAGGCCTGAAGATCGAACGGCGCGGCACCCGCGCGGGCCACCAATACGCCTTGCTCGGCCATAGCGTGCACAAGCAGGTCGCGGTCGAACCCTACATGATTACCCTGACCCACGAATCCGAAGTCTTCCCGCTGTTCCAGCACGACGGCCAGGAGTTCCTCTATGTCGTCAGCGGCGCGATGGACTACCATCACGGCGGCCGCAGCTACCGCATGAATCCCGGCGATTCGCTGTTCTTCGACGCCGACGCCCCCCACGGCCCCGAAACCCTGTACGATGTGCCGGTGCGGTTCCTGAGCGTGATTGTGTATCCGCGGGGCGGCGACTGAGGCGTCGCCTTGGCTCTGCTCGTCTTTTTGTTCCTTCA
>CEUN01050941.1_pt1 | contig 11615 bp, 11 predicted proteins | sample 361501 | NCBI WGS metagenome assembly CEUN01 (sample SAMEA2622801, study PRJEB7988) | marine metagenome | biome: marine biome (ENVO:00000447); feature: marine epipelagic mixed layer (ENVO:xxxxxxxxx); material: "saline water (ENVO:00002010), including plankton (ENVO:xxxxxxxx)" | depth 120 m | reverse complement strand
CGCAACCCGCTCACGGATCGCAAGATCGTCGGCTTCGGGATCGCAGGCGGCCTGCTTGATATGTTCCATATTGTCCTACCTCAGGACTTTACGCGTTCGTTGGCAGGATCATAGATCGGTTGTTCCACCACCGTTGCAGTAAATCGTTGCCCCACGATGTCGACATCAAGCTGATCACCGAAGCGCTTGCTGTCGAGCAGGCTGAGCGGCGTGGCGATGGCCCAGCACCGGCACTCCTCAACCATCGCAAACAGCGATCGCACCGAGTTGAAGGTGAAGCGCTGGGGCGTGGTCAGCCGCACGCGCCGCAGATGCCGATCGATCGCGCGGCCCATCGGCATGGTCTGGTCGAAGTGCACAAACGGCGCGCGTAACAGAGTTTGCAAGGGCTCGTCCTTACCGCGCAGAAGGCCCGGCGCGGTCACCATCACATAGGGCTCATGCAGCAAAGGAAACCGCTCGTAGGTCGTCGGGTCATCGGGAGCTTCCGCGGTCACAATGATATCGGCTTCCCTGTGGAGCAGTGCGCCCGTCAGGCTGTCGGACTGGCCTGACCCCACGGTGAAGACGCAGGACGGATAGAGCTCGCTCAGGCGCCAGATCCGGCCCGGCGTCACGGTGGCATCGAGATCATCGATCATCGCCACGCACAGTTCCGGCATCGAGGCCAGGTTAAGCTCCATCATCTCCGCACGGGCTTCGCCGACAGCATCGAGAATCCGGTGGGCGTGGACCCGCAGCAACGATCCCGCCGGGGTCAGTCAGTGCGATGGGCCGCACGGCACGGTCAAACAGCCGCGCGCCCAAGACCTGCTCCAGGTTGGAGACTTGCTGGGTCACCGCCGAAGCGCTGGTGCCAAGCCTGCCCACAGCCAGCGCCATCGACCCCGCCTCCTCAACCGCGACGAAGACACGCAGGGATCGAAGCGTGAGATCGCCGTTATCGAGGGCTTGCCGTGGATCGTTCCGAAGGCTCTCGGTGCACATACGGCGATCAAATCACCTCATGCACGAACTGACAATCTCAGGTGAAGCGGGAGAAATCGATCTCTGCATCCTTGTCGAGCGTTTGGTCGACCGCTGCCATGGGATACTTCAGGCCGGTGGCGCAGTTGTAGAGTACGGCCCGGTCTCCGGGCCTCACCAGGCCTTCGGCCAGCGCACGCCGGTAGGCTTCAACGGTCGCCGCGCCCTCTGGACAGAGCAGAAGGCCGTCTTCCTTCGCGACATGGTCACGTGCGGCCATGATCGCGTCGTCCGGCAACGCCATGGCGAATCCGCCGGATTCCCGCACGGCCCGGATGATCAGGAAATCGCCGATTGCGACCGGCACTCGGATGCCCGCGGCCACCGTGTGGGCGTCTTCCCACAGCGGGGCATGTTCCTCACCGGCTTCCCAGGCCTTCACGATCGGAGCGCAACCTTCAGCCTGCACCGCCACCATGCGCGGCAGCGGACCGTCGATCCAGCCGATCTCCTTGAGCTCGTGGAACGCCTTCCACATGCCGATCAGCCCTGTGCCTCCACCGGTGGGGTAGAAGATCACATCGGGCAGGGTCCAGCCGAGCTGTTCGGCCAGCTCCAGGCCCATCGTCTTCTTGCCTTCGACCCGGTAGGGTTCCTTCAGCGTCGAGACATCGAACCAGCCCACGGCCTCCTTGCCGGCGCCGACGATCTTGCCGCAGTCATTGATCAGGCCGTTGACCACCCAGACATCCATACCCTGCTGACGAATCTCACGGATGTTGATGTCTGGAGTGTCGGCGGGGCACAGTACGGTACCCTTCTGCCCGGCACGTCGCGCGTAGGCCGCCATCGCGGCGCCGGCATTGCCGTTGGTCGGGATCGCGAGATGATCGAGACCGAGCTCCTTGGCCATCGAAACGGCCAGGCACAGGCCACGCGCCTTGAAGGAGCCTGTCGGCAGGCGACCCTCATCCTTCACCAGCGCCTTGCCCGGCTCCGCACCGAGTCGGGCCGTTGAGTTCGCAAGCGGAATGAGCGGTGTCACCACCTCGCCCAGAGACACGCGGTTTTCTGCCTGAGTCACCGGCAGAAACGGCGCGTAACGCCAGAATCCGGGCGCAGAAGAGGCTGCAATCGATGTCTTGTCGACCGAGGCCCCCAGCCGCTCCAGGTCATAGCGAACCAGCAAGGGCCGACCCACTTCGGACAGGCCCTGAACAACACCGGCCTCATAGCGCTGGCCGGTCATGGAGCATTCAAGATGGCTGACGAAAGTCTCGGTCATGGAAGGGCGCCCGTTTGTCTGTTGGCGGCACTCATAGGTGATGGCATGGCCAACGCCAAGGGGCGCGGACACTTTCAGCAATTGTGCAGTGCGAACTTAGCTCGGCTGAAGTGACGCGGCCTCCCCACTCGTGTTATCAGCCGCGCCATGTTGATGATCTCGAACATCACCGTGCGGCTTGGCGGCAACACGATCCTCGATCGCGCCTCGGCCACCATCGTGTCGAAGAGCCGTGTTGGGTTCATCGGCCGCAATGGTGCAGGCAAATCGACGCTGATGAAGGTGATTGCGGGAGTTCAGGAAGCCGACGACGGCAACATCGAGACTCCCCGTGACAGCCGTATGGGTTACGTCGCCCAGGAAGCGCCTACCGGTCCGGACACACCATTCGACCGTGTGCTTGAGGCCGACAACGAACGCGCCGCCCTACTGGCAGAAGAAGCAGCCACCGACGACAGCCACCGCATCGGCGAGATCCACGAGCGACTCAACGCTATCGACGCCCATAGCGCGCCGGCCCGTGCTGCGCGCATTCTGGCCGGCCTGGGGTTCGACGAAGAGGCTCAGCACCAGCCACTCGACAGCTTCTCCGGCGGCTGGCGCATGCGTGTCGCCCTGGCGGCGCTGCTGTTTTCGGGCCCTGACCTTCTGCTGCTCGACGAACCCAGCAACCATCTCGACCTCGAGGCCGCGCTCTGGCTGGAATCCTTCCTCAAATCCTATCGCGGCACACTGCTGGTCATCAGTCACGAACGCGATCTCCTGAACAACGTGGTCGACCACATCCTTCACCTGGAGGGCGGCAAGATCACGCTCTACAGCGGTGGTTATGATTCCTTCGAACGTCAACGCCGCGAACGGCTCGACCAGATCGAAGCCATGCGGGCCAAACAGGACAGTCAGCGCGCCCATCTGCAGGCCTTTGTCGACCGCTGGCGTTACAAGGCGCACACAGCGACCCAGGCCCAGAGCCGCCTGAAGGCCTTGGCGCGCATGGAACCGATTGCCGCAGCGGTTGAGGATTCGAGCCTGTCGTTCGACTTTCCGAACCCGGCGGAACTACGCCCACCGCTGATCGTCCTGGACCAGGCCGATGTCGGCTATACGGAAAACCAGCCGGTGTTGTCCGGGCTGAACCTGCGCTTCGAACCCGATGACCGCGTTGCCTTTCTGGGCCGCAACGGCAACGGCAAGACCACGCTCGCGCGTCTGCTGTCGGGTCGGCTTGAGGCCATGTCGGGGGCCATGAACGCCGGCGGCAAGCTACGCGTGGGTTACTTTGCACAGCATCAGGTCGAAGAGCTCTATCCCAACGACACGCCGCTGCAACACATGACGCGCCTGATGAAGGATGCCAAGCTCGGCGCAGTGCGCGCCCAGCTCGGGCGCTTCGGCTTTTCGGGCGAAAAGGCCGAACTGGCGGTCCGGCACCTGTCCGGCGGTGAGCGCGCCCGACTTGCGCTGGCGCTGATCACACGCGAAGCGCCCCATATGCTGATCCTCGACGAGCCGACCAACCATCTTGATGTCGACGCGCGCGAAGCGCTGGTGCAGGCGCTCAACGGCTACAGTGGTGCCGTGATCATTGTCAGTCATGACCGTCATCTGCTGGAACTCACGGCCGACCGCCTTGTACTCATCGCCGATGGTGCGGCCAGGGACTTTTCCGGGAGTCTCGACGACTACCGCGACATGGTCCTGGGCCGTTCGGGCTCGAACGACAACGAGAAGCAGGCAGCCAAATCGGGCACCAAGCTCAGCCGCAAGGAAGAACGGCGTCTGGCTGCCGAGGCGCGTGAGAAGACACGGGCCCTGCGCAAAGCCGTCGACAACGCCGAACGCGAGGTGAACCAGCTGACCGAACGTCAGAAGGATATCGATCGTGCGTTGTTCGATCCGAAGAACTACGATGGTCCGCAGAGCGCGTTGACGGCGACCGACCTGATGAAGAAGAGATCAGAGGTCGAACGATCCCTCGCCAAGGCCGAAGCACGATGGCTGGAAGCCAACGAAGCGCTCGAAGACGCCGACTCGGACGCGGCATGACAGAGAACCATATATGGCCAAGGATCTTCAGTTCGCGGTTGCCTATCTTACGGTCGAGGAACGCCTGCGCATCAGCGGCTCGTTCCCGGACGGTGCCGAGGTCACGCTGATGCTGACACGACCCCTGGCACGCAATCTGCTGGGCAGTGTCGGTCAGGTCGCCGAAATGATGGTGCCGGCCGAAAAGGTCGCCACCCGCCAGGCCAAGAAGGCTGTCGCCTCATTCAAGCGAGAGGCAGCGATTCAGCAGGCGGATTTCTCCAAAAAGTTCGAAGGCGGCGAGCCGCACCCGGAGCTGGGGGCCGAAGCGCAGCTCGTCACCGAGTTTCAGATTTCACCGTAGGACGACGGCAACATCCGCCTGCGCATGGTGCTGCAATCGAAGAAGTACATCGAGACCGCCCTGCCCTCGCAGACGTTCTGGGGTCTGATTCACCTGATTGAAAATCAGGCCAACACGGCCCAGTGGGATCTTGCCCCACGCACCCCCGTCGTGAAGCAGGCCGTGAAGGGCAAGCCCGAGGAACCGCCAGCCAAGCCCCGCCTCAACTGAGACCGGTCACCACCACTTGATGCGTGCGTCGGTGAAGAGTTCGAAGCCGTCGTCTGTCACCACGCCAGTCTCTTCGAAATCGCCGACATAGCCCATGTGGCGCACACTGCGTTCGACGCAGAGCACCATGTTCTTTTCCAGAACCGTGTGGTCGCTTTCGATCAGCCAGGGCGAATCCCATCCCAGGCCGACGCCATGGCCGAACCCCTTGAACGCACCTTCGAATTCGAAACCCAGGCTCTCGAGCTTTTCGCGGCCTGCACGCGCGACCTGAGACGCCGTCACGCCAGGCCTGATCTCGGCGATGGCTGCCTGAACAGCCAGCATCGGCCCCTCGAACACGCGGATCTGTTCGGCAGTCGGGTTGCCGATCGGCTTGGAACGGGCGTGGTCGAAGTAGTAACCATCCACAGCGCCGGAAATGCCGCAGTGGAACCAGTCACCGTCCTCGAGAACCTCCTTGCTGCCCCAGGTCGGGAAACTGGTGGCGACCATGGTGGGATTGTTGCCGCCGCGGCCCGAGGACATGAAGTTGTTGTAGAGGATGCCGCCGTTGGTCACGAGGATCTCCATGCCGGCCGCCACGACCTCGCCGTGCGTGCAGCCGGCCTCGGCCTTGATCAGCATGGCTTCAGTCGCCCGAGACCCGACCTGAGAGGCGTGACGCAGCTTTTCGACCTCCGCAGACGATTTGACCATGCGGAAGCGCCCCAGAAGCTCGTCGGTCGGCAGCCACTCCACCTCCGGGCAGGCCCCCACCAGCTTGGCATGCACGCTCCACGGCAGCGTGTCGCTACCGACGATGCCGACCTTGCCCTCGGTCAGGCCCGTTTCCTTCAACGCTTCGATCACTGAGGCGATCACATCACCGGTCACCACAACCTTGTCTATGGCCATCTCTTCGTCGCGCTTGGGTATGTCGTCGGCCACCAGGACGGGCTCGCCCTCGACCGGCAGCACAACGAACGCATGCGCGCGCGCCGTCCACTCGCCCGGCACATCGGGAATAAAGGGGAAGCGCGTGTAGAAATTCGTCAGATACTTCACGTCGCCATAGCGGTCGGTGGTGCCGCCGCCACGCGAACAGACCAGCAGTCCGGCCAGACCTTCGCGTGCAGCATCCTCGCGCACCCGGGCTCGGCGTTCGGCAAATTCTTCGGCTGGGACCTCGGTCATGACTGCGCCTCCCTGATCGCCTGCCATACTTTCATCGGCGTGGCAGGCATGTCGATTTGCTCAATACCCAGAGGCGCCAGCGCATCAACAAGCGCGTTGATCACCGCCGGGGGGCCACCGATCGCACCGGCCTCGCCGTTGCCCTTGGCCCCCAGTGGATTGCGCGGTGTGGGCACCACGATGCGGTCGGTCTCGATCATCGGCAGGTCGCTGGCGCGAGGCAGCTGGTAGTCCATGAACGTCCCGGTCAGAAGCTGGCCGGTCTCGCGGTCATAGACTGTGTCCTCCATCAGGGCCTGACCGATGCCCTGCACCACGCCACCGTGAACCTGGCCATCAACCAGCATCGGGTTGATCACGGTGCCGACATCATCGACCGCGACGTAACGCATCAGGCTGACGACACCGGTTTCGGGATCAACCTCGAGTTCGCAGATGTGCGTGCCGTTGGGATAGGTCGGACCGTCCTTAGGCTTGAAGCTGCCGATCACCTGGAACCCGATCTCCTCGCCCGCCGGCAGATTCATCGCGTTATAGGACCGGGCGGCGACCTCTTCGAGGGAGATCGTTCGGTCGGTGCCTGCAATACGGAAGACACCGTCCTCGAACTCAATGTCGCCCTCGGCTGCCTCCAGTAGGTGGCCGGCAAGGCGCCGGCCCTTCTCGATCGCCTTGTCGACGGTGATGGCCGCCGCACTGCCAGCGACGGCGATGAAGTTTGAACCGCCGTTGCCCGACCCGAAGGGCACGAGGTCGTTGTCCCCCTGCAGCACGCGAATACGTCCGGGGTCGATTCCCAGTCCCCCTGCGACAATCTGGGTGTAGGCGGTCTCGTGGCCCTGCCCGTTTGTCTGTGTGCCGACCTTCAGCAGCACGCCGCCCGACGGGTCGATCCTGAGGTCGACCATATCAGGCCCGATCCCGCCGCAACGATCAAACACGCCGGTGACGCCCAGCCCCCGCATCTTTCCGCGCGCCTCGGACTCCGCACGTCTGGCCGCAAAGCCGTCGGTGTCGGCAAGCTCGGAGGCGCGGGCCAGGTGCCGGTCGAACTCGCCGCAGTCATAGACAAAACCCAGACCGGTATCCCAGGGAAACTGGTCAGCCGCGACATGGTTGATCCGCCGGATCTCGGCGCCGGAGATACCAAACTGACGCGCCGCCTTGTCGAGCAGTCGTTCGACCATGAAGCCGGTTTCCGGCCGCCCCGCACCACGATAGGCATCGATCGGCACGGTGTTGGTCAATACACCGCGCACCTCGGTGTGGATGGCCGGAATCGCATAGGCCATGGATTGCACGGCAGTCGACGCCAGGGTCGCCACGAAAGGCATAAAACTCGACACATAGGCCCCGAAGTTCGAGATCATGTCGACATGCAGTCCGGTGATCCGATGATCGGCATCAAAGGCCATACGGCCCGTCATGATGCGGTCGCGCCCCTGCAGATCGCTCACGAAACTCTCGCTGCGGTCGGCCGTCCATTTCACGGGCCGTCCCAGCCGCTGCGCAGCGAGCAAGACCAGAACGTATTCGTGAAACAGGAAATTCTTCATGCCGAAGGCGCCGCCTACATCGCCGGTCAGCACACGCAGGTCGCTTCCCGGGATACCCAAAGTCCGCGCCAGGGGATCAGCAAGCTTGTGAGCCCCCTGCGAACAGACATGGAGGGTGTAGCGCCCAGAAACAGGGTCGTGCTCGCCGACAGCCGCGCGCGGTTCCATGGGGGCGACCACAACACGGTTGTTGTCGACCTCCAGGTCGACCACATAGGCGGCCTGGGCGAGGGCCCGGCGCGTGGCATCGGCATCACCGATCTCCCAGCGCAGAATCTCGTTGCCCCGGACCTGCGGCCAGATCTGCGGCGCACCGGGCTCCAGCGCCTGGGCCGTGCCAATGGCAGGATCGAGAGGGTCATAGTCGACCTCGACCAGCTCGGCGGCATCACGTGCTGCTTCCGCTGTTTCCGCGATGACAAAGGCGACCGGCTCGCCGACATGGCGCACGCAATCAGCAGGCAGTACGGGATGCGGAATGTCGGGCATCTCCGAGCCGTCGCTGTTCTTGAGCGTCACACCGGACGGCATTGGGCCGATCCCCGCGGCCCCAAGATCGGCCGCCGTCAGCACCATCACGACACCAGGGGCATCCAGGGCCAATGATGCATCGATGGCGCCCAGCGCTGCATGGGCATGAGGTGAACGCACGGCCACGCCATAGAGCTGGCCGATCAGGTTGACGTCATCGGCATAACGCCCGAGCCCGCGAACAAGGCGAGGATCTTCCGTGCGCGGGTTGGGTTGACCGATACCGAACTGCATGACTGCTCTGCTTTCTCAGACGGCTTCGGCGATCGCCTTGCCGAGTTCTGTCGTGTTAGCCTTGCCGCCGAGATCAGGGGTCAGGGCTGCAGGTTGCTTCAGCACCGCTTCGATAGCCGTCATAACGTCGGCAGCCGCGGCATCATGCCCGAGGTGTTCCAGCATCATCGCCCCGGACCAGATCTGGCCGATCGGATTGGCGATGCCCTGGCCGGCGATATCCGGAGCCGAACCGTGCACCGGTTCGAACATGCTGGGTGCCGTCTTCTCCGGATTGATGTTGGCGCTGGGTGCAATACCGATGGACCCCGCCACGGCCGGGCCGAGATCGGACAGGATATCGCCAAAGAGGTTGGAGCCGACAACCACGTCAAACCAGTCGGGATGGCGCACGAAATGAGCCGTCAGAATATCGATGTGGTACTTGTTGACGGAGACGTCGGGGAAGTCGGCACTGACCGCCTCAACCCGTTCGTCCCAGAAAGGCATCGTATGGAAGATGCCATTGGATTTGGTCGCCGACGTCAGATGCTTCTTTGGTCGACCCTGGGCCAGCTCAAAGGCGTAACGCAGAATCCTGTCCGTGCCGCATCGCGTGAAGATGCTGGCCTGCTGGACGAGTTCCTGGTCGGTACCCTCATAAAGCCGCCCGCCGACCTGGCTGTACTCGCCCTCGACATTCTCACGGACGACCCAGAAGTCGATCTCCTCGGGCGTCCGGTTCGCCAGCGGACACGGCACACCTTCGAACAGGCGCACGGGCCGGATATTGGCGTATTGATCCATCGCCCGCCGGATCGGGATCAGCAGGCCCCAGAGCGAGATATGATCGGGAACACCCGGCCAGCCTACGGCGCCAAGATAGATCGCATCGAAGCTACGGAGCTGCTCCAGACCGTCTTCAGGCATCATGCGTCCGGTGTTGGCGTAGACCTCACAGGACCAGTCGAACGCGGTCCATTCGAAGGCGATCCCGTGGCGCGTGCCAGCAGCCTCCATAGCCCTGATGCCTTCAGGCATGACCTCCTTGCCGATACCGTCTCCGGCAATCACGGCGATCCGATTGGTTGTCGCGGCAGTCACGGCCCTAGCTTCTCCGACACGGGTGGCACGTCGGAACCTTAGCCCGTTCTTGCGCCGTGGTGCCACCGGGGATAGAGCAGCAGCCATGTCCCAGGTACCCATCATCAATCCCGAGGCAGGGCGACCCATGCCGCTGCTCAACACTGTGGCGTTGCGCACGCTCTATTGCCGGGAAATCCACCGGTATCTGAAGGGCTGGCAGATGAGCATTGCCGGCCCGTTGCTCAACGTCCTGCTGTTCATGGCGATTTTCGGCCTTGCTCTCGCAGGACTGCGCGCCGACACGGCCGGCCTTCCGTTCCTCAACTATGTCGCACCGGGTCTTGTGGTCATGACGGCCATGCAGACGGCGTTCGAAATGACCGCCTGGGCCACGATCGACGCGAAGATCCGCGGCAGCCTAGCCTCCCTGATCTGCGCCCCGATGCGGCCGAGCGAACTAACCGGCGTGCTGCTGGCCGCAGGCACGACTGCCGGTCTTTCGACCGGTCTGATGGCCTTGCTAGCGACACAGGTCTTTGTCGACACCGTACCGCCGTTGCCCTTGATGGCGCTGCCCTATGCCCTGTTGGGCTGTCTTTTGACAGCCGCAGCCGGCCTCATCACGGGGCTGGTCGCCGTGAAGTTCGACCACGTCGCCAATGTGGCGGGACTGGTCGTGGCGCCAGTGATCTTCCTCTCCGGTGTGTTTTTCCCGGTCTCGGCCTATGGCTTAGGGCTCGATGCCCTAGCACACTTCAGTCCCGCCTTCTGGGTGATCGATGGCGTGCGCCACAGCCTCACCGGCGTCGCGGAAGCGACCTTGCTGACATCACTGCTCCCGCTCGCTGGCGCTGCTCTCCTGATGGCCTTGGCCGCTCATCGCATCGTTGCGACAGGCTACAAGGTGAAACAGTGACGTGATGGGACGTGATCTCGTCCCCCGATACCGTCCTGCTAGACTGCTGCAATGAACCGAACGCCGGTCCTTCTTTTCGCCTTGATGGCATGGGCGTCTGCCTCCCAAGCAGCGGACCTCAGCGGTCCCGCGGACGCGGTCGACGATGACACGCTCATCGTCGCGGGCTAGGCGGTACGACTTTCCGATATCGACGCACCACCACTCGACGCGATGTGTGAACGCAACGGCCAGACGATTCCCTGAGGTCTGATCGCCAAGGGCGCTCTGCTCGACCTGATCACCGCCCTGGAGGTCGAATGCGATCTTCTGCAGGTCACCATCAACGGCATGCCCGCCACGCTGTGCCGGGCGGGCGGCTTCGAGGTCAACGGCAACATGGCCTACACAGGCTGGGCCCTTCCGGCCCATGGAATCTCAGCGTTCGATGATATCCGTGACGGCGGCCGGGAAGACCAGCGGGGGCTCTGCGCGACGGATTACGTCGCGGAATCGCCCTGACGGAACCGATCCTCAAGCGCGTTCAGCCCGGCATCAAAAATGCCGCTGATCGCTTCGGCAGCCACATCATCAGGTGCGCCCGCAGGCATAAAGGTGCTGGACCAGACGACCTCACAGGCATCTGAGCTGTCTTCCTTCACGCGCAGCGTCGCCGTGAACTCCACGACCGGCAGGCGACCGCCATCGGCGATTGCATAGCGGTAGTGGCGGTCGTGATCATCGTGATGCAGGAGGACTTCGGTCACCCTGATGCCGCCCACAACCAGAAGCCGGCGCACCATGCGCCCGTCCTCAGACCCCAGGACAGAGTCTAGCACGGCGGGGTGCCAGCTGGTCATGGAATCAAACGGTCCGATCAGCGCCCAGACATCAGCGGCTGATGCTTCAAGACGGATCGACCGGCTCACATCGGTCATTGCAGAAGTCCGGCCTTGTCTGAATGCATCATCATCTCCTCAGTTCGCATCTCCGCAGCATCGACGCCCACCGATTGCCGATCCATAGTAACGGCAGTCAGACGGGGGACAATGCGATGAAGCGCATCGTTGAGAACTTCTCGAACTCGGTTCGCAACATCGAAAACATCTGGATTCCGATGTCCGACGGTACGCATCTGGGCGCGCGCATCTGGATGCCCGACGATGCCGAGGACCATCCCGTGCCGGCCATTCTGGAATACATCCCTTACCGCAAGCGCGAGTCGACCCGGACGCGGGACGAACCCATGCATCGTTACTTCGCCGGTCACGGCTATGCCTGCCTGCGGGTCGACATCCGGGGCTCCGG
>CEUN01060713.1_pt1 | contig 11616 bp, 11 predicted proteins | sample 361501 | NCBI WGS metagenome assembly CEUN01 (sample SAMEA2622801, study PRJEB7988) | marine metagenome | biome: marine biome (ENVO:00000447); feature: marine epipelagic mixed layer (ENVO:xxxxxxxxx); material: "saline water (ENVO:00002010), including plankton (ENVO:xxxxxxxx)" | depth 120 m | reverse complement strand
GATCCCGCCCATGGAGAATCCGTAGATCATCACGGTCTCTGGATCAACATATTCAAGCTGTTTGAGCGCGCGCAGGACTTCCCGATTTCCGGATAACTCAGTTTCAAAATCCACGTCACGCAACGGACCTCCTTCACTGTCACCACACCCCGACCGTTCGACGCGCATCGTCACATAGCCATTCCTGGCCAGGTTTGCCGTGACGAACCAGATCAACGGCTTGGGCTTTGAGTTCTTTGGTGTATCGCTTGCGAGGCATTAACATGACTATCGACTGTCTCCTATCTGGTGGTCCAGGAATCTAGCGCACCTCACTTTTCGGATAGAACTTTCAAGAAAGTAGCGACGTCCGGCACATCCGCCCCACCCAGTTTCACGACAATGTCTCCATCAAAAAAACCGCCTCCTGCCGCAGAAGTCCCTGCGATGACCTTCTTGAGCAGCACCCCCGCCTTCTCCAATCCCGGCACCTCACGTTGTTCTTCGGTCAACCCGGCGAGTTGTGCTCCGAACATCGCCTTCCGACGCAGTTCACCAGCAGCCTGCAGTTCGGCGACCAGACCGAGCACTGAGATGCCAATAGGGAGAAACCGGCAATTCAACATGCGCCCATCCCAAGTCGAAAAACTGCGCGAGCGCGAGTCCAGCGGACAAACTAATCCGCCCACAAATCCCGTTCCGCGGCCTGGCGCAACAGAGCCATCGCATCAACTGTCAACAGGTATCCATCCTTCTCCAGTCGCAACACAGCATCAGTGTAGGCTTGCAGATAGACACTGCGAGATGGGTAACGCTCACGAACCGAAAACCTCGGATCGGTCGTTCGCAACCGATCCGCCATACTCTTCGCGAGCGCAATGTATGATCCATGCAAACCGGCAAGCACTCCACCGGCGCCATACTTCTCCGAACGGAGATTCCATCCCATGTAAGTCCCAAGCGGAACCTCAACATCTGGCAGGCGAATCCCAGCCAATTCGTTTCCGTCACGATCGACAGCAGGAACCAGCGTCGTATAAGCCGACCCAACTTTCGGAGGAACAATGGTCGCCACACCATCACTGTGCCATCGCGGACCCAGATCCAAGCGCAGGGGCTGATAGCGATGATTGACCACGCCGACACCGGGAATCTCTGGAAACTGATTCTGAAAGGTTTCCATGTTCACCAAGGTTCCATCATCAATTCTTGGGTAGCGACTGGCTGGCGGTTCGGTTCCGTCTTCCACCCACTTGTCCATCGCGACCAGCAGTGCCCGCAACACGAGGCCACGGTGCTTCAACGGATTGCGCGGGTTCTGACAAATCCCTTTGTCCGTTGGTCCGCCTCCGAGATGTTGCGCGCCTGCAATCGAATAGATGCGGACGTTCGGCGCGATCTTCAGGTCACGCTTGCCTTCCACATCCGTATGTAAAAGCGAAGCCGCGCGGGACCAGTACTCCGTCGCGGATTGCACAAAGAACATTTTCGGGATCCCGTCCTTTCCCCGCAATCGCGCCAGTGAATCACCCTCCTGCCCCGTCACGGAATCCGTCTGGGGAAACGGCGTGAAGGGAAAGAATTCCGACGGCGACAGGTTCGATCGACGGTAAGTGCCATAAACTGTCGCCATTGCGAAACGATAGTTGAACAACCCCTTCCCGGCACCGGGAACCAGCAGGATCGCTCCGTCAAACACCTTCCGATCTGCAAGATCTACATTGAGCCCCTCATACAAGAAGTGATGGATGAGCCGGCCCGATTGAGAGATCCCGAAGATCGTCGCCTGCCGGATGGCGCCGCGAACTGGATTGACCCGCCCATCTCGATCCTTATCCGCATATCGGAAGAACGAGACGGCATCCCTCAATCCCGCCAAACCAAGTCCGGATACCCTCGGATCACGCGCCGTGTAGACCAGATCGTAAAGCCAGCCCGGGCGGAAGCCATCCTTCACGTAGAGGCTCGTGGCGTCCGGCACAACCTTACCTTCCTCGAATCGGGCAAACGCCCAACGATCGCGCGGGACCACACGGGTAGGAGCGTTTCTGGATTCCCGCATCATCAACGTCGCGCCCGCATTATCGAGCGAGACGGATGGATAAGCTTTCGAAGTTCCCCAAGGGCTCCAGAAGTACGGCCTGCTGAAGGCCGCTTCATCCACGGAGATTTCGACGTGATTGCGACCGGTAATGGACCTGCCGTCCGCTCGCCTGGCGATCGGCAACCCAGCCAATAATCGCCCGGTGCCATCCGCCGTCACGTCTCCATTCCACCCGGTCCACAACAGGGCATAACCACGTTCCAACAGGAATCCATTGCCGGCATGCACCATCGTCGAAGGTTCGTTCGTGCGCTCGCCCTCGTTGAATGTCCACAAGGCCAGCTTGTTGCCGCGATTATGAACGTCGTACAAGAGACAACCGTTGCCCTTCGCCGGATCGACAGGCTTCAACAGAAAGAAGTCCGACCAGAATTCCACCTTCCCCATGCCGTTTCGTGGCGCGCGTTCGAGATCGGTAATCCGAGCATTGCCGACATGACCCGGCGCAACTTCGAAATAGAGACGCCCCGCAATCGATTCGTAGGCACCCGTTCGACCAAAGCGATGTCCGTCAGCGAAAGGTTTCCGGGAATTGATCTCAATGCGCACCACTTCCGCAACCGAGGGACTGACGTGGCAAAGCAAAGCCAACGTCAACAGGGGGAGACACTTGAATGACATGCTGAGCCGGACGCTAAGACGAAATGAAGCGACTGAACAGACCCGAACGATCACTGTGTCGGACATTCGGAAATCGCTGATCGATCTTGCATAATGCCACGCGGCGCAAATAGTCCCCGCATGACCCGCATCATCCTGGCTCTCGCAGCAACAACCCTCGTCCTCAACGCGCAGGAAGCCGCCAAACTGAAGGCCAAACTCGATCAACTCCCGAAACCGTGGGTGAAGAAACTTCATCGACTGAGTGCCGATGAATACGAGGCAACCATCCGGCATTGGGAGAAAAAGCACCCGAAGCTCCTCACCGTGGAAGTTCCCGGCAGGACGCGTGAAGGCGAACCGCTGTATCTCTTGAAGATCACCGATCCGGATTTCCCGGATAATGACAAACAGATCGCGCTGATCTCGGCACTGCACGGAGGCCCCGAGCGTTCCGGCACAACCACCGCCATGCACTGCATTGAGTGGATGCTCAGCGATGACGCCGAGGCGAAGGAAACCCGACGGAAACAAATCGTACTCTTCATGCCGATCATGAATCCCTACGCCTACTTCAAGACGGATCGCTTTGGTAATTCCGTCGGCATTGATCCCTACACCGGCGCCGATACGCGCAATTGGAATCTCGAAGATCTCACCTACAAGCAGGCTGACGAAGTGCCCGAGATCAAGGCTTTCATCAAAGTCGTGGACGAATACAAACCGGAGGTGCATCACGACCTCCACGGGACGGGGCTGCAGGAATACACCGTAGATCTCCTCGGTACGCGTCAACGCTATGCCGGACAGACAATGATCGAGATCTCCGGCTCGGCATATTCCAACTATGCGCTGCGCCCGTGGGATTGGCGCGTGACCGATGCCATGAACGCGGCCGGTGAAGCTGAGGGTTATCCTTACGATCGATTTGAAGCCGACATGCAACGCTCCTTCTGGTCACCCGATCTGCGTGGCCGGACCCAGATCTTCTGGCGCGGCCGTCCACGCTTCTATACCTCCCAATACGCCTTCGCCAAATACCACACCATGACCTCATGCCTTGAGGTCGGCTGGGAGAAAAGCGGACTCGCCCGCACCAAGGGACTTCTTCGGATCGGCAACGGCATCTGGCCTACGCGCAACCAACCCGGATACCCCGTCGACCGCCTCGGTGGTTTCATCGGCCACTTCATCACGGCTTATGGAAAGACGGCGTCTCAACGACGAACGAGCCGAGAAGAGCTTTGGAAACTTCAGGAACAGATCGACCAGGCGATCCTATATCCTCAGACCGAAGGCCGCATTATGTACGTCGCAGCAGTCGGCAAAACAGCCGCCAGCGTCTTTCATGATCGACCTCACGAATTCGCGATCCGCCTGAAAAAAGTTCCCGGCGTCGATGTCGAAGTCATCAACACGTTCATGAACGCCGGCCCGGAAGTGAAACTCGCCATCTTCCGGCCTCACGATCGAAACGCTGACGGAGCGGTCATCGAAAACGGCATCGGCTTCCACCTCCGCATTCCTTATCAAAATCCGAAGATCGCCGATGTCCGCGTCAATGGGCACGAATTGAAGAACGACCTCCTCGACGGTTGGACCACCTGGAATGCCAACGCCTACACCCACATGAAGATCAACATTCCACCGGCGAAGGCGAAGAAGCAGAACATGTACATCATCACCTGCGCCTACCGCCCGGATGTGAAACGTGAGTATGGATGGGTTCCACCGAAGGAAGTGCTCAACAAACTTGGCCAGTAGGTCGAAACTTCAATCAAGCTCATCCCCAACCGAACTTTGCGAAGGCAACAAAAAAGTCTTCACCAACTCGCCTTGCCCACAGGCAATCAGGCCATCGAAACACTTGTACCATTGCCCTTCAGGCACCTCGGGATTGGTGTCCATCCAGGCAGCCGGAACGATAAGATCCGATTCGGTGAACTCGCGCATCATTGATGCGATCAATAAGGTGACGCAATTCGAACGACGACCTGACAAACTCTGAACTAATAATCTCGAAACGGCCCGCGCGGCTCAGCTTCCTCCATCTCCTTCTTCCAATTCGCAAACCGGCCTTTGAGTTTCCTGAGCATGTCGGGACGGGCTTCGGACAGGTCCTTTTTTTCACCGGTGTCCTTCGACAGATCGAACAACCCGCCATAGGTCGGGGTGTCCACCCACTTCCAGTTCCCCACACGGGCAGCGCGCAGGTCCTTGCGTTCCCAGAACATTTCCTTTCGGGGTGACTTCTTCTTGCCCTGAAGAACCGGGAGCAGATCAAAGCCATCAAGTATGAGGTCGGCGGGCACCTTGGCCTTGGCCAGCTTGGCGAGGGTCGGGAAGATTTCGAGGCTGGTGAGGAATTCATGGTTCACCTTGCCGGCGGGGATTCGGCCCGGCCAGCGCATGACGCTGCATACGCGGATCCCACCTTCCCACATCCTGCTCTTGCCACCTTTCAACGGCCGGTTGTCAGAACCGCCTCCTCCTCCGTTGTCCGAAAAGAAAATCACCATCGTGTTGTCGGCGATCTTCTTTTCGTCGAGGAAGTTCAGCACACGCCCGATCGATTCGTCCATGCAGGTCACCGAAGCCATGTAATCGCGAACGCGTTTTTCCTTCGAAGGGACAGTGGTTTCCTTCCCGTAGCGCGTTCCCTGTCGCCATAGATTCTTCACGGGTGGATACATCTTCTCGTATTTTTCCGGAGCCTGGATGGTCCCGCGGATTTTCGGATCCAAGGCGGACGAACCGTGCGGTGCGTTGAACGGCAGGTAGAGGAAGAACGGACGCTCCCAGTTCTCGTTCAGGAAACGCATCGCCTCGCGCTCAAACAGGTAAGTCGCATACGTGCCCTTGTCTTCCTCTGTGGGTTGGAGATTTCGATACATGCTCGGCACGCCGTAGCGCTCGTGCGTGTAGTAATCGATGCCGGTGTTGACGAAGCCGTAGAAGTCATCGAAGCCACGCGAGGTCGGCAGGTAGCGCTTCAAGGTTCCGAGATCCCACTTGCCATAGATCGCACTGGTGTAGCCGGCGGTCTTCAAGGCCTTTGGCAACAGAATCTCGCGTTCGTCCATGCCTCCAATCCTTTCGAAAGTCGATTGGTACTCAGCGTGGGTATACTTCTTTCCGTAGTCTGGCGCTTCATTGCGGATCATGTCATAGACGCCGTTGCGTTGCGGATATCTCCCGGTCAACAAACTCCCCCGCGACGGCGTGCATGCCGGCCAGGAAACGTAGAAACTGGTCAGCCGCGTTCCTTCCCGGCAAAGGCGGTCGAGGTTGGGGGTGATGATGTTGCGTTGCTTGAGGATTCCAAAATCTCCGTAGCCCTGATCATCAGAAACAATAAGTACGATGTTTGGCTTCGAGGCGGCTTGGGTTTGAAGGCAGGCAAGAGCTGTCAGGATGCAGACGAGCGGACGGACGAACTTCATGTGACAATGGAGACACGCGTCGATTCAATGGAAAAGGCTTTTCGGGTGTGGGAGACCTTCGGTCGGTCTGGTTAAACGGTCAGGAGACCGCTCCACAACTGAGTTTGATCATCCCCACACGACACATCCTGAAAAGGCCTGAGCGGGCGCCATTGGATTGAAGGGGGTTGCCGACCAGTGGCCGGCGCTCCGTTTGGAATGACCAATCGCTCAGGCGGGAACGGGCACGCCGTTCTCGCGCCGGACCTGATCGAAGTATTCCTCGGCGACGATGTAACCGACACAGTCCTTCGAGCCACATTTGCAAGGATAGTCGCGGTAGCTGTCTAGACTGTATCCGTAATTGAAGGTCACTTCGTCACCCGGCTGGATGTCCTGGTCTGCGACGAGGTAGATGTGGTCCTCGTCTTGTTCCGCGCTGCAGTTGGGTACGCAACTGTGGTTGAGCAGGCGGGCGGGATTCCATTCCACGTTTCCATCGAGATCGAAATCGTCGTTGAGGCAGAAGATGTATTCGTTGTAGTCCTCGCACATCTTCGAAGACTCATCCTTGGTAATATGCCGGCCGACATACTCGATCACGCGCGTGCCGGAGGGAATGGCTTTACGGGCAAATGCGCCCCGGCCTTCAATCTCGGAGTAGCGAAAGAGAAGGAACTCGGTCGCTTCGGCGACTTCGATTTCATCACTGCACTTGCCCTGTCGACGGGCCTTGAAAGCCTCGGCTTCTTCGTTCTCGCCGCGCAGTTCGCCTTTCTTCTTTTTTGCTTTCGATTCGCCCATCGAATTATTGAAGGTGAGAACGTGTCATTTTCGACACGGTGAAGTCAATGTTACGGAAGCATTCGATCGCTTGAAAACCCTCATCGGCGGATCGCCGTCATGAATCCGCGATCGGCAATCGTCTTGCGATGGGGGCCCGTCTCAAAACCCAGCTCGTTGAGAATCGATCCGTATTCAGCGGGGGTATAGCACTTGCCTTGAGTGATGTTCATGAGCAGGGCGGAATACTCTGCAACGGGGAGCGGGCCGGTCTTGTCATCATTGATAAAGGCTTCGTGAATGATGAGCAAACCTCCGGCAGGAAGCGTTTCAGCGGATCTTTCCAACAGCATTCGAACCTCCGGGAAGTCCCAATCGTGCAAGACATTAGAAAGCAACACGACATCGGCATCGCGCGGCCATGGATCGGCGAACATGTTGGCCGTCGTCACGGACACTGAACCTTCTAGTTTGTGACGCACAATTTCTTCACGTGCGATCTGATCGACAGGTGCCTGTTCCATCACAATCGCTTCAAGATGGGGATGGGCCGCAACCATTGTGCAGGCGTAGATCCCCGACCCACCCCCGACATCCAACACGCGCTTGCCATCCTTGAGCTCAGGCGCAAGTGCTTGCGCGAGCTTTTGACCGAACGCCTTGCCCCGACAATTCATGAGTTCAGTAAATCCGCGGGCAAACTCCTCTGAGAGCATGGATTCGTGCCAATCATTCCCGTCCTCCTTCGCCTGCCAATTCGCTGGCTTGCCAGTTCGAAGGACTTTTAGAAATTCGTGCACAATCGGCGTGTCCTGAATCGGCGCATAGTATGGCCCCAGAAACCAGTCCGATCCGCGAACGAGGTGTTCGCGAGCCAGCTCAGTCAGTTCGTGACGATCGTCGTCATTCGTCGTCAGGAATCCATTCGCGCGAAGCAGAGTCAGCAGCACATCAGCAGGGCGTGGGGCGAATTCAAAGTGCTCGCAAATCGCCTTTGTGTCCGCGCCCGCATTGTCATTCAGCCACGTGAAGAAATCGAAATGTACGATGGCCGCAGCCAGGAGTTCAGCCGCGTATTGGCGATCGCGGTAACGAAGGATCTGCGCCGGATCGGTAACGGGAGCGTTGCGGAGATTCGCACTCATGCGCAACGGTGGGCGGATTTGGCGCGGATTGAAAGCGAGTTGATCAACTGCTGAAACCGGGTGTCAGAAATTGTCTGACGCAAATCTAGCTACACCTAGGGAGTTTCACTCGGGCAGATTCCGTTTTCCCCGATACCTTGCCACGCAGCTGAAAAGCAACCTGCTCAGTTAAGAGGTCATGAGTAGCGATGGTAGAGTTACACTACCCCAGGTGCTGAACTGTCTGGAGCCGGGAGGACTCGAGAACGGGATGGCAAACGTTGCCAATCGTCTTCCCGAGTCTGAATTTGATGTGCATTTCTGCTGTCTGGAGGCAGGCGGAGAGTTTGTCGATCGCCTCCAACGCGCGGAAAACGTGGTGGAGTTGAAACGCCACCCCGGCTTTTCAATCAAGACCGTCGCGCGCCTGGTCAGCGTGATCCACAAGGTAGAGCCGGACGTTGTCCATTCGCACAATCTCGCGCCACTCACTTACTCCGCCCTCGCGACTGGCTTTGGCGTCTGGAAGCCGCTGCTGCAGGGCGAACATGGGGTGCTCCCTGGCGAAAAAGGTTCGGATAAGCGCCTGAAATTCCGAGGCCGCCTCTATCACGCCTGCAAGAAGATCCACACCGTTTCGGAAGACCTTCGCAGTTGGTTGATCGGCAAGGGCCACAAACCGTCGAAGATTGTCGCGGTCGTAAACGGCGTGGACGTGGAGCGCTTCGCTCCCGGCGATCGTGCCGAAGCTCGGCATTCCAGCAGACGGGGAGTTCATTGGGATCGTCGGCCGCATGGTCCCCGGCAAGAAACACCGTGTGCTGTTTGATGCCTCCGAACAAATCTCCAATCAATTTCCAAGTTCCCGCCTGCTGGTGGCCGGCGGTGGCGGCAGTTGCGAAGCGGAAGTGAAACAGGCCGCGAAGAATTCTCCGGTCAGCGTTCGGATTCATCTCGTCGGTTTTCAATCCGATATCGTGCCCTGCTACCGCGCGATGGATCTGCTCTCGGAACCGGAACAGCGTCATGCCATGGAAAGCGCCATCCTCAACCGTTTCACCATGCAGCGAATGGCAAACTACTACGCCTCATTGTATCGCGAGATCGTCGCGCCGAAGCAAAGCAAACAGAGGGGCGCCCGCCTGGATTCAGACGTCAGTGTCTTCGAACAGACGGCAGGTGATCGACAAATCCAGCATCCGTCCGCCGGAGTTCCGCGACCACACGACGCCGGAGCGAGGTCAGGCGCTCGGCTTGAGACCCACTAGCAGCCAGGTTGTTGAGTTCTGCCGGATCGTTCTCGAGGTCGTAGAGTTCCTCCGTCTCTCCTTCCACCAAGGTGCGCACGTATTTGTAGCGCCCATCCTGCAACATTACATACCAGGGCACGCCCGCCGTATTCCTCAGCAACTTGGGATCGGTTGGGATGGTGTCGGTATCCGAGCCGTACGAACGTCCTGTATGAACCATGAAGGCCGCGCGACCAGACTTCCTTCCGGGATTCTTGAGCAAGGGAGTGAGATCGCGTCCATGCAGCTTCCAGGGTTCGTTCATGCCTGCGAAGTTGAAGAAGGTGGGGATCAAGTCAGGACCGCTTACCGGCGTATCGCAAACTTTGCCTGCGGGAAGTTGTTTCGGCATGGAAACGATCAAGGGAGAACGAATCGTCGCGTCGTATGCAGCCACCTTGGTGCGGAAGCCATGCTGCCCCCAGGCAAAGCCCTGATCCGCAGTGAACACGATAAGCGTGTTCTCATACTGGCCGGTTTCCTTGAGCGTTTTCACCAACTGCCCCACGGCTTCGTCCAGCGCCAAAACGCCTTGATGATACTGGCGAACCCAACTGCTCAGGTCACTGCCGTGCAACCCGCGCGTTGCGCTCAGTTCGCCGGTCGCGCGTCGACGCCCCTTGTATTGGGGTAACCCATCCTCGCCTTTGAACCAGCTGTTGATCTCCTGCATGTAGGCGGGCTTGCCGGGGCGGGGAGGATAAATGTCCGCGGGTATCGGCACTTGCACATCAGGGTAATCATCCAGGTGCCGCTTGGCCGGGGTATACGGTCCGTGCACCGCGCCGTAACACAGCCAGAGATACCACGGCTTGTTTGGATCACGACCTTCACCCTTGAGATAATCGACCGCCCACTTAGTGTAATTGTCGGTGGTGTATCCCTTGACCATCCGCGCCTCGCCTCCGTTGAACTCCGTCATCTGGTCCTTGTAATAGCTGCCCGCGTTTGAGGTGTGGCGGGGGCGGTTCCAGACGATCTGAAAATCCCAATCACGTCCGAATCCCGTGTCCGTACCCGTATGCCACTTGCCGATCTGCGCCGTCTGGTAACCGTTGTTCCGGAAGACGCTTGGCCAGAACCGACATTTCTTCGGATCGTACTCGCTCCCCGGATACTTCCCCACCATCCGCATGGATTCCACCGCGTGCTGGTATTGCCCCGTCAGCAATGACGCGCGCGAAGGCATGCACCAGGTCCCGATGTAGGCATACTTGAATCGCACCCCCTTTGCAGCCAGCGCGTCAATATTCGGCGTCTTCACGAACGAATACGCCTCCGGATAACAACCAACCGTACGGTGCGAATGATCATCGGTGTAAATGAACAGAATGTTCGGACGTTCCTCGGCTGACGCAAAGCCGAACACCGCGAGACAGAACAAGGACAACAGGCGATTCATTAAGCGCGAGGTTGGTCAGTCCATCGGGCCAAGGCAAGGTTGATTGATCGATCTAATCCAAGCAATTAGCGCCACGAAACTGCCCTCCACAACCGACATTGACGCCACGCGGCAATTACGCTTCTGTCGGACTCCGTCAATTGATTCGCATATGAAGCTTCGTATCACCCTCCTCCTGCTAGCCGGTGTGCTCACCTCGCCCGCACAGCAGCTCAAAGTCATCGAGAAATATCTCCCCAACGGATTCAAGATACTCATGGTTGAGCGCCGAGACGCACCCATGGTCGCCGGCGGCTGGGTGGCCCACGTGGGCAGCGCCAACGAGCGACCGGGCATGACCGGTATTGCGCATTTGTTTGAACACATGCTGTTCAAAGGTACGCCGGTTCTTGGAACAAAGAATTACGGCAAGGACCTGGAAATCATTGAGAAACAGGAAGAGGTCCGCGAAGCCATGCGGCAGGAATCCGCGAAGATGCGCGACGAGTTCCGACGCGGCCTCATCAAGGATCCCACCAAGCCGGAAAATCAGTCGGAGAAATATCGGAAGCTCGAGAAGGAGTTCAAGAAGCTCGTCGAGGAACAAAGAGAGATTCTGGTGAAGAACGAATTCGACCGCATCTACACCGGCGGGGGCGGTTCGATGATGAACGCCTACACCAGCATGGACATGACCGCCTATTTCATCACCGTGCCGGCGAACAAGCTGGAACTCTGGATGTGGATGGAATCGGAACGGATTCTTCAACCGATCTTCCGCGAATTCTATGCCGAGCGCGACGTGGTCTTCGAGGAACGCCGCATGCGCACCGAATCCACTCCGCTGGGACGATTGAACGAATCGTTCTGGGCGATGTTCTGGGAATCACACCCCTACAGCTGGCCAACCGTCGGCTGGCCTTCGGACATCCCG
>CEUN01079140.1_pt1 | contig 11618 bp, 8 predicted proteins | sample 361501 | NCBI WGS metagenome assembly CEUN01 (sample SAMEA2622801, study PRJEB7988) | marine metagenome | biome: marine biome (ENVO:00000447); feature: marine epipelagic mixed layer (ENVO:xxxxxxxxx); material: "saline water (ENVO:00002010), including plankton (ENVO:xxxxxxxx)" | depth 120 m | reverse complement strand
CTCATTATCTTCACGGATTTCTTGTAGCTCTTGTCTGTATCAGAAATAAAACCCATTGTCCTTACGGCGTCGGAAAACATTCGGGCATTGCCTGCGTTGGCTACAAAGAATGTCGAATACAACACTGCAAAGGCGCCGAATAGAAATAAGACCTCAGCTACCTCTCCAAACACCGGTTGGTACATAACACCAAGGTATCGAATCATTTCCGGACCTTTTGGATCCAATTCGGTTCTGCCAAGAATGGCCGCACCAAGAAGGTAAAACGCGATCGTCGCAAATGTATATACGAACATCGAACCCCAGGCGTCCCAACGCAATACCTTTAGCCAGCCTTTCGCACGGTCGACCCATTCCTGAGAGCCGTCGTTCGGCCCCGTAAACTTCGCGTAACCTTTTTCGTAACACCAATATGGATACGCAATCAACTCTGCCGTCCCTACCCCAATGATTCCGAATGTGGAAAACGCAGTAGCAAGTGGACCGGTCGTCCCATCTCCTGGATCTGGCGGAAGACGAAAACGCAACCCGTCCATGATGTCACCAAGGCTGACGGCCCAAGCCGCTTGTCCTTGTAAATACAGGACATTGACAATCGTCACTAAGGTAAACAAGCCGACCAGCGTCGTAGAAAATGCTTCGATCAATCCGTAACGCCCCGCGACCAATAACACTACGGTTATTGCCGTAAGGATAATTGACCAGATCTTGTCATCACTGGGATTTGGTGGCTTTGATAATGCACGTTTGGTAACGAATGTCTCCAAATTCTCTGAAAAAAGTCTTAATGGATCACGCTCTGAGCGCTCTTCCACACCGGCTAACGAGGGTAATTCGTTATCAATGAGTGTTTGCAATTCGGTATCGAGTTTTGCCAGCGTGTCTTCCGCCTTACTTATGTCAGCCTCAGCAGCTTCCGTGTCACGCAGATCCGCCAGATGCGCACCCGCTTCTAACCTAGCGCGCATTTCGGGTGTGGGTAAAATTTTCAAGACAAATTGGTTGAATACGTCTGTGGTGGTTGGCTCGGTGTTCGAGAGGTTCTCCATCGTGCTTAAGGCCTGAAGTGCGAGCTGCGCGCTACCAATCGCGGATTTGAACGAACCGACCACTTCATCGGCAGCATTAGTAAGTGCGTTGAAACTGACCAACGCCTGACTCTCTAAATTGCGGATTTCCGCTGCTTTTTCGTCCTTTTCATTCTGATTTTTTAAGTTCGCCCAAATCGCGCGATTCACTACAAGCTGGGTTTCTTCACGCCGGTATTCGTTGTGCAAAGAACCATAATTTGATAATGGTGCTGATATGGACAAAGCCTGCCCAACACCTCCAACAATTCCGCCGAGCTGTCCAAGAATGGCAATAAACATCACGAACCACAGCACGAGAATCCAGTTACTCCGACCAACGCGTGGACCGGGAACCATGTTCAGACCTCGCATGGTCGTCGTACCCGTAACAATGGTGAACCGCCCAAGCTCAACCTGTACGAAAACCTTAATCACGCAACCGATGATTATCAGCCATAGCAGCCAAAACCCAGCCTGTGCACCGGTCGAGGTAGTTGCAATTAATTCGCCGCTGCCGACTATCGACCCAGCAATAATAAGCCCTGGACCGAGCTTTTTCAGAATTCCCAGAATAGTCGTGGGTGGCGTTTGAATGCCTGACAGATCTACTTCCGTCCGTGGGGCGTCGTTACTCGATTCGTTACTCATCTGGCCGCCTAAAAATACAACAATAATCCGCGATTATGCCTGAAGGATAAAGATGCAAGCATACCACGGATATCTAATTGATGCAGCCAAACGCCCCTGAGATGATGCTCATTTCCCCCCGAGAACAGGGGCATTTTCAGGAATATCCAATACGGAGTTAACGCGTTCAACAGTGCTATCGGGACGTTGAATTACACCACCATATGTACTATAAGTTTCGTCAAAACTTGGCTCTGCCATTTTGCAGCCACAGAGCGCCGCAATAATCGTTATTAATACCGCAATAGACAGCTTGAGGTTTCTCATTTGATTTCTACTCGGTTCGTGTTGAATAAACGGTAAATCGTCTGCAACCGACAATTAATCCAGCCATTTATGGAGATAGCCACGACTATTTTTGGAAATCCAATATTGAAGCAATCCTTGGATCGTTAAGAGAATCTGCTATTAGATATGCGCCGTCATACGTCTGACCTGCGTTATGCGTATTTGGGACGGCAACAACATTCATTCCGGCAGCAACACCCGCTGCACACCCATTTCCAGAGTCCTCAAAAACCAATAACTCATTTGGTGAATATCCTATTTGATCGGCTGCTCTCAAATAGATCTCAGGATCAGGTTTACCATTTATGACATCATTTCCACCCAATAAGAATTGAAATCTTTTCAGCAACCCAAAGCGTTCCAATAACGCAGTCGCATATTCTCTACTACTACTTGTTGCTACAGCATAAGGCAGATTCAATTGGTCCAGCCGGACTAATAGCGATAATGCACCAGGCATCAGCGCAAGCATCTCTTCCAGGTATCCTTCAAAGAGTTCATCTACTTCATCGCGAATCAACTCAATTGAATCGTCAATTGCGAAATATTCTTTGAGAAGCTTAAGCGATATCGGCGCCGGTCGCCCCATCATCTGATTGCGCAAATTAATATCAAACTGGTGCCCGCGTCGTTGGAGATATGTGGTGCCAGCAGCCAGAAACACGTCCTCGGTATTGAATAGCAGGCCGTCCAAATCGAATATGACGCCACTAACTTTAATTGCTCTCAAACTTCCCACTCCACTATCTATTGCCCTGCTTTTCTTCAATCCAGGTTGTTATTAATTCAGTGAGCGTATCAAGTGGAACAGACCCATTCTCAAGAATGGCATCGTGAAATTCACGAATGTCAAAATTGTCTCCAAGTTGAGACTCTGCAGACTTACGTAGGCTTCGGATGGCAAGCTCGCCGGTTTTATAGGCTAGAGCCTGACCAGGCCAAGATATGTAGCGATCTACCTCTGCGGTAATGTTATGAATTGATAATGCTGTGTGATCCGCCATGTATTGAATTGCCTGTTGGCGCGTCCACCCCATGTAGTGCATCCCCGTGTCGACTACCAGTCGACAAGCACGCCACATTTCCATACTAAGTCGACCGTAATCACTATATGGATCTTGATAAAAACCCACTTCTTTACCTAGTCGTTCGGCGTATAGTGCCCATCCCTCTACGAAGGCTGTGAATCCATTGAATTTTCGCAGCGGTGGAAGCCCTTCTAATTCTTGTTGTATAGCTAGTTGCAGGTGATGGCCTGGCACTGCCTCGTGAAGAGACAGGGCTTCTAACTGGTAGAGTGGTCGACTCGGAAGATTATAAGTATTCACGTAATAGAAACCTGCACGCTTTCCATCACCCGAGGGTTGTGAATAGTACGCTGTCGTGGTCTTCGGGGCCAAATAATCAGGTATAACCTTAATCCCGTATGGCGCCCTGGGTAAACGCCCAAACAACTTTGGAAGTTCACCATCCATCCGCTTAAGAATATAGGCCACCTCTTTCATATAGGATTCCGCATCCACCGGATAAAATCGCTTATCGTTTCGAAGCATTGAGACAAACTCATCACGTGTCCCTTCGAAATCGACCGACCGTTGAATCTCCGCCATTTCCTCGAGAATTCTTTTTACTTCTGCCTTACCTGTCTCATGTACTTGCTCGGGCGTGAGATCAAGTGTTGTGTAGTGTTTGACTCGATACCGATAATATGCCCGTCCATTAGGTAATGTTGAGGCGGCAATGTTACCACTACATGCCGGTAAATATTCCTCATTCATAAATTCAAGAAAAGTCTTAAAACCCGGTACTACTGAATCTTTAATAGCCTTTTGAGCCTCTATACGGAGCTCCCGTTGTTCCTCCGGAGCTAATTCGACACTGAATTCCTTAAATGGCGCGTACAACAAGCTGTCCACCGGATTTTCGACGATATGCGGCGCGATCGTGTCGTTGTATCCCTCAAGTACCACCGCGGGTAAGACCATGCCCTTTTTTATACCCTCTCGCATCAATCCAATATTCTCGGAGTTGTAACGTTCATAGTCCTTTAGGCGGGCGATGTAGTCGCGGTAGTCGTAAACCGATTCAAACACATGACGATTTGGTAACTCAACAAAACCCACGTGGAAGCCCCAACGATTGGTTATTGGGATGAGATGAGTATCGAACTCAATTTCCTGCAACTCGTCATTTAAGAGACGCGTGAAAATAGACTTATTGATACGGTCTAGATTTGTAGTAGTTTCAATACGTTTCGCGCGGGCTATGAAGGACTTCAACTGAGCCTTGTGCTTTTCAATCGAAGCAAGGGTTGCATCCCCTAGTTTGTCATTGTTACCTCGGTCACCTACTGTACTCGCAAATACTGGTGAAACCGAAAGTGAGTAACTCCAATGATCTTCAAGAAGACGGTCAAGCGGCTTATTAGGACGTTGTGCATAACTAGTGCCGCAGCACATTACGTATGCGAACACTAACACCAACGATTCATGAAAATAACGATTCCGCTTTTTCATTTTTTCAATAACCACGAATCAATCCCCTCGCCTATAAAAGACTGTGAAATCGTTAATAACCAAAAGATGACCATGGTCTGCCGTTACGATAATTGCTGTGTCACGCCAGGCTCTATGCTTTGTCACCCAACTCGAGATTTCCTGGTATGCCTCTATTCCACTGAGTACGGCGCCAATCGAGTTGTCTATGTTATTGTCATGATTTGCCCAGTCCACATCTCCAGCTTCCACTAACAACCAGAATGGGCCGCCTTCCGCTGACAGCACCTTAATTGCAGCCATCGTCATTTCGTCCAACGAGGGGTTTTCGGTAATGTCCTCGCTTTCATAAGCCTCAGCATCATAGCGACTGGCTGCGCCACCTTTTACAGGGTCGAATTTGCCGTCCGCTGTACGAAACGGCAGGTGGGAATATGTCGTCCCGAAGAATCCAAACAACTTCCTTCCACTTTTCACCGCGTTGTCTGCGGCGGTAAACAACATCGCCGCACCCGTTTTTCCGGGAGTTCGATGCACTATTTCATATGCGTCACCATTACGTAATGCATCCATATCAGAATTTGTAAAATAGCGGTTTCCAGGTTTAAAGTTTCCACCCTGTCGGTCATCTCCCTCTGAATTTACGCCGAATCCGGCCCCGATTATCACGTCTAACCCAGGTAATGGAATGCTTCTCGAAACGGATGAGAGACCCAACATATCGCGACTTAGATCCTGATAGTCGTTCCGTGAAACATTCGTAGCATAGGATGCCGCGGGGGTCGCGTGGCTAAACGGGACACTTGTAACAATTCCAGTTCGGAAGCCAGCTTTTTGCAGCGTTATTCCGATAGGTTCGACACTTTTGCCAGATGCCGTTACGTTAATTGCCCCGTTATAAGTTTTAATACCAGCCATCATGCTGGTAGCACTTGAAGCCGAATCGGTATACGCATGAGTCAAAGGTTGAAATCTAGCGGTGAGATACTCTAAGTGCTGTGCACTTCTAAGAGAACGTCGACCGAGCTCATAAGAGAAGCCACCTTTACTTTCCCTATCGACAACTACCGTCTGTGCATCGACATCTACCGTGGCTTTCCCATATGCCGGCGACGTCACCATCTCAAATTCACTTGGTGAATGCCGATTTGTTTTACCGACAAATTGTGTGACTGATGGGCTTTGGTTATTGACGAATGCACGTGCTGCATCGGCAGTCGTTCGGTCCATCCCGTCAAACACGATTAGGAAAATGAATTTCTTCCCGTGTCGCATCGCTTCCATTTGCATTTCATAAATTTGCGTTTGGTCGATGTAAACTGCATCCTCACTGGCAGTCAGCGACGGCACGTACCCATATATTTCTTGTAGTCTCGTTTCGTCTCGATAGACCGAGTTTTTGCCCACATAGCGCCGTACTGGAATTCCATGCGTATAAACTGGGATAAGACGATTAGAATGCGTACCCCACTCTGAATAGACATCGGGGCGTGATCCCCAGTGTCCCCACTCAGCCGTACCGTTTTCTGCAGCCTCTAATTGCAATAGGCGTATGTGGTCACCACTGTTGTTTTGAGCCACCAACACACCTGAAAAGGTAAAGGCACAATACATAACAATGCAATTCAAAAGTCTGTTCATTGATACTTGAGCTTTCTTAATCACCGTGACGGACAGTAGCAAATCCTGTGTGCTTAATTGTCTTTGTAATCTATTGTGGTATAAACAATCCAACTAGTAAGCAACGGTATTGCAAATGGATTTATAACGCCACATGTCGACGGTGTACGAGAATACCACGACCAAGTTCAGGGAAGGACGTATCAATGACAGACTCTTCGCTTCAGCCAGCCGAACTAAAAGAACAAATTCGCAAGACCGCACACGCCAATCGTCGTGCCCAGGAAGATAAAGAGTCCATTAGCCGTGAAATCATGTCGCGATTTATGGCTCTTCCTGAATACGACGCAGCTAATACTGTAATGTTTTATGTGGATGTTCGCGCTGAAGTACGGACTCGTTTTGACCTGCAGACCGCAATTGACAGCGGTAAACGAATTATTGTCCCCTATTGTGTCGACGGGGAGCTAGAGCTGTTTCACCTCGAGTCGATGGACGAGTTGGAGGAAGGAGCCTACAGCATACTTGAACCCAGAGACAACTTGAGACTCGTTCCGGAAAAGCAGGTTGACGTTACCGATATTGATCTAATCATGGTGCCGGGCGTGGGATTCGATTCCTCCGGCGGTCGTGCTGGCCACGGTAAAGGCTATTACGACAAGCTACTGGAGCACGCTCGGTTGGACACCCCGTTAGTTGCAGTAGCCTTTGATTGCCAAATCTTCCCACACATCCCCGTACAGTCTCATGATGTATATATGGATAAGGTTCTCACACAGACGAAAGTCTATGAAGGTATCGGTCGAACACCCGCAAACCCAAAATAACAGTTTCCAAACGAGGGATATGTTAACCAGTTTAGGGCAATACTTTTTTGAGCATGAACTCCCCACCTTCAATGCGAGAACGACTTGTTGAAAATACTTATGCGGAAGCTTTCCGCAGTATCTATGCACGACTTTTGATCACTGCGAGAGACTCAGAATGGTTACAGCATGCGATTAATGCCGTCACCGGACATTCTTCAAGTACCATCATGTGTGATTGTGAATCGGGAGTGGAACAGTTACTCGATTCCGAGGACACTCCGGATGGCCGGCCCGGCGCGGTGATTCAATTTCATGTCCCGAGATTTCGAAAAGATCGCGTTGAAGCGCTTGAGCGTGTACTCCTTTCGCGTGTCAGTCAGAATATCCTAACCTGTCCCACTGCCCGTTGCTTCAACATGTTAGAGAGTGACACTTATTTCCGTCTCGGGAGAAAGATCGCATATTTTGGTGACGGTTATGAAAGTTTAACTTCACAATTCGATCGCAAAATGTGGAATATTCCAATAATGGGCGGAGCATTTCAATTGGACCGACGGTTTGGATATGCTGATGGAATCATGGGTGGTAATCTGTGGTTCATGTCAAAGACGCAAGAGAGCGCGATTGACGCTGCCAAGCAAGCGGCAAATGCAGTTGATACCTATCCAGACGTGATTACGACCTTTCCCGGTGGTGTTGCCGCAAGTGCTTCAAAAGCTGGTAGCAAGTATAGCTTCTTGTTTGCGAGCACCTACGAAACCTATTGCCCTACCCTACGGGAAAAACTGGGGGATGAATCAGGCGTGCCCGAGGGCGTGAATTCGATAATGGAAATCATTATCAACGGTTCGTGCTTGAATCAGGTAGCCGAAGCAACTCACCGGGCGATAAATGCCGCCATCGGCACGGAAGAGTTAGTTCGAATAACGGCGGGAAATTATGATGGGCGGCTCGGTAAAACGTTTATTTATCTCCGCCCCGAGCTCCAAACCGACTAGCCTGCGATTTAGGCGATGTTTATATCTCACAACTATTCTCGCAAGTCCTTGCAGTAATAAATCTGCCTTGCCATTTCCTTGAAACCCATTTTCGGATAAAGCTGTTGACCAATCGCGTTTTGTTCAAGAGTCTCTATTTTTAAGATCTCCATTCCTGCATGCCTCATGTACGTATCAACATGATCCAGTAGCTGTTGACCAATTCCGCGTCCACGGTACTCACTCTTAACGGCCAAATTGGGAATGGTGCCGATTTTCGTTTCAAGATTTCGCCGACTGGTAATATAACCCACAACCGATTCCTCGATGACAGCCACGAAGATCGATTCCGAGTCGGCGGCTACGTCATCATCTATGTGTAGGGCTTTACGGAATCGCCAGTCACGACCGTTTATCCGACCGAAAGCGGATTCAATATTCGCCTCGTACGTTACAGGTGCAAAGGCCTCCAACGTGATGGCTTTAATCACTTCCAAATCGGCTTGTTCAAACTTACGTATTATCACTTCTGACATGACGACCGGTACCTCGTGCTTTTTTTTGATGGCTTTTATCATATTTGTTCGGATTGTCGGACATACCAATCATTTCAAAAAGGAATCGACTAGGCTTAGTTTCGCGAGACTTACCCCATTTCATTCGACTCAACGAAAGCGACAAATAAAGCAATTCTTGGGCCCGTGTAACACCGACGTAGGCTAACCGTCGTTCTTCGCTAACGTCATCTCCATCTTCCTCGAGGGAGCGACGATGAGGTAAAATCCCCTCCTCCATGCCCACCATGTAGCAAATTGGGAACTCAAGTCCTTTTGACGCGTGCAAAGTCATAAGTGCAATTGCATTTTTGGAGAGCTGTTTATCTTTATCGCTCTCCAAGTCGGCCGCATTTAGTGCCACTTCATCAAGAAATCCTAACAGAGTTGGCTCTCGTGTCTTAGATAGAAACCCGGAGAACGCGTTAACAAGCTCCTGCACGTTACTCCAGCGCATGTCTCTTTCTTCGGGTGTGTTAGATGCTCGCTCCACCTCTTTTTCATAGTCTGATTTTTCGATTAATGCGTTGATAGCATCTAGAGAGCAATTTGAATGGAAGGCTGTTTGTAGGGATCCTATCATTTCGATGAAGTTCGAAATCGCCATCCTTGCTGGCACAGGCAGGGCGGTCTTCAAAAACGCGGCGTCCTGCATTACATCCCACATTGCCTCACCGCGATCGGTTGCTTCGGCCACGAGGACATCCATCGTTTTGTTCGAAATACCTCGTGCAGGCGTATTAAGAATTCGCCGTAAGGAGCTCTCGTCTCTCGGCCTAAGAACGGTCTTAAGGTAAGCCAATAAATCCCGCACTTCCTTCCTGTCGAAGAAGGATTTACTACCAACCAGCACATACGGTAGGTTCCGTTTTCTCAATTCTGTCTCGAAAACACGCGGTTGTTCATTCGTGCGAAAAAGTATGGCAAAGTCAGATGGTTCCCAATGTCCAGATTCAATTTGGCGCTGAATAGCATATACAATTTGCTCTGCTTCAACATTTTCATCTCGGAACTGTTCAATACGCGGTTTTTGACCAGCGGGTCGCGCTGCAATTAGCGACTTGTCTAACCGACTCTTGTTATATGAGATTAGCGTATTAGCAGTTTCTAGGATTGCTGCGGTACTTCGATAATTAGTTTCAAGCCGGACTACCTTGGCCTTTGGCCAATCATCCTGAAAGTGAAGAATATGCTCAACTTCACTACCACGAAAGCCGTAAATACTTTGGTCATCATCCCCCACTACACAAAGGTTTCCATGTGGGGCCGCCAGTGCCTTTACAATTCGATATTGAATCGCATTCGTATCTTGGTATTCATCAATCAACAAATGGTCAAACCTACCTGCCTCCTCTTCTAGTGCGTTTGAATGTGCAGAAAACAAGTCGTCTGTAAGCAGCAACAGGTCATCGAAGTCAACGCTACCCATGCGTTTAAGTTCACTTTGGTAACGACGATACCCCGCTGCGGCTACATGTTGTTTGTCAGTGTCGGCTATTTGCGCGGCCTGTTCAGGGCGTATACACTTGGATTTCCATCCCGAAATCTGATAAATCAATTCACGTGGTGAAAGTTGACTAGTATGCACACGAATTTCGCGTAATACCTTCCTAGCCATCGTATCTTGATCCGCAGCATCCACAATTGAGAAAGACCGTGGATATCCCAACACGTCAATCTGTCGCCTTAAGATTCGTACACAGAGAGAATGGAACGTGCTGATCTCAGGCTTGCTGTTTTGTCCCCCTTTGAGCTGCTCACGCACACGATGCTGCATTTCTTGTGCAGCTTTATTCGTGAATGTCACCGCCAAAATACGTTCGGGGGCGATGCCGCTATCAATGAGTTTAGCTATACGATAAGTAACTACACGCGTTTTTCCACTACCGGCCCCAGCAAGCACCAATAACGGTCCACTAAGCGTATCTACCGCGTCTTTTTGTGCGGAATTAAGGCCGACACTCATAGTCCCACAAACCCGTTAAAACAGAGCGATAACACAGCAAATGAAGCTCCAAGTCATTTGAGAAATGACCTTACAGTAATTGCTACACTGCAATGGTATTTTGCTAGTGACTGAATAAGGATACCATATTGCTAAAGGAACCGTGAAGTCATTGGTTCAGACGACTATATCATCCCGAAAAACGCCAACCGCGAACAAACTCCCATGGAAGAAAACAGTACAGAAGTAGTCGAACAGAGCGATGCAAAAAACATCGACAACGCAGGCAACAAGGCGGCAAATGTAGGTGCAAAGGCAGCGGAGTGGACTCATAAGGGGTCCAACGCCTGGAAAGCGCTTGCCTTCATCATCGTCGCGGGCTTGGCTGGTGGCCTCTTGTTAAGTGGTATGAATCAGCAAGACGATGTACAAGCCGAAGGCGGATGGGATAAATACTTTGCACTTATAAATGAAATACAAGCGGTACAGTCGCGTAAAACCGGCGGAAACAGCTCACTAACACAAGGCGAGCTTGAGAATGTAAAGGAGGTGGTAGACGATATCATTGCCAATAATGAGGGACTTCGATCGGCGATGGCAGCACAGGTGCTAATGGGTGATCTCTACCTGGAAACGGGCATGCGGATCTTGTATTCCGACAGGGAAGCCGCTGATGAGCATCTTACTAATGCTCAGACATATTACGAGATGATTACAGAAACACCACCGATTCCAAGTCAACGCATGAAAAGTTGGATTTTCATACGAGGTGCTTTAGGAATGTCACAAGCTGCCGAGGCACGCCTATATTCTGATCCCAGTGAAGGTCTTGACTATGAAATCTCGGACGAAAGCGATTCAATCAAGAACGTTGATGCTTTTGAATATCATACAACCATCGCTATTGGCGCACTGAATTCGATCAAGGCACTGATTTCTTCTGATGAGCAGAGCGTTCTTTACAAACGCCTAGATGACCAAATTGCACTGATTGAATCCCTTACCCGAGCACGTTGGGAGGAAGGTGAAGGCATCAACTCTGGTAACTTCTATTCATGGCTTGCCCAATACCAGCCACCGGTCATTGAAGCTGAGAACGGTTCTGGAATCCAACTAGAAAACAATATCAACACCGAGGGTGAGATAGATCCCGACCGAGAAAGCGAATTCAAC
>CEUN01434612.1_pt1 | contig 11622 bp, 12 predicted proteins | sample 361501 | NCBI WGS metagenome assembly CEUN01 (sample SAMEA2622801, study PRJEB7988) | marine metagenome | biome: marine biome (ENVO:00000447); feature: marine epipelagic mixed layer (ENVO:xxxxxxxxx); material: "saline water (ENVO:00002010), including plankton (ENVO:xxxxxxxx)" | depth 120 m | reverse complement strand
TCCTATAGGGAACATAAGGGGGAACTGTCGGCATTTGTTCTTGAGACGTCAATTGAACTGGTAAATCCTCATTCCAAGCTAGTATCCACTCAAGATATCCCCGATAAATTCCAAAGTCAAATACTAATTGGAATGCGTGTTTCCCTGATAGGACAGTTTATGAAACTACTTTTTGGAACGCGGAAAATGGTTTCAGCAATTTTGGAACTGCGCTGATTCGGCGGCTTAACCGCAAATTTTTAGTTGCAATTCCGTATATGAAGAAAAACAAGTTCGGACAATCCGTAAAACTGATGAGGAAAACAATTTGAAGATTCCAATCGATCAAATATTCCCTGACCCAGATCTACCACGCCTATCGACTAAAAAAACACGCCGTGAGAGCACGCGATCTATGAGATCAAAAAGAAATCCCATAGTCCTCTCTACTGATAACGGATACCTGCTTCTCTCAGGTGAACGAAAACTATCAGCAGCACGCGAGGCCGGTGAGGTTTTGGTCGAATGCACCGTAAAAAACGTTGTCACCGATCAGGAACGTTGGGAGTTTTCGCTCGCAGAGCAATACCACTCAGCACTGGTACCGCCAATGCAACTTGGCCGTGCCTTCATGGAATATCGAGACAGTCATGAGATAACCCAGCAGGAATTAGCTCGTCGCACAGGAATTACACCAGGGACTATTCATCACTACGAAAGCTTGATTCGCACTTTAGATCCAGGACTTGGAGATAAAGTGGACAGTGGAGAGCTGACATTTAAAGAGGCTCGTTCAATCGCCGATATAGAAGATCACGTAAGACAGCGAGAAATAGCTAAACCATTCATTGACGGAAGACTTTCCAGCGTACATGTTGAACGTATTGTCGGACGCGCAAAAAACTCGACCGCAATGTCAATAGAAGACATTATAGACGAGGTGGTAAACGGCAAACGGGCACCAGAACGCGAACCAGAGCCTACACCAGTTATCCAGCCAGCCATGCCGGTCGAAGCCGACACTGCACTAATTGAAAACGCTGTACTAAAAATCGCAGGCGAACTAGATGTAATGCAACTCCAAGTAATCCCGGAATACCGACGCCTAAAGCTCATTAGTAGTCTACGAATTTTAGATAGCCGTCTCAAATCTGCCTTGGCAAGTCTTAACGGAGGTGTAGCAGGAGCTTCTGCAGTACCACAGCAGATCAGTTCCACAAAAATCCCAGTGTAGTCGAGTGAGACACAAATAGGGATTCTAACGCCAAAAATCGAATATCGCGTAGAGACAACTTATTGAAAAGCTAGGGTTCGTGCGGACACACGAACCTTATGCCGTCAACAAACTTCACGGGCTCTGAAGTTGCTGACATAGTCTCCGCTAGTGAGCCTATGCGCCTCTCCAAATTACGCCTCCGGAGAGGCGCATTATTTTAATCTAATAGCTAACCGATTCCTAGTATTTAATTAAGTTCATTATCGCTTAAATACAAAATCAACAGTAGCAACAGCAGCAGCAGACTTAAAACCTATATCCCCAAGATCTTCGCTGCATTATCTCGAAGAATCAGTGGACGAGCTTCATCGCGAATGTCCAATTCGGCAAATTCTTCCATCCATTTAACAGGAGAAATATAAGGATAATCCGAACCGAACAATACTTTCTTTCTCAACCTTCCACCTGCTTCCATTATCAGTTCTTTAGGAATATACCTTGGCGCCCATCCTGAGAGATCTATATAAACATTTGGCTTATGCAAAGCTACTGCAATCTGCTCCTGAATCCATGGCCATGCTGGATGAGCCATAATGATTGTTAACTCGGGATGACGCGCTGCTAGCGAATCGAAACCAGGTATCGGACGCGCATAAGCTAACTCGAACCCACCACCACCAGGAGTATTCGCACCTGCAGCGGCATACCCTGAATGCATAATCACCGGGACCCCCAACTCTTCAGCTTTAGCGAACAAGGGCGTGAATTTAGGGTCATCAGGAAAAAAAGCCTGATGAATCGGATGAAGCTTCAAACCACAGAGTCCTAATTGGGTAACTGCTCGTTCGAGCTCTTCAACAGCTAAGTCACCTTTTCGTGGATCAACACTAGCAAATCCAATCAACACATCCGAGTTTTCTTGAACTGTCTTAGCTATATATTCATGGGGGTCAGGCAAGTCACCTGTTTCAGTCTCCGCATCAACAGAAAAAATCACCGCTTTAGTATCAATAGAACGATAAGTTTCTACCATCTTAAGCACGTCGTCTGGCTCATCAGTCATACGAAACATCCGACGCAATCCTGATTCTATGCCGTATTCAGGGATCCCTGGCATTCTTGGAATATGAGCGTGAATGTCGATAGCTTTCATCAATATCTCCTTATCAGGCGTGCCTAAACCTTACGTATTTCGATTGAACGCTAGCTAAGTATTCGATCTCGGCTGTACTTATCAAACCCTGACCTTCATCGGTAACAACAAAGACAAAGCAGCACCCATAGCAGCAATGATCCCTGCAAAAATTATGACGCCGTGAAAGCCTGTCTCTTGATTAATAAATCCAGCAGCAATAGGAGTGAGCGAACCAACAATTGATCCGCCGGTAAACATCAGTGCTGTTCCGGAACCTTCGGAGCCTTTATCGATCATATCCATAGCAGCAGCATTAATAATCGGCATTACTGAAAAAAAGAAAAGCCCTAACACTGCTATCAAAATCGTCATAGGTAAACCAGAATCAAAATAAAGAAAAAGAAATATCAGCAGTGTCATTGTGGTCATAGCAAACGAAATCACAGGTCGACGACCGATTCGGTCAGACATGTTGCCCATAATCGGAGTAGAAACAATTCCAGCCATAGTAATTAAGGCAACATGCACACCAACTAACGTATCTGAATAGTCCAGTTCTTCTCGCATATATATAACCAAAAACACTTGAAAAGAATTGTGGACAGCGCCTCGCATCGCTCCCAACAACGCCATTCCTAGTACTCCAGTATTGGTGAACATCTTTTTAGCCGAGCTGAAATACTCTCCTAAGCTGATATCACCTTTGGACTCAGCACCTGCAGTCTTAAAACGAGTAATTACAGCCAGCCCGGTGAGAAACGTAGGAATCGAAATGATCGCGCAAAGCCATCGCCAATCGATTCCGCTAAATACAACCCATGACCCGATGGATCCTGCAAGCAAAAAGCCTATTATCAATGGAGAAGTAGTATTCCCAATTTGAGCACCTGTTAGATGAGCGGCCATCGCAAAACCGCGTCTTTCGGGATATCTCGCTGCAAGAGTCCCAAACGCGGGAGCATGCCATAGCGAAGTACCAAACCCTACAATCGTCACACCAATTAGCAAAGCCCAGTAAACCGGTGAAGACCCAATAATTATGTAACCCACACCCACCATCAGCATCGATGCTAGCAAAATCCAGGCTATCTTTTTTCGGAACATATCTGTGAGTATTCCGGCTGGAATATTTGCTATCCCTGAAGAAATTGACTGAGCAGAAGACATCCCACCAATAGCAACATCGCCTAAACCAAGCGTTGCCCTGATACTAGGAATCATTACAAGTAGAGCTCCCTGCCCAAAGTGTTTGATCCCATGGCCTGCTGAAAGGCCGTACATTAAACCTAGTCCAGCGTGAGTCTCAGAACTGTTTTCGAGTTCGGTTCCAGTATCTCCAAATGTGGTCGATAGCGATTCGTTAGAAGGTTTTATGTTTGTCAAAGCGAGCGCAGTTTACCCCTGACAGAGTTCAGGTGCGATACGATTTATGTTCCAATCACCTGTATTAATTCAGGTAACAAATCAAAAGCGACGTATATAAATCAGTTCATAAAACATGCGTCTAATGCTGGGTAAAAAAACATGAATCTAGGAATCTCAGGACGAACCGCAGCCGTAACTGGCGGAAGCGAAGGAATAGGAAAAGCCGCTGCACACATACTCGCTGAAGAAGGAGTAAATGTCGTCATACTCGCAAGGACACGCAGCAAATTAGATGCTGCTATAGAAGAAATTCAGTCGACTGCAGTAGGTGAAATTGAAGGAATTTGCTGTGATGTGTCAGATCCATCAAGTGTTGAATATGCATTCTCACAAATCCGAGAACAACACGGTGACATTGACATTCTTATAAATAACGCTGGACACGGAAACGCTAACACGTTCGAGCAACTAGACGAATCAATGCTTGATGAAGACATGCATCTTAAAGTTCATGGCGCAATGTACTGCGCAAAACAGGTGATTCCCAAAATGAAAGAAAATAAATGGGGTCGCATAATCAACATTACAACCGCTGCCGGAAAAGCAGCAGGATACTCGAGCCTTCCGACCGCCATGTCCAGAGCTGCCGGAATCGCTATGACTAAATCGATGTCAAAAGAATATGGAGAATACGGAATTCTGATCAACACCATTTGTATCGGATCAATTAGAAGTGCCCAAAACCTAAGGCAGGCAGAGGCTGCTGTCGCTTCGGGTACAGTAACGAACGTTGAAGAGTATTATTCGAAACGCTGCAAAAACGTTCCGCTAAAAAGGGTTGGAGAAGCACGAGAAGCTGGTGATTTAATTGCATTCCTCGCATCTGAACGTGCTTCATACATTTCAGGCACAGCAATAAATATGGACGGAGGCGCTGCGCCAGTTGTGTAACATCACAAGTAACACCATTAAAATTAAGGGATAAAATCAAAAACTGTGAAGATTAGAATAACTGGTTAGTTTCTGAAATAAAATTAGGCGGTCCAATTGAACAGTAGAAAAAACTTAGTCGAGTGTTACAAACAACGAACGTCTAATTTCACCGTTCACAGCACGTGAAATATGACCTTGGCCGGTCGTATCCTCACATATGAAAACTTCACCAGCGCCAAACACACGCTTTTCGCCTGAACCTACCGTAATCTCAACTGCGCCATCCAGGTTCACAACATACTGACGACGTGGAGCCGTGTGAAAGTCGTAATCATAATCTCCACTCGTCTCACGAAAAACTATACCGGTCGCTCCAAAAGTCTCAGAAATGTGCCCAACTATATTTGGCAACATATCTACTACAATTTCCTCAAAGTGAGATTGGCCATCATCGCCTGTGTACAACCGTGTAACTGTAGTTTTCTTTTTGGACAATTATTTACCTCTTATCACTGACAAATATTATGAAAAACGTAAGATGGCTCATGACAATTTAATTGGTAAAGATTAAGACTTATTAAGAGCGTACTAGTCGCATTCTAAAAATGTATTGCTTCATTAGTGACCGCCGCTCCAGCCTCTTTAACAGCCTCTGAAAGAGTGGGGTGAGCGTGTGTCATCCTGTGCAATTCAAGGTTCGTACCTTCGAGGAATTGCAACATTCCTACCTCGGCGATCAGTTCTGTCGCCTCAGGCCCAATTATATGGGCACCGATAACTTCACCAGTATCATGATCGATCAATACTTTTGCAAAACCCTGTGGCTCACCGATAGCGACAGATTTACCTGCAACCTGAAATGGAACCTTGCCTACTTTCAAGTTCACACCGTTTTCCCTAGCCTGAGCTTCAGTCAAACCAATTGATGCAATCTGTGGCTGAGCATAAGTACACCGTGGCATATTAGTGTAATCTTCGATCGGTTGTGTCTCATGTCCAACAATGGTCTCAGCGGCAACAACACCTTGATCGAATGCAACATGAGCCAGCATTAATTTTCCGTTCACATCGCCAACGGCATATACACCGCTAACATTTGTGCGCATATTGCCGTCAACTTCTATAAAACCTGACCCAACGGTATTAACGCCAACATTTTCAAGGCCGATGTCATCTGTATTCGGTTGAACTCCAACGCCTAAAAGCACTTTATCGCAAACATATTCCTGTTTTTCACCGCTTACTTCATACTGAACTACTAACCTGCCACCTCGCTTATCAACACCAGAAACGCTTGCAGACACTACAAATTCAATTCCCTGTTTGCTGAACTGTCGCTCCAATTCAACTGAAACCTCCTCATCCTCTCTTGGGACTAGATGGTCAAGCATTTCAAACATTTTTACGTTCACGCCGTAAGAGTTGAAGTAGTAAGCAAATTCACAGCCGATCGCGGAAGCACCAATAACTGCAACTGCTTCCGGTTGTTCTCGAAGTTCCAAAGCATGTCGGGACGTAATAATGTTTTCACCATCAATCTCAAGTCCTGGCAAGCTCCTTGCGCGAGCTCCCGTTGCGATTACGATGTTCTTTGCTGTCAAAGTATCACTGCCTTCAACGGCAATCTGCGATGAAGAAATGAGAGTCGCCTTACCCTGAAACAAAGTTATTTTATTTTTTTTGAATAGATATCCAATACCGCTAGTCAATGCTTTCGATACATCGCGTGATCGGTCCACAGCCTTCGACATACTCGCCGACCATTCACCAACCTCAATACCCCAATCCTTAGCATGAGACAGGTGATTAACAACCTCTGCATTCTTCAACAGTGACTTAGAAGGGATACAACCCCAATTCAAACAAACCCCACCTAAACCACCAATACCACTCCCATCATCCTTTTCAACAACCGCAACACTCAACCCAAGTTGAGCGCCCCTAATCGCTGCGTGGTAACCACCAGGGCCTGCACCGATAACAACAAGATCGAAACTAGTTTCCGCCATCAGTAATTTCTTTTCCTCCAAGTATCAAAGATTGCCACCCAAGGTAACAATCCATTCATCTTGGCCTAACTTATGCAGGGTACAGCTACGCAAACAGGTAGCAGTAAACTGCATTCCACAAAAAATTCAACTGACGGATTATACGTCGTAATCCAACCAGAACGACCATTAATTACTAATAGAACAGAAATGTTCACCCAAAGTAAGAATTCATACGCCAGTGACAACCGAACATTGATGTTTTACAAAGAAGCAATTTATAAAGTGCAACAAAATCAATTACATTCGCTAAATGCAATAATCAAATCTATACACCTGCTGATCATAAAAAAACGAAACCAGATGAAAACTTTAGGTCTATACGCTTCCAGTCGAGGTATCTAAGATTCGATACAAACGCACAAAAAGAATTGTTGCTACAAACACGATCAGGAAAACTATCAAGAAAATAATAGACGAGACCAACACAAATGGTTGCCAGCTAGCCGGACATGTCCTTATACCGGAACACACCCATGCACTCATACCGCCATACCCGCCAGCAACCATCAAACCTATTATCAAACCAATAATCAAACCCGCAATTGCCGGACGCTTGTTCGCAATAAACCTAAACATGTTCCACCAACGATTCCACCATTACGCCATGGGCGAAACCTTAAATTAATATCAACTATGGATAGTACATCAGTTACGTTTACCACTTACACTAATCCGATAATGTACACAGACCGAATTCAATATTATTTAGATCAATGTTCGCTTATCAAAATATTTCAGTAATCCAAAGCCGCTCACTACACCATAATGCCTATACCATCCGCCAACGACCCTAAAGCCCTGCGACAAGCCGTGCTAGACCACCTACACGTGGGCATGACCAATCACACGATTCTTGCCGAAGAAGGCGGGCCGCTTCTTATGGAATCAGCGAATGGAATCTACGTCACCGACCTAGATGGAAATCAGTACATTGACGGTATTTCCGGTATGTACTTCCGCAATGCAGGACATGGCAGAGAAGAAATCGCCAAAGCGATATATGACCAGCTGACTAACATCAGCATGAATGTCTATTCAGGCGCAACGCCAAAAACCATACAACTGGCTGCAAAATTAGCTGAAATTACACCAGGCAAACTTTCTCGAACATTTTTCTGTCAAGGCGGATCTGAGGCGAATGAATCGTCGCTAAAGATGGCTCAAGCGTACCATGTCCGACGAGGAGACAAGGGACGATATAAAGTTATTTCACGTCGGGGTTCATACCACGGTTCAACTTACGGAACAATGTGGCTAGGCGGACACCCGGGATTCCCGCGCATCGATTACCAACCTAAACCAGCTAACGTTGTAACGGTTGGACAGCCTCATTACTACCACGATGAGTACGGTTCTTCATCACCAGAAGAAAATGGTGAACGCGCTGCTAAGGAAATCGAACAGGCAATTCTATTCGAAGGACCTGAATCAATATCAGCTGTTATAGGAGAGCCTGTTTCGCAGCCACTTGGAGGCGTTGTACCACCACCAAACTATTGGCCTTTAGTGCGAGAAATATGCGATAAATACGGTGTGTTACTAATATTTGATGAAGTAATTACCGGGTTCGGCAGATTAGGTGAGTGGTTCGGAGCAAATTTTGTGGGTGTCACACCCGACATCATGAGTTTTGCTAAAGGAATAACATCAGGTTACTTCCCAGTCGGAGGTTCTATATCAACCCAGAACATAGCTGATGCATTTGCAGGTGGTCCAGATAAAGTTTGGTCACATATGTACACATACTCAGCACACCCTGGAGGTGCTGCAGCTGCATTTGCCAACTTAGCCATCGTAGAACGGGAAAATCTGATCGAAAACGCTCGAATCCGAGGCACACAAATCACCGAAGCATTAGAAGTGATGAAGGGTAAACACCCAATTATCGGCGACACTCGAGGTGTTGGTCTAATTCAAGGAATAGAGTTCGTCAAAGATCGCAAAACAAAAGAACACTTTAGCCCCTCAGTAGGTGTAAATACAATGCTGACAGAAGAGCTCAGGAAGAGAGGAGTGTGGATCCGCGTTCCAGCATATATCCTGCCGATTGCACCACCACTGACAATCACAGGAGACGAAACCGAGACATTTTTGACCGTTATTGATGAAGCCCTTGGAGCGGTGGAAAAACAACTAAACTTTTAGCAAAACTTGTTAAATGACTATACTCAAGACCCATAGACTCGGAAAATCTGAAATACATGCAACGATGCTCGGACTTGGCGGAGGCCATTTAGACGGTCACGAACAAACTGACGAAGAGGCCGTAACTTTAATACGAGGAGCAATAGAACGTGGAATAAACTTTGTCGATACGTCGGCAGGATACGGTCGAAGTGAAGAGCGTTATGGGATGGCGCTTTCAGACGGCTGGCGCGACAAAGTACATCTGCAAACAAAAGTAGGATCGCACCCAAAAGTCCTGAGAAATTGGTCACGAAAGGCGACCACCTGGAGTCTAGAAAACAGCTTCAGGAGGCTCAGAACTGAATACGTCGACTCAGTGCTGATACATGGACCTAGATTTGATATAGAAGAACCGTTAGATCACTGCTTAGATGTAATGCTGGAATGGAAAGAAAAAGGACGAATAGGCGCGGTCGGAGTTGGTGTACGCCAACCTGAGTTCCACATGAAGGCCATCGATAAGGGAGTTGACATCATACTTTCGTTCCTAAACTACACTCTCCTCGATCAAACCCTCGCTAAAGAATCAATTCCGTATGCAATTCAACACGATGTCGGAATTCTAATTGGCAGCCCAATCGCTGATGGCTTACTAGCTGGCCATGAACCAAAACACGCTATCTCAAATTATCAACAGAACACTACAACCGAAGGAATTCTTGACCAAAACGGCAGGGTAATCCCAGCAGCAGTCGGCAGTTTTAGAGATCCAAATGCCTATCCAAAAGCACATCAGATGTGGAAATGGTGTCAGGATCGAAACGTTAACATACGACACCTAGCCATGCAGTTCGCTATAAACGCTCCCGTGCAAGGGAAAGGAATTGTGCTAACTGGTGCCGCCAATCTAGCTCAACTTGAAGACTCACTTCACATCGCGACATCCCCGATCGATGAAAACATATGGAGCGAATTCGAATCTACGTTCGGTATTCGGGCGTAATCCGTAAACACTCTATTAACACGCGTTGATGTTGTAGTACTAATCTTCGAAGTAAAAACAAACGGCGGGCTGTTACCTAATGGAAGGTCGTAACTTAACTAACGTCCTTACGAGAACGCTGATAGGCATCTGAAAAAGCTTGAATAATTTCACTATTAGGTAGCCGAAGAATCGAACTATTAACGTGAAGAAGTGGTCGTGGCCATTCAGAACTAGGCCAATTTAAAACAATACTTGCCTGCAAAAGTGACTCTGTAAATTTTTCAGCGTCAATTGAATCATCAAGTTGCAATTCGAAAATATTGGATCCATTTTTAAATTTTCGTACATAAATCCCAGAAATTTCGTCTAAACCCTCAAATAAATTTTTAGCCTTTGCTAAAGATTTATCAAATTTAACTTCAAAATCGTCTATTCCTTCCAGTGAAAGACCTGCGGCTAAATAACCAAAAGGAATACCTCCACCAAACATTCGACGATCATTGAAAAGGCCATCGACAAATTCAGCTTTCCCGGCAAGTACACCGCCAAATGGGGCACCGAAATATTTATAACTAGACACGTAAACACTATCGAACATAGATGCATATTTCCTAACAGAAATACCGGTTACAGCTGACATCATATATAGACGCGCTCCATCCAAATGAACTGGAATGCCTTCTTTACGACAAAGTTCGGTCACAGCGACCATGTCATCCCAAGGAACGACCTGCCCTGCCTGCCGGCGCACAGGACTTTCAACAGAAACCGCCCCTACTGGATTAAGCACTCTTCCAGTCGTAGAAGCCTTGAATGATTCTTTCAATTCATCAACTGTAAAGTGTGGTCGGTTTAGAGCAAGGGGAACTGCATTTATCGAACACAATCTAGATAACGCATCGCCCTCATCCTGATAGATATGACTCTGTTCTTGAAGAACCACTCTGGCATTAATGCCACAATGCTTACGCAGCCCAATAATGTTTGCCATAGTTCCAGTCGGCATCCAGATGGCAGCCTCTTTACCAAGTTCATCAGCCATACGGCTTTCTAGATCAGCAACTGAACCCCCTAATGAGTAATGATCAGGGATCAACTTACCTTGTTTTAGTAGTTTGCTCAGGCGTGCAATAGTCGCCTCAGGAGTATGAGGTTCACCGTCACCAACGAATACGACAGAATTTGGATCTGCTTTAGGATCGAATGTATGAGAATGACCTGATGATGATGTTAGTTGGTTCGGCATGTTGATTTAACTCAGAATTATCCAGGTAAATTAATCTTTACGGTCTCAAGCATCTCTTCTAACTGTGATTCATCTACACCCAATTCCGCGGCTTTGCTGGCATCCAGATTTGATTTTTCGATATCACCGAGTTCAGCATAAATGACTGCTCGATTCGCATGGGCTTCAGCCCAGTTTGGTTTTAGGCGTATCGCTTCAGAAAAATCTTTAAGTGCTTTACTCAAAAAATCTAAGCGGTAATTAGTGTTGCCGCGATCCAAATAAGTATCGGGGTAAGTAGGATTTAGACGGACAGAAATATCATAATCAATAATAGCTAACTCAAGATTTCCGGCTAATGCATAAGCATCTGCACGGTAATGATGTAATTTAGATGAATTAGGCGATGCGATAATCGCTTCAGAAAAATACTCAACTGCCTTACGCGGGTTACCTTTATCAATCTCCCAAACACCATATTTGAATACGTTCAAAATGTGCTCCGGTGTATGTACTTTCTGTGAGCTATTGCAATAAATATCTAGGAACTTTTTAAGACAATTCAACATTGATAAAAATGTAATTAATGCGGCTTGCAGTGTTTAG
>CEUN01059288.1_pt1 | contig 11623 bp, 8 predicted proteins | sample 361501 | NCBI WGS metagenome assembly CEUN01 (sample SAMEA2622801, study PRJEB7988) | marine metagenome | biome: marine biome (ENVO:00000447); feature: marine epipelagic mixed layer (ENVO:xxxxxxxxx); material: "saline water (ENVO:00002010), including plankton (ENVO:xxxxxxxx)" | depth 120 m | reverse complement strand
ACGGTCTTATGCTCATTCGTAGTCATCGTAACCTCGTGCGCGTCAACAGGACAGGTTTCAACGGGCAGGGATACAAGACGCGGAAACGAATGCACATCTTCGACAAGGAATTCCTTGTGGTCAGAAATCCACTCCGATTACATGGCACGACTCATGGTGAAGTTCCCGCGATCGATCTTGTTCCTGCTCTTCGTTTCCCTCCTTGGCTCCGACGCATCTGCCGCCTGGCGACCCGGCCAACAAAACGCACTGACGCGTTACCTGAAAAAGGAAGACAACAGCTTCCGCTGGACCGCCGGAAAAGAGAACGGTCGGGAACAACTGATCGAGCTGACCTCGCAGACCTGGCGCGACATCGCGTGGAAACATCAATTGCTGCTGGTGCAGCCGAAGGAAATCAAGAATCCGGACATCGTGCTGCTTCTCATCAGCGGTTCATCCGGACCGGGCCGTTACACACAGATCCTGCAGAGAATCGCCGACCAGGCCGGGGCCGTTGCGGCAGTCATCAACAATGTCCCAAACCAACCGTTGTTCGATCGGAAGGAAGACGCGTTGATCGCCTACACGTTCTCGCAACATATCAAGACCGGCGACGAAGATTGGCCGGCATTGTTCCCGATGGTGAAGTCCGTCGTAAAAGCAATGGATGCCATCAGCCAGCACTCCAAACGGGGAGGGCGAAGCGTGAAGAGATTTGTGCTGACCGGTGCTTCCAAGCGGGGATGGACCACCTGGTTGACCGGAGCCACGGACAGACGCGTGGCGGCCATCGCTCCGATGGTCTTCGATATCCTCAACAGCAAGGTGCAGACGGATTGGGCACGGACGGTCTGGGGCAAGCAGAGCGAACAAATTCACGACTACACGGATCTCGGACTGATCAAGGAGGAAGAAGACGAGGCCATGACGCGGATTCGCGAGTGGGTGGACCCTTACGAATATCGACGTCGGTTTACCATGCCCAAGCTAATCCTGCTCGGCCTGAATGATCCTTACTGGGTGGTCGATTCCGCGCAGCACTATTGGAACGATCTTTCCGAACCCAAGCTGATGTACCAGATACCCAACGCCGGACACAAATTGAACGAAAGCGAAGCCGTTCGCACCCTTGCTGCCTTCTACGAGAACATCGTGTCTGGCGCGGAACATCCAACCGTCCGGTGGCGAGTGCGTGAGCGCGACAGCGCAACGCGGGAGATCGTTGTGAACTTCGACCGGAAACCGAATCTGATCCGCGTTTGGTCCGCGTCCTCTGGCAAACGGGATTTCCGAAAAACCAAGTGGACTCCCAAGCCCTTAAGGAAGCCAGCGGATCCAAAGAACATCTCAATCATCCGCAAGGTGCCACAGAACGGCTACGAGGCAGTCGTGGTGGAAGCAGCATTCAAGACCGCTTCCGGTAAGACCTACCGCGTTTCCACCAAACCGTTTGTTCTCCCGCTCCTTCGCGGTCAGAAGGTGGACATCAGCAATGCACGCAAACCAACGACTGAAGCGGAAAAGAAATACTGGCTTCAAAACCTGGTTGGCGACCACGGCTTTGGCCCGTCAGACGTTCAACGTGCGACCGGCCTGAACGACAGGCAACAGGTCGCGGCACTGACGAAGTTTGGCATCACCCGCCCGAAGGAGAACATGTCGTCCGAACGACCGGACAAACTCAAGATCCGGCCGTTCCCCGGTGGTTGGCATCCCCGCATCGGCTTTCTCGATGGCGCCGTTTATCCACAGCGCGAAACCAAGATCAGCGTCTTCACGCCCTGGGATCCGCAAAGCTTTGTCGTGGTGGATGCGCCCGAGGCAGTCTGGTCCAACCTCGGTCTGACCTACCTGGCTCACACACATGTGCCGACCATTTGGACCGAGAAAGGCATCGAAATGAAGCGGATGGAGTGGGAACGCCATGAAGGCGGCTGGTACGAAATCGAGCGCGAACTTCCCAACGGAATCCTCATCGGAGCCTGCGTGAAACCTATGAAGCAGGACGTGATGATGGAGCTATGGCTGAAGAATGGAACAAGCGAGACGCTCACCGGCATGCGCGCGCAGAACTGCGTCATGCTCAAAGGCGCACCGGAGTTCTCCCGGCAAAGCAACGACAACAAGGTAATCGAGAAGCCCTTCATCGCCTGCCGCAACGACGCTGGCAATCGCTGGGTGATCACGGCTTGGACGCCCAATCACCGGCCTTGGGGCAATGTCCTTTGTCCCTGCATGCATTCGGACCCGATCTTTCCCAAGGCGGCCCCCGGCGAAACCTCGCGCGTGAAGGGCTGGCTCACCTTCTACGAAGGGACGGATATTCAGGGAGAGTTGAAGCGGCTTCGGAAGCGTTGGGAAATTGAGTAGTCGCTCCAAACTCCAAGCTTCAACCTGAGGCTCCACGATCGCTGAGTACGGCGACCAATTGATCTGACTGCGGCCTGAAGCTTGAGGTTTGATGTTTGGAGTTTCCCAAACTTCCACTTCCTCGCGCACATTGTAGTTGGCTTCACTGGCGGACAGGTGAATGATGCCCCCGCTTTTTCACCACACTGAAGGAATCTCAATGGCAGAATACGAAATCATCGAGCAGGAAGGCGTCCGCCTTGTAAAAGTCACCCTCAACAACGAAATGATCCGCTGTGAATCCGGTGCGCTCTATTACATGCGCGGTGCGATCGAGATGGAATCCAAGGCGCCGTCGATCGGCGGCTTCTTCAAGTCTCTGGCGACGGGCGAATCCATCTTCCGCCCCACCTACACCGGCACCGGCGAACTCTATCTGGAACCGTCGATGGGCGGCTTTCATGTGATGGAACTCGAAGGTGACGAATGGATTCTCGAATCCGGCGCTTATTGGGCGAGCGATCCCGACGTGAAGGTTGATGCCTATCGCGAAAAGACACTCACCTCGCTGAAGAGCGGTGAAGGCTTCCTCGATTTTCAAACCAAGGTGAGCGGCTACGGCAAGGTCGTGCTCAGCGCGCAAGGCCCGGTCGAAGCGGTGCACATCAACAACGACAAGCTTGTGGTCGACGGCAACTACGTGCTCGCGCGTCCATCCGGGATGAAATACAGCGCCCAACGCGCCACCAAGTCACTGCTCGGCTCACTGACATCTGGCGAAGGATTTGTCCGGATCTATGAGGGCACCGGAACGGTTTTGATGGCCGCGATCCCTTACTGGCGCTATCGCCTGCACAACAGCATGCTCGGCGCTCTCAGCAACATCGGTTCGAAGTAAGAGCCAGTTGCTCCACACATTTGGATAACAAAAAGCCACCGGGATTCCGGTGGCTTTCTTTTTGACTGAGAATTGCCTGGGGGCTGCTCAAGAACTGGAGCGCCGGGCACTGACCGGCATGCCGCTACAATCCAATGGTGCTCGCTCAGAAGTTTTCAAGGACTTCGGCCGTTGGGGTTGACGAGAGAGCTTCCACGAGTTCCTGAAAAGCACTGAACAAGGTCGCTCCCCGATGATTTCGATCACCATACTAGTACACCGTCAGCAATGGAATGATAGTCTGCCTGATTAAGAGCCACCCGCCATTACACGTATGACGCAATACTAACGAAATCGACTCTTGGGAATCTCCAACTCGAAACTGCGCTTCTTGATCGTCGGCGTTGGCTTGGTCTGAAACTTGTTGTTGTCCGGCACGGGCGTCAGCGAGGAATTCGCATTGTCAAACGCACTGGGAATTCCCGCCGGGCGGCTGAAATCAAACTTCTGCCTCCCCGGTGCGCCCGGATTGGAATTGAACTTCACTCCGCGGCCGGGGCGCGCGCCCAGCCCACCGCCACTCGCCAAGGTCGATTCACCGAACGCGCTGTTCTGAAACGGATTGCTGAGCATCTGCTTGAACGCCGTCATGGATTGTTTGTGGCGGTCCCTGTCCGCCGGGCTTCCCGTGAGACCTCGTGCGTTGGCGAACGCACTGTCAAGTTTGCGACCGACGCCGGTGTTCTGCTCAAGCTGCTGCAGCCATGAACCGCCCTTTCCGCCAACCTGGAAGATCTCGTATTTCAACGATTGGCGCGAATCATACTTGGATTGGTAGCCCGGCGCGTCCGAGCGTCTTTCGTTCTCGCGTTCCCGTTCCACTTCCTCGGTCAATTCTTGTTCCTCACGACTGACCTCTTCGCCGTTGAGAATGTCCGCCATGGTCGGGTCCTCTGACTTGTCCTGAAAGATTTCCGGCACGCCTTCGTTTTCACGGGCGGCAGCGGCCTTGTCCGGGTCGCGAAAGATCCAATCGCGTTTCGGATCCGATCGGCGAGGTGCGGCTCGGCGTTGCACGGCGTTGGGCGTCACGCGCGAGGTGAGCACTTTGAAATGTGCTGGGACGAGATTGTTGTCTTCCCGTTTCTTGGCGTCTCCCTGCAGGTCTGCGGGGAGGAGGATCTCCTTTTTCTCAAACTGAAAGCTGACTCGTCGGCCGTCCCTGCCAGAGAACACGATCCGCTCGCCCGCCGACCCGGCAACTACGGATCCGATCAGGATGATTGTTGGAAGGAGGATGCGCAGATTCATCTTGCTGCGCCCATTACTACGACTGCCGACTCCTTCCGTCAAAACGGAAAACCCCGTAGAAAACTCAATTGTTCAAATAAAGTGTTGCCGAAATCCCTGATAACTCGCTAGTTTTTGCTCCAGACAACTACTTATAAACACAGTGCACCCATGAAACTCCTGGCGAAACTCAATCGAATGTTTGTAATCCTCGCAGCCGTATGCGCCCTCACGGTTTTCACCACCGGTTGCGAAACTGTTGGTGGCGGCGGCAGTCACACGCTCGACGAGCTGAAAGCCGCGGCCAATGACGGCGATGCCAATGCATCCCTGAAACTTGGCAACGCTTATTTCAACGGCAGGAACGGCGCCGAAAAAGACTTTGTCGAAGCTCAGAAGTGGTACGAAAAGGCCGCCCAGCAGTTCAAGACGAAGTAATCATCCAACCACAATCCCTTTCGAAACGCGCCTTAGTCCCAGGGCGCGTTTCTCTTTTTTCGCATGCAGGTTTACCTGAACGGTCAATATCTTCCCGAAGGCGAGGCTTTCATCTCGCCGGCCGATCGTGGATTTGTCTTTGCCGATGGTGTGTATGAGGTGATTCATGCCTATGACGGCTTCCTCTTCTGCAACGATCTCCACGCAAATCGCCTGGCGCGCAGCATGAGCGAATTGCGGATTGAGCCGCCAGCTGACTTTGACATGGCCGCGATCGCGGCCGAGCTGATTCGTGCCAATGAGCTCCAATCCGGCGAAGCGACGGTTTACATCCAGGTCACGCGTGGCGCGGCTCCTCGCGGTCATGCATTTCCGGCGTCGGGAACACAGCCGACCGTCTATGGATTCGCCAAACCGTTTGAGTCGCCCGCAGAATTGCGAAAAATCGGCTGCAAGGCAGTCACCGCGCCCGACGAACGATGGCTTCGATGTGACATCAAATCCGTTTCCCTGCTGCCAAACGTCATGGCAAAGCAGAATGCGGTCGATGCCGGCGCGTACGAAACCGTCCTCGTCCGAGAAGGGAACGTGACCGAAGGCTCCTCCTCCAACTTTGCTGCGATCTTCGACAACGAATGGGTCACGGCACCGCTGGGTAATCTGATTCTCCCCGGTATCACGCGGGAGATCGTATTGAAACTTTGTGAGAAACTTTCCATTCGCGTCGCTGAGAATTTTATTCCCTCAGACAGCCTCGGGGGAGCCAAGGAAGCCATGATTCTGAGTTCGACCATGGAGGTGATGCCAGTCACTGAAATCGATGGCAAATCTGTAGGAAACGGCAGGCCCGGGCCTCAGACCAGGCGGATCCAGGAGGCATTCCAACAATGGATCCAACAGGACCGCGCCTTTCAGGCCTGAGAATCGCCTCGAATACCGGAAAAAACCCCATCGTTCATGGGAGTTTGCCATTAGGAGTTCCGCCCAATATCCAGACTTGGGGAAGGCATGTAAGTTTCATTCCTACAATCTGAAACCCGCTCCGACCATGAATGCCCTGCTCCTCCCCTCGAAGAATTCGACCTGATTCACACTTGCCGCGAATGCGAGCGCGCCTGCCTGAACAACGGCGAATGGCAGGAAGCCGACGAGCTTGACATCAAGCTCGACGAATCGTCCCTCAGCTACGGCATCTGCCCCAAGTGCACCAAGCAGACTTACCCCGATTGCCCGACAAAGTTCTTCACCCGCGATTTGGAATTCGCCTCCACATCGGACCTCCTACCGACAACCTGACGCAGCTTACCGGTTCTCCTCCCACCAGCCCGATTTCGATCGGCTGCGGGTTTTTGCGTACCCGCGGGCTTGAAGCCCGTTCGGGAGTTTCCGAAGCTTCGATGAATGGTCGCGCGCGTCACCTTGGAAATCGCACTCCGTCGGGAATTCGACTATGCGATTCCGCGCGAACTCGAAGAGCAGATCGATATTGGCACACGCGTTCGTGTGCCCTTTGGCAACCGTGAAGTCTTCGGCGTCATCACCGCGCTGCTGCAGCAATCCACCCAGACCAATCTCAAGTACATCGTGCGAGCGGTCGGCGTCAAATCGCTCATCACCCCGAAGGTCCTTGAACTCGCCCGCTGGATCGCCAACTACTATTGCTGCGCTCCGGAAGTGGCACTGAAGAGCGTTCTGCCCACAGCCGTTCGCACCAAGGAAAAGGGATTCAAGGAGCAGCTCTACGTAAAGCTCGTGCCCGGCGTGGAAATTCCCAAGCTCACCAAGCGCCAGGGGGAGATCTTTGCTGTGATGGAGGAACATCAACAACTTCCGCTCGCGGGACTCTGCAAGCTCGCCGAATGCACGGCGGAGACCGTCCGCCGTTTGGAAGACAAGGGCGTCGTCACCATCTCGACAGAAGTCAACGAACGCGACCCCTATGCGAACGAAGCCATCGGGCGTACCAATCCCCTGCCTCTCAACAGTGATCAGGCAGCAGGACTTAAGCGCATCAAAGCTGCCCTGGATCATCTGCACGACGCCCCGGCGCCCGCGTTGGAAAAACAACTCGAAGTTGAACCGGAAGAACCGGATCTCCTCTCGCTTGGCGCAGACTCGAAAACCGAAACCCGCGGTGATTGCCACCACGTGACCCTCCGCGCAGCGGACGATCTGAAACTCTCCGCGATTGCCAAGCGACAGGCACTTGCAGCCTGTCGATTCTGGCACGGCGAAAAAGCGCGCTGCCACCTTGCCTGCGTCGGTGATCGATCCATCAAGCTCATCGTCGAACCGCTCACCATGAAGCTGGGCGGCCAGACACGCGCCTATCCGCTCGGTGAAATCGTTGACAGCATCGCCTCCTACTCCGAACACGAGATCAACGAGGCCATGGAACGCAAAGGCGATGTGTGGTCCGACATCCGCGACTCCCCAATTGCTGCCGAGAGTTTCATCGACCGGTGGAACAACACGCGCCTCACGACGCCGGAGGAATTTGTCTGGTTCCCAGCAGAACCCCATGGTGCCAAGCCCCGCGAAGACGAATCCGAATCAGACCAGAACGGTGAGATCAAACCCTTCGTGCTCTACGGCGTTACCGGAAGCGGCAAGACCGAGGTCTATCTTCAGGCGATCGCCCACTCTCTCGCCCAAGGCCGCGGGGCAATCGTGCTCGTCCCCGAAATCTCCCTGACCCCGCAAACGGTGGAGCGCTTCAAAGCCCGTTTCAGCCATGGCCCACTCCGGACGCTCGTCGCCGTCCTGCACAGTCATCTGTCTGCTGGTGAGCGGCACGATGAATGGCACAAGATCCGCCAAGGCCGGGCGCGTATTGTCATCGGCGCTCGCTCCGCCATCTTCGCACCCGTCGAACCGCTCGGCCTGATCATTGTCGATGAGGAGCACGAGCATTCGTACAAGCAGGAAGAAGCCCCACGCTACCACGCACGCGACGTCGCCGTCGTACGGGCCAAGCGCGAAAATGCCGCGGTGGTTCTTGGTTCGGCAACTCCCTCCATGGAGAGCTACCACAACGTCAGCCGGCACAAATACGATCTGCTCAACCTGCCCGAACGCGCGGACAACAAACGCATGCCCCATGTCCGTGTCATCGACATGCGATCGGAGAATCGAAAGGAAAAGGGCACGCCCATCCTTTCACCGCAGCTCAAGGAAGGCATCACCCAACGACTCGAACGCTCCGAGCAAACCATCCTCTTTCTCAACCGACGCGGCTACTCCACCTCACTTCAGTGCCCCGAATGCGGCTTCGTTGCCGAATGTCCAAATTGCAGCGTCTCCCTCACCTACCATCGCCGCGACGCCAAACTCGCCTGCCACATCTGCGGCTTCACGGACGATGCGCCCAAAGTCTGCCCCGAACCCAAGTGCCGGAATGCCTCCATCCGCTACGCCGGCATCGGCACCGAGAAGGTCGAAGAAACGCTCGGCAAACTCTTCCCCCATGCACGCGTTCAGCGAATGGACTCCGATCTCATGAAGCGCAAGGAAGACTACCGTGTCGCCTTGAACGATTTCAAAGCCGGCAAGACGGACATCCTCATTGGCACTCAGATGATTGCCAAAGGACTGCATTTCGAAAACGTCACCCTCGTGGGCGTGATCTACGCGGATCTCGGCCTGCACATCGCCGACTTCCGCGCCGGCGAACGCACCTTCCAACTTCTGACCCAGGTCGCTGGACGTGCCGGTCGTGGCGACATCGAAGGCGAAGTCTACGTGCAATCCTTCACGCCCTTTCATCCCGCCATCCAATACGCCCGGCGCCACGACTACAAAGGATTCTTCGACCAGGAAATCGAATTCCGCGAACAACTGAAATACCCGCCGGCTTCACGCGTTGCACTGCTCACCCTCCGCGGCCGCAACGAAGAAAAAGTCCGTTTCACCTCTGATCACCTCCTGCGTGAGTTGGAGAAGTATCAGCCCGATTTTCCTGACATGGTCCTCGCCGGCCCGGCTCCTGCCCCACTCCTGCGCGCAGAAACCTTTTACCGCTACCAGATCATGCTTCGGCTTGGCCAGATGAGCCGCTTCAGCCGCCGACTCGCCACGACTCTGGAAAGCTTCGGCATCCCTGAAGAAATTCGCCTGACCGTCGACATCGACCCGGTCGACCTGATGTAATCAAGTCCTCGTAGCAGCGGACCTGAGCCTGCTCACTTCGACTGCGATTTCCGCTACTGACGTCCTGGCAGCCCAATTCTTAGGGATTGACGCTGAGAGACAAAACATACGGTTTCAGCCGAAGCCTCGGCAGCTATTACCACCGCCTGATCACGCAACCTCGCTGACATCGTTCCACATGTCTCTCGTAGGCTTCGCGTGGCACACGAAGCTACTGTTCGGCGAGGAGCTTCCTGATGAGTTCCTCTCGATTCACCATTGCGTTGGTGCTGCGCAGCTTGCCCTTCCGATCGACCAGCCATTGGGCGGGGAGTTCGTTGACGCCGAGTTCCTGCTTGATTCGATTGACGCGGTTTTCCTCGTCGAAGAACTGAGGCCAGGGGATTTTCTTGTAGTTCACCATTGCGACGAGCGCCTTCTTGTCGACGTCTGCACTGATGCCGAGGATCTCCAGGCCCTCGTCGTGATACTTCGCGTGGAGTCCCTTCAACTTGGGAAGCTCGACAACGCAAGGCCCGCACCAAGTCGCCCAGAAATCGAGCAGGATCACCTTGCCCTTCAGCTTGGCGGTGTCGATCTCGTCTCCGTTCAGATCCTTGAACTTCAACCGCAATGGCGCATCGATGCGCTCCATCTGCTTCAGCAAGGCCAAGGTGCTGTCCCTGAGCTGCGGGGATGGGCTGTATTTGGCAACCTCCGCGGCGAGTTCCTTCGCCTTCCTCCCGGAACTGCGGCTGGCGACCGAAAACAGCATCAACAAATTTTCCGGCCGGTTCGGAAACTCCTTCTGCAGAACGCGAACGCCCTGCTCATAGGCTGCGAGCATGGCGTCCCCGCCGTTCTTCGCCTGGGCAATCATGGCCTTGCGCTCCACCGCACCTTTGCGCATGGCGTAACGCTGATCGTCGGTGAGTGAATGCCTGGCAATGATCTCTTTTTCGACGGCCTCCAATTCGTCGGCGCGATTGTGCAACCCACCGAGAACGGCTCGACTGAGGAGACGCTGGGTTTGGAGTCGTGCCGTGGCCGCTTTTTCATGTGTGGGAAACTTCTTGGCAAAGTCCCGCGCCAGGTCGGCCGCATGGGCAGACGTCACGGCCTGCAATCTCCGAAAGGCCTGCATCTCCGAGGCGGTCATCAGTCGGCCCTTCGTGTCGGCCGGCCGAGCGGGCGGGCGCATTGCCTCGATCACCGCCTGCCAGGCTTCCTCCGGCGATGTGGATTTCTGTGCGTGTGCCGCGCAGGTGATGCAGCTGAGAAACAGGAACAGGATCTTACGCATGGTCATTTGGTTTGGGGTTGATCGCGCAATTGTGCCAATCAAGGATCGACTTTCAACTTCAACAACCCATTCCGGCAGGGGTTGCGTAAATCGGGCAATTCCGGCTCGCGCTCAACGACACATGTGCCAGAACTCGCTATCCTCGACTGATCCCGCAAACGCCTTTCCCGCTGGAGTCAACATGTGAGCGCCGTTCCAAGATCAGCTCACTGAATCGCTTCCTTCGGGCGTTCGATCAACTCGATCTCATAACCCTCCGGGGCATCGACGAAGGCAAAACCACCTCCGCTTTCCTTGTACGTGGGACCGTCGGAAAACTCGATTCCAAGACCGGCGATGTGCTTGCCAAACTCTTCCAGGCTGTCGACTTCAAAGCCGAGATGCGTCAGGTCTTCCTGCACCTCGACCTTGCCGCTGCTCGGGTAATAGCAGATTTCAATCAGCTCCTCGCTTTGAGGGGCCTTGAGGAAAACCAATTCCGATCCACGCGGTGATTTGCTGCGACGCACCTCCTCGAGTCCGAGGACTTCCTTGTAAAACTTGACGGTCGTATCGATGTCGCTCACGCGATAGCGCGTGTGATGCAGTTTGTTTACAATGCTCATGGCGGGCGAGGTTAACGGTTGCGGATTCGATCGGGCAAGGTTGTGATGTCCGCGCTGATTGTCTGAGACAAAACCAATCCCGGCGGCTTATTGCAGAGCATTATGAAGCGTAAAATCGGAATCACCCTGTCCGTGCTGATTTTCGTCGTGCTGGTGGCTCTGCAGATCGGCAGCGCACTGAAAGTGCCGGTTTCCACGAGTGGCGTGCAGACTCTGCCGGACGGGTCAACACTCGCATTCCGCAAGGCGGCTTTTGGCAGGGAACATTATTTCAAGACCGGCGGCTGGGAAGCCATCAAGAATCGATTGCCGGACAAGCTGGTGAGATTCTTCAAGCTGAAGAGGACGAGGACGTTTCATAACGGCGATCCGGCCTTCGCCGTCCTGCTGGACTACATGGGCTCCGGAAAGGACCTGAATCACCTCTCTTTCAGTCTTGCTGACGAGACCGGGTTCACTGGAATTGCCGACCATGGAGACTCGGATGTGAGTTCAGGCGGGGGGATCATTGGGATCGCCTTCCGGTCATTTACCCGACGTTCGCGGGAACTCATTCTGACGGTGTTCAAACGGAACGCCACGTGGCGCCTGGAAACGGTGGCGGGCTTCAAGTTTCGCAATCCGATGTGGAAAAGCGGTTACCCGATTTGG
>CEUN01182225.1_pt1 | contig 11627 bp, 8 predicted proteins | sample 361501 | NCBI WGS metagenome assembly CEUN01 (sample SAMEA2622801, study PRJEB7988) | marine metagenome | biome: marine biome (ENVO:00000447); feature: marine epipelagic mixed layer (ENVO:xxxxxxxxx); material: "saline water (ENVO:00002010), including plankton (ENVO:xxxxxxxx)" | depth 120 m | reverse complement strand
CAGATCGTAGGTCCAGTCCTCACCCTCACCACGTGGCAAGTAGTGCCCTGCCTTGGTAGAGAGCACGAACTCATCTCGTCGATCCGATGCCACAAGACCGATCAGATCTTCGCTGATGCCGTAGCAAGCAGCGGTGTCGAGAAAATTCACGCCATTGTCGAGAGCTTCATTGATCACCTCGCGAGCCTGGCCAACGTCAGCCATTTCCAGGTTGAAACCGACTTCGGATAATCCGATGCCAAGTCGACCGACGTCGAGATCGGTTTTACCGAGTCGTTTTCGTTCCATCGCCATGAGTTGGAGTCTTTCGAGAATTGGCTGTTACAAGTTGTTGGTCTAAACAATACCCGCTTGTCGTCTGTACCCGCGGTACACAAGACGCTTCGTCGGGTGGTAATTGATACATTTCGCCTTATATATCGACACATGCACACAACACGAAGCGGAGTGAACCAAACTTGAGTGGTCCAAATATTGTTCTAATGGTCGCCGATGACATGGGCTACGGCGATTTTGGTCTGTACTCAGAGGGTCGAGTTCATACGCCAGCGCTGGACGAGCTCGCCTCCGAAGGGATTCGCCTCACACAGCACTATGCTGGATCCGCGGTTTGTTCACCTTCGAGAGCAGCTTTACTGACGGGACGCTACCCGATTCGGAGTGGCGCCGTGACACCTCAAGAAGTGCTCGGCAACGATCGTATTGCACTTGGTGAATCGACCATCGCTGACTCATTCAAAGCCGCTGGATATGCCACCGGGATGGTCGGTAAGTGGCACAACGGCGCGCTGGATCCGAGGTTTCATCCGAACGCTCGCGGTTTCGACGAGTTCGCCGGGTTCCGCGGTGGTTGGGCGGACTACTACAAGTGGAACCTCGATCGAAACGGCGTACTGGAAAAATCAGATGGGCGTTATTTGACAGATGTGCTTGCGGACGAAGCTGCGAGCTTTATTGATCGCCACAAATCAGAGCCGTTCTTCTTGATGGTTACGTGGAACGCGCCACATTCTCCGCTTCAAGCACCGGAGGATGTGACACAGAGATACATCGAGGCGGGTTTCAATCGTGGTACTGCATTGATCTACGCAATGATCGAAGTGATGGACCTCGGAATTGGCAAGGTACGAGAAGCACTGAGAAACGCAGGCATCGAAGACGATACGCTGCTCATGTTCACAAGCGACAACGGTCCTGCGTTCCGACACCGCCCGGATCAGATACCAGAAGGCGTACTACTTAAAGAAATGCGATTCAATAACGGATTCGCCGGAGCTAAGGGCACTGTGTACGAAGGCGGTATCCGTGTGCCAATGATCGCCCGGTGGGCGAACGGACTTCCGCATGATGTTGAGGTCGACGATCAGATTTGTTTCATCGATTGGTTGCCGACGTTGCTTTCATTTGCAGGTGCGGGACGCGTAGGTGAAAAACCGCTCGATGGCACTGACATTGGTTCTGTCCTAAGAGGCGGTTCCCCGCAATCGCAACCGCGTCGATTCTGGCAGTGGAACGTAGATTCGCCAATTGGTGAGACCAACGCAGCGATGAGAGACGGCAAGTGGAAGCTGGTTCGCCCTGCCCTCGATATCGCTTATGCGTCTGAAGCCGACAAAAAGCTGAACGATGACTATACAGCGATGGATATTGAGTACAAATACCACCCGGAGAACGTGATTGAAATCTTCGACTGGCCAGAACCAAAAAAGATCGTGCCTGAGCCCCCTGTGCCGGAGTTATTTGATCTTTCAGTGGATCCGGGTGAAGAAAACAATATTGCGTCCAAGAACCCGGAAATAGCGAGTCGAATGCTTGCCGAACTCGAAACCTGGTTTGAAGAAGTCGAATCCGAACGCCGGGCGATAGTTCAGTAGCTCGTGTCCTAGGCCACGAGTTCACTATTCGTCGACCTGAGATGTCGCGGCGTCAACACTGAAAGCCCCACAGTGTCATTCTGAACTAGATTCAGGATATCGTTCAATCTCCCAGCACGACCAACCTACAGACTAGTCGTACTTCCCCAACAGATGAATATTAGTTGATGTGGAGCGATATTCTGAATCTAGTTCAGAATGACAGACAAGCGCAGACAACGAGTGATCGCATCCAACTCTACTCGTTCCGCGTATCAGCACTAAAACGCCAGATACGGCTCGTCTTCGACCTGTGTGAAGTCTGTTGGTGGATACTTTGCGAGTGCGTCGAGATCGATATCGGCGCCCCAGCCCGGTCCGTCAGGCACTGTGGCAACTCCATTAGTGATGTCGATCGGATTTGTCAGCACGTCCTGATAGCGTTCGAAGAATGAAACGAAAATCTCCTGCATGAACGAGTTGGGTATGCTCATATCGAGATGCAGGCTCGCCAATGTAGACAGCGGACCGTTCGAGTTGTGAGGTGCGACCGGCACATAGTGGGTTTCAGCAAGGTTAGCGATTTTCCGGATTTCAGTAAATCCGCCGCAGTGACAAATATCTGGTTGAATCATGCGCACCGTGTTCGTTGCTAGCAGCGGTCGGAACTCCCAACGGTTGTAGAGCTGTTCCCCTGTCGAAACCGGAACATTCACTGAGCGTGCGAACTCTGCCATCGCCTCAACGTTGTCGTAAAGGATTGGCTCTTCCATCCAAGCGATATTGAAGGGTTCAAGTTCTTTAGCAACCCTGCTTGCGCTCCATGGATCGATTCGTGCACGAATGTCGAGCCCGATCTCCATGTTAGGACCGATCGCATCGCGGACTGCGCGAACGACGTCGATACCGTGGCGGATCCGTTCTGGAGTAATCACCTGAGGACCGCCGAACGGATAGAACTTAAGCGCGCTCCAGCCAGCGTTTTTGAGCTCAAGAGCGGCACTTGCATACTGCTCTGCCGATTGGCGAAACGGTGCTGCTTCCTGATCGATATCAGGATTCGGCTCGACACAGTCTTCGAACCACCCGTTGGCATAAACGCGAACGTTGTCTCGGTGTTTTCCACCTGCCAGTTCCCAAACGGGGATATCTAAAGATTTTGCTTTGATGTCCCACAAAGCAAGGTCAATCGCTGCTATCGCCGACATCGAGACCGGACCACCTGCCCACGTCACTCGGCGGTATAGCGATGTCCAGATCCAGTCGATACGACGTGGATCTTTGCCGTTCAGAAACTTTCCGAAGTCGAGAATTTCCGCTTCGAGCGCGGCGTCTTTGTACTGGAGTGATCCCTCACCCCAGCCTGAGATCCCGAAGTCAGTATCGATTCGAACGAAAAGCCAGTTTGTACCCGCGGTCTTGTGAACTGGAGTTGCCATGCGGAAAACTTGCACATCTGTGATTTTCAATCGAATCGTCCTTCTCGGGATTTCAAGCTGGTTTACGGATAACAGCGATGGTTAGTCGATCGCCAGGAACTGCAAGCAAACAGGGGCAGGGACGTTAATGACCGAGCCTGTTGGAGTTAGCGTGCCGTCTTCTTCCCTTTTGAACGAAACAATCGTGTCGGAATCCTGGTTCTCAGCAAGTAGGAACTTGCCATCAGGGGTGATAGCGAAGTTTCGTGGAGTGTTGCCCTGGGTTGGCGCGTGTCCGACGAACGTCATCTTGCCGGTCGACTGATCGATCGCGTAAATCACGATCGAATCGTGACCGCGGTTAGAGGCGTACACAAACGCCCCATCCGGTGAGGTGTGGATGTCTGCGGTGGTGTTCTCGCCTTCCCAGTCTTCAGGCAATGTAGGAACCGATTCGACAGGTGTGAGAGTTCCGTCATCGCCAAGATCGTGCAGGGTTATCGTGCAACCGAGTTCATTGAGAACGTATACCTGTTGGTTCGTGGGATGGAACGTAAAGTGTCGAGGACCCTGTCCCGGCTTCTCATCGACAGTCGATGAAAGCTCGATACCGGCGTTCTCAGGATAGATCTTGTACGTAAGAACTTGGTCTTTTCCGAGGTCGCAAATGAAAGCGTATGAGTTCGTCTTATCAATGTTCACCGAGTGGGCGTGAGCCTTCTCCTGGCGCCGCTCGTTTACCGACGATCCTTCGTGTTGGATGAACTCGGTGAACTCACCGACAGAGCCGTCCTCGGCGATGGGGTGCGCTGAAACGCTGCCGCCGGCGTAGTTCGTGACGATGACCATTGAATCGGTTGCGTCGACCATCAGGTGACACGGACCAGGTCCACCAGTTGATTGCTGGTTTATCTGGGTTAGCTCCCCGGTTGATTTGTTCACGTTGAACGCTGTAATTCCACCTAAGCCATTGGACGCACTGGTTTCTGAAACGGCGTAAAGGTGATCTCCACTTTGATCGAGAGTCACGAACGAGGGATTTTCAAGTCCTTTCGAAACCGCTACTCGCGTGAGTTCACCCGTCTCGCCGTTCAAACGAAGCGTGTAAATCCCTTCGCTTCCAAGGCGAGTGTAAGTTCCGATAAAAGCAAACTGATCGCTGCTCATTGAATAATTCCTTGTTTGATGATCCGTTTAGTTAGTTGTTGATGATTAGATCAGGATCGATTTCGACTCCAATGCCGGGTCCGGTCGGAAGCGGCATGTAACCGTCTGAGTCGACTTCCGGGGCATTCGCCATGATCGAGAATTTGTGCTTGTAGTGACCAATCGGTGGATCGTGAAGAAGTTCCATGAACGGAGCGTGTCGCCATGATGCAACCAAGTGTTGATGAGCGATGACACCAATGTTGCCACCGCCGTGATGCGGAACCAGTTCCTTGTTGTAGAGCTCGGCGAGATTTCCGATTTTTCGCAGGTTGGTCATGCCGTTCATCACCATGCTTTCGGGCTGAAGCAGCTTATAGGTGTCCATCTCGCACATTTGGACAAACTCGTGGAGACCTGGATTGTTCTCGCCACCAGCGATTCTGATTTCAACTTCGGCGTTGAGTCTTGCCAACCCATCATAGTTGTATCGAGCGAGCGGCTCTTCCAGCCAGAAGACATCAAGTTCCTGTAGTTCAATTGCCGTTTCGTACGCCCGTTTGTAGTTCCACATTACGCCGGGCTGCCACGTACCGCTGCTTTGCGCCTGGTTGGCGTCAACCATGATCGTGAAATCGGGGCCAACCGCACTTCGAACCGCTTCAACAAGCTCAATGTCTTCGGGGAGAGTTTCGTAGTGAAGACGCAGTTTCATCGCCTTCCACCCCTGTTCCTGAAGTGAAACTGCTTGCTCAGCACGCTCTTCAGGGGTCGATAGAACAACCATGCTGGCGTAGGGGATAATTTTTTCTTTCTCACCGCCCCACAACTTGTAGAGCGGAAGATTCGCTGCCTTCCCAATGATGTCCCACAGCGCCATGTCCACACCGGCGATTCCCTGGTAGTGGATGTTCTGGGAATAGTAGTTCAGTGCGGCCGCGTGATCCTCAACGGCGAAAGCACTGCGACCAACAAGGTATTCCTTTACACCGTCGACCAGCATCGGATGCATTCCGGGACCAATACCAGTGATCCCTGCGTCGGTCTGAACCTCTGTGAAAGATCCGCCTCCGATATTGAAGGGAGACATTCGTCCCGGACTCCAAGCTGGCTCGATATCACCAACGTGTTTTACGGTCCGTAAATTGACGATTTTGACGTCAGTAACTTTGATATTGCCGCTCAATAGATTCTCCGGGGTTTCTCCTGTTGCTGTTTCAAAGGCTGCAAGATCATACAACCGGTCCAATATCTTTTGTGGGTGAGCGGGGCGTTTTACAAGCGGTGATGACCGCGTAAACTGCCATCCGAAACGGATTCACTGCCAGATCGTTGAACGGGAGACCCATAACCTACAAGGCTCAGTGTTTACTACAAGGACAGCCGAGTTCACGAAAAAATTGGTTGGAGCGGTCAAATTCCTCAGCCAGGCGGCAACGAAATGCTGGCATGGAACGAGTCAGTGCTGGACAACATGCGAAAGCGCGAGCCGTTCTGGCGCAAGGTTTAACGGTCAATTAGCGCACGCCCCTCGCGAACATAAAAGGATCAACATTTGGAACCCGTAATACGTAACGAAGAAGGAAGCTCGAACCCTCTATTGGGACCGGGCGATGGCGTTTTGAACTACGTCATGCTGATGGTGAAGCACGCCCCTGGCGAATCAAGTCCCGATCACACGCATCCATGGGAACATCAGGCTTACATCACTGAAGGATCTGGAGTGCTTGTTTGCGGAGGCAATGAGTACCCAATCACGACCGGTGATGCGGTGCTCGTACCCGGAGGAGTGCGCCATCAGTTCATCAACACAGGCGACGTTCCGCTCCACCGCGTAACGGTAAATCCGATTGAATCGGTTCAGTAATCAGCCTAAATAGGACTTGGGACGTTTACGTCGGTCAGAGAGATTTCACCTTGATCGACGGTATACACGTGAGTCGCAATTTCGTCGACGATCGCCGGATCGTGGCTGGCACAAATGATCGTGCCGTCGTATTCGCCAAGGGCGCTGAGCAGTTCGTCGCGAGTACCTGCATCAAGGTGGTTGGTCGGCTCGTCGAGCAGTAGAACGTTGTTGGGCTCTACCAGAAACTTTGCCAGCGCTACCCTGCTCTTCTCACCGCCAGACAGCATGCGGATGACTTTATAGACATCGTCAGAAGAAAACAGGAAACGTCCCAGAATTCCTCGAAGCGCTCCGTCCGGCTGATCTTGTGCGGACTCACGTACCGCCTCTAGAACTGTCGAATTCAAGTCGAGAGTTTCGTCCTGATGCTGTGCGTAATATCCACGGCGTGATCGCTCCGACCACGATATTTGTCCTTCCGTCGGCTCAACTTCTCCGGCAAGGATCCTGAGCAGGGTGCTTTTACCGCCACCGTTGTGTCCGATAAGAGCGACTTTATGACCCCGCTCAACCTCAAGCGAGACATCGAGCAACGCGGGCAGATCGTCCCAATCATGAAATATTCCATCGGCTTCGAGGACGACTCGCTCTACTCTTCCGGTCGATTTGATCTGGAAGGTCGTTGTTTTCGAATCGACCATTCGCTCGACTCGATCCATGCGATCGAGCGCTTTGATTCGGCTTTGAACCTGTTTTGCTTTGGTCGCCTTCGACCGAAACCGATCGATGAACTGCTCCTGTCGCGCAATTTCGCGCTCCTGGCGGTTAGCCATGGCATCGAGTTGTGCCTGCCTCGTCTCCTTGCTTCTCTGGAAATCCGAAAAAGCACCTGGATAAGAAACAACCTTGCCGTATTCGACATCGAGAATTCGAGTCGCGACTCGCTCTAGGAACGGTTGATCGTGTGTAACCATAAGAATTGAACCGGGGTATTCGGCGAGTTCCTGAGCCAACCAGTTTTTGGAAGCAACGTCGAGGTGGTTAGTAGGTTCATCAAGCAGTAAATGAGCTTCTCGTCGTAGAAGAATCTTCGCGAGTGAAATTCTCATCCGCCAGCCGCCAGAAAAGTCGCCACACGGCTTTCGTAGATCGTCTGTAGAAAAGCCAAGACCCGTCGTTACGCGAGCGATCGAAGCGTCAACGCCGTTTCCACCGAGTAGCTTGAAACGATCATGAATCGCATCGAGTTCGGAGACTAGGTCCTCTGCGTCACATTCCTCGAGAATCAGCATATCTTCGATTTGATCGACGCGAAGCCGGATACCGTTCACTTCGGGAAGAGCAGTCCACATCTCTTCGTTTAAGGTGCGATCGAGCTGGACATCAGATTCCTGATGTAAGTACGACAGCTCGCCTTCGGAAATGATTACCTGTCCGCCGCTGGATGGTTCGTCACCGGCGATCATCTTGAGCAGGGTGGTTTTTCCAGCTCCGTTCGCACCGACTACGCCAATTTTCTCGTTCGATGAAACGGTGAACGAAACCTCCGACAGCAGGTCTCTGCCTCCAAAAGTTTTCTTTAGGTTTTCAACGACGATCATTTATAGGTTCGGGCGAAGAGTGTATGTGCGATACAGGTACATAAGTGTCTCAAATCGTGTCGAATATTGGCGGAAGAATTTATCTATCGTGGAATTGAGAGTGATCGCATGATTCGTTACAAAGATCGAACGCCTCCAATTGAAATGGAGACCGGGCAAGCCCGATCTCCATTTCAATTGGCGAATCAATGTTCTACTAGTAGCTTGACTGGGCACCTCGACGTGCTGATTCTTTCCATGCCTCGGCGAGAGTTTCAACAGTTACGTTGTCAGATTGGGCGACGCTGATTACAGCGTCTTCCTGGTGGGCAAGTGCATCCGCTGCATCAGGCAGTCGAGGAGCGGCATCCAACGGGATTTGGATCGCGCCATGCAGGTCTGCCGCAATCAGATCACCTGGTTGAACGTACACGCCACCTACGTCAACCGGCACGTTGTAGGCGACACCGTGGACGTAGCCGTGAGATACGAGTACTTCTTTTGCCCAGAACGGGAAGCCCATTTCTTCAGCTTCCTTGAGGTCGCGCACTCCACCGTCTGTGACAACACCGATGCAGTCTAGACCAAGAGCAATGTTGCCTTGGATTTCGCCCCAGTAAGAGCCAACCGTAGCGGGGTAATCGAGATCGTGGAACACGATCATGCGAGGAGCAGGGATGTCGAGGATCGCCTTGTAATAGTCAGTTTTCTCAAGAGCACGGGGAGATTTCTGCCGGGCAGAAATAACGCCGGTCACGGCATATCCAACATATGTCTCTGTGACAGGAGATTGAGACTTGATTTCAGGACGCATGAAGCCTTCGGTTCGAGGCATGATGTCCATGAGTTCAAGTGCGTTGGCGATGGTAGGAGTATCGATCTTCCTAAGCTGAGCTAACAGCTCTTTAGACAGTGGGCCTTCAGTGGCACCCATAGTCGGGCTCCCTTGGAGAATTCAGAATTGTTGACGAGCAAATCGCTTCGTAGAGAATGGTACTCCGAAAAACAAACGGGCAGATATTTTGCGAAATAAAAAAGGCCGGCCAAGACGCTGACCTTCTTAATGTACTGCGCGCGACGGAGTTCGATTAGTAAACAGCGACGTTCCAGTCGATACGGCGGCGCTTCTTTGCACGCTCCATCGATTGCTTACGGTTACGTTCAATACGCTGAGCGTTCTGGAGCTCCTGAGTAGCGCGCCGTTGTGATGTGCGAGCCCGATCGCGTTCAATTTCGTTCTGGGCTAGTTTCACAGCCTCTAAGACCGTGAAATATTCAACTCGCGCTCTGTCTACTCAAATTAGATTGTAATTGAGCATGTGAGACCTTTCTGCAATCTAACGTCGTGTGGAACCTTGATGTCTCAATCATTGCCCGGATGGAATGTCGGAGGATATGTACCTTACTCGGTAGCCATCTCGTAACCACGAAGGTCCGAGCAAGTGAAATCCTTATCAGCAATTGCGTACTGCGACTTATTACCGATGAGGTTATAGTTGCAAGCCAGTTCAACTTGACATTTTCGGGTAAGGATTCGCCTACATTCACCACCCGATATGCCAACAAATTACCTGCGAACGGTTTTGTGGTCGTCCCTCTATAGGTCTAGAATCTCCACGCCTCGGACTCCACTGATTCACGGTCGAACCGGAATCCAACGTACATACACCGAGGGATAACGGAGAAGCTTGAATGAATGGAACAGAGTTCATCGCCCAGATCCTGAAGCAAGAGGGCGTGACCGAAATGACTTGCTTCCCTAGCAACGCCCTTATTGAGGAAGCCTCAAAAGTCGGTATTCGACCAGTTATGTTCCGACACGAGCGCGGTGCGATCATGGCTGCTGACGGATACAGTCGCATGAACGATGGCCAGAAATTCGGTGTCGTGGCAATGCAACACGCAGCCGGAGCTGAAAACTCGATGGGTGGGCTCGCCCAGGCATTCGGTGACAATGTCCCGATTCTGGTGCTTCCCGGTGGTTACCCTTCTGCTTCGCGACACGTGCGACCAAATTTCCACGCAAGCTCAGCCTGGGGCAGCGTTGTGAAATCTGCAGAGACGATCGACTCGCCTGCTCAGATCAAAAACGTGATGCGTCGAGCGTTTCAAGCTCTTCGAAACGGGAATGGCGGTCCAGTAGTGGTCGAGATGACTCTCGACATATGTGCCATGGAAGTTCCACAGGACGCCCTCGATTACCACTCACCTATCGTGAGCAAATCAGCTCCGTCACGAACTGATGTCCAGGACGCGATAAAAGCTCTGCTCGCCGCTGATCGACCGATGATATGGGCAGGCGCTGGTGTTCTCATGGCTGGAGCTACCGCAGAACTCGCCGAGTTCGCCGAACTTACCGATATTCCAGTCTTCACGACTATGGAAGGTAAGTCAGCGTATGACGAGCGGCTTCCACTTTCGCTTGGTGCTGGAAGTGGAGCGACCACCGGTCCCGCTTTCGAGTGGATTAACGAAAGCGATGTAGTTCTGGGTCTGGGTACGAGCCTCTCCCACAACAACTACACCCGAAAAGTTCCGGCTGGCAAGAAAACCGTCATCCACAACACAATCAATCCGGAAGAGATCAACAAAGAGACTCCGTCACACATTGGTCTTGTTGGTGACGCCAAATTAACCCTCGCCGCAATGATCGATGAGGTGAAGGCACAAATCGGTGAAGACGGTCGAGATACCGGTGTTGCCACCCACATTGCCGAGGCAAAGGCCAAGTGGATGGAGGAGTGGGCACCGCTCCTTAACTCTGACGAAGCTCCGTTGAACCCTTATCGAGTAATTAACGAGATCAACAAGAACGTTGATCACGAAAACACGATCGTTACACACGATGCCGGCGGTCCTCGTGACTGCATGGTTCCGTTCTACACGGCAACTACCCCTCATTCCTACATTGGATGGGGCAAGACGACGCACCTAGGATTCGGTATTCCATTGATGATTGGCGCAAAGCTCGCCGACCCAAGCAAGTTCTGCCTGAACTACATGGGAGACGGCGCATGGGGAATGTCGGGAACCGACACCGCAGCGGCAGCTCGGATGAACCTACCGATCACTACAGTTCTCCTTAACAACGGTGGAATGGCGACCTACCCAGGTGGGTTCCCTACCGCTCGAGAGCAGTACGACGTTTCCTACATGGAAGGAGATTACGCACAGATCACTGAAGGAATGGGCGGAGTCGGAATCTCCGTCTCTCAACCTGAAGAGATGGGGCCGGCAATCCTCCAGTCTCGCAAGCTGAACGACGAAGGAAAGACTGTGTTGATCGACGTAAAGTCGAACTACGAGTCCCGCAAGTCGTACTTCGGCAGGTAGTCAACAGAGAACTTCGGATTTGAAATAGTCGCTATCGGAGCAAGCCTCCGTTAGCGATTTCGGAAGCAAGTAACACCGTCTGAGTGAGATTACTCAGGCGGTGTTTTTCGTTTAACCCACTCCGTTGAATTCCGATTTCTGTCCGAAAGTGTGCGAAAGGTTTGATCCCCGGATATTTCGTTGTGCGTCTCAAGAACGAATCGTTCTCAACGTGAGAGCAGCTACACCCTACCAACTGGTACACCAACTGACCTCGAGTGAGGGTTGAACTTTAGGGAGATTCACGGATTGCAGCCCGTATGAACCGCGATGTTACGGTGTTATGGGCGCGGTGTCGTTGTGGTTATCAGCACTGACAGCCGGTCTAACAAGCGAATCGATTCCCGGCGATTACTCCCAGACACAGGCCTTCTTCAGGCCAGCCGTACAGCACATTTAGGCTTTCCCC
>CEUN01055281.1_pt1 | contig 11631 bp, 17 predicted proteins | sample 361501 | NCBI WGS metagenome assembly CEUN01 (sample SAMEA2622801, study PRJEB7988) | marine metagenome | biome: marine biome (ENVO:00000447); feature: marine epipelagic mixed layer (ENVO:xxxxxxxxx); material: "saline water (ENVO:00002010), including plankton (ENVO:xxxxxxxx)" | depth 120 m | reverse complement strand
AACGTCGAAACTAATTTAGAAGTAGCAGATAACTCAGGTGCACGCCGTGTGCAATGCATCCGTATTCTTGGTGGAAGCCGCAGACGCAGTGCAAGCATTGGAGATGTAATCGTTGTAACGGTTAAGGAAGCAATACCGCGTGGCCGCGTAAAAAAAGGTGATATTCATAAGGCGGTAGTTGTCCGCACCGCGAAAGAAATTCACCGAACTGATGGCACGTCAATTCGTTTTGATAGAAATGCAGCTGTATTAATTAATCCACAAGGTGAACCCATTGGAACAAGAATTTTTGGGCCTGTGACACGCGAATTAAGAGGGCGTCGTTTTATGCGTATTATTTCCCTTGCACCTGAAGTTTTGTAGGAAATGTTGCTATGAAAAATAAAAATATTTTTACAAAAAAAATTAGAAAAGGTGACAATGTCATAGTTCTCGCGGGAAAAGACAAAGGTAAGACCGGAGATGTTTTGAAGGTTTACCCTGGACAACAAAAGGTACTTGTTCAGGGTGTCAATATCGTTAAACGGCATACCGCCCCATCGCAGAATAATCCGGGAGGAATAGATCAAAAAGAATCTGCGATACATATATCCAATGTGTCTTTGCTGGATCCAGATAGTGGCAAGCCAACAAAAGTAGGTTTTAGAATTTTAGAAGACGGTCGCAAAGTCCGCATTGCTCGTGCGTCCGGTGAAATGATTGATTAAAGGTTACAATATGACACGTTTGCAAGAACATTATAAAGACGTCGTTAAACCAGAATTGGTTTCTAACTTCGGTTATAAGAACCCGATGGAGGTGCCGAAAGTTGAAAAGATTGTAATTAATATGGGCGTAGGAGAGGCAGCAGCAGACTCAAAGAAAATGGACTCTGCCGCAAATGAGTTGGCTCTTATTTCGGGCCAACAGCCGGTGATTATTAAATCAAGAAAGTCAGTTGCTACCTTTAAATTACGTGAGGGGATGTCAGTTGGTTGTAAAGTTACCTTACGTCGGGAGAGGATGTACGAGTTTTTAGATCGGTTAATTAACATTGCATTACCTCAAGTCCGAGATTTTCGTGGTCTTTCGCCAAAAAGTTTTGATGGACGCGGAAACTATGCGATGGGACTAAAGGAACAAATAGTGTTTCCTGAAATAGATTATGACTCGGTGGATGAGATTAGAGGTATGGATATCGTAATCGTCACATCTGCTAAATCAGATGATGAGGCAAAGGCCCTGTTGAAGGGTTTGAATTTGCCTATTAATTAGAGGGGTACGGGAGATTTAAAATGGCTAAAACTAGCGCTATTGAGAAAAACCGAAAGCGTATTCAGATGGTAAAAAAATTTGCTGCGAAGAGAGCGCAATTGAAATCAATTGCGGCTGATCAGTCTAGCCCAGCAGAGGCACGGTTTGAAGCAAGGCTTAAACTTGCTGCATTGCCACGAAATTCTGCCCCATCAAGAATAAGGAATCGATGTGAGGTTTCAGGCCGCCCTCGAGGATACTATAGAAAGTTTAAGATTTCTCGCATTGCGCTTAGGGACCTTGCATCTAGTGGTCATATTCCCGGTATGGTTAAGTCGAGTTGGTAAGAGAGAATAAAAAATGACAATGAGTGACCCTATTAGCGATATGCTAACGAGAATTCGAAATGGTCAAACAGCAAATAAAGGTGCGATTAAAAGTCCTTCCTCTAAACTTCGTGTGAGCGTTCTCGATGTGTTGCAACGTGAAGGTTATATTCGTGGGTATGAAATTCAAAAAGGTGAACGGTCTTTACCTGAAATTCGAATAGAGCTCAAGTACCACGAAGGTGAGCCGGTTATAAAAGAAATGCATAGAGTTTCACGACCAGGAAGGCGAGTATACTCGAAGATAAAGGATTTGCAGCGTGTTTATAACGGTTTAGGCATATCAATCCTATCAACACCACGAGGCGTTTTGTCCGATGGAGAGGCGCGGGAGCAAAATGTTGGTGGCGAAGTAATTTGTACGGTTTTCTAGGAGAAAGTGATGTCGCGTGTCGGATCAAGTCCTGTATCAGTTCCAGAAAGTGTTACAATCAGTATCGCCGGGCAACTCATAACGGCTAAAGGAAAACTTGGTCAATTGAGTATAGACGTTGTTGAGGATGTAGAGATTGTTCAAGAGGAAAGCCTGATACGATTAAGGCCAAGAAACAATAGTACGCATGCTAGAGCAATGTGGGGTACAACCCGTAGCTTGTTACAAAATATTGTCAGGGGTGTAGATGAAGGTTTTTCTGTTAATCTTGAAATTGTTGGTGTTGGCTATAGGGCAGCAGTAGAAGGAAAAATTCTTGCATTGCAACTCGGATTTAGTCACGAAATCCGTTATGAAATTCCTGAAGGGATCACAATAAAATGTGAGCGCCCTACGATAATTACCATTAGTGGGACTGACCGACAACTAGTAGGACAAGTTGCTGCAAATATTAGAAAATTCAGGAAACCTGAACCTTATAAAGGTAAGGGTGTGAGATATGAGAACGAATTTATCCTTCGTAAGGAAGGCAAAAAGAAATAGGACTACCAAATGTTAAAAAGTAATCAACTAAGAGTGAGGCGTAAAAAAAGGGTACGCTCTAACCTTCGCGGGGCCAGTGGGACACGTCCTCGGTTGTCCGTATTTAGATCTAATAAAAACATTTATGCGCAGATTATCGATGATCTTAAAGGCTTTACTATCGTTTCTGCTTCTTCACAGGAAAAAGAAGTGGCAAAGCCATTGGAATCCAGCTCATCGAAAGAAGCTGCTGTTGCGGTTGGTAAATTAGTCGCTGAAAGAGCTGCTGTGAAGGGATTAAACCAAGTAATATTTGATCGTGGTTCATATCTTTTTCATGGACGAGTGAAGGCTTTGGCTGATGCTGCGCGCGAAGCTGGGCTAAAATTTTGACGGAGAATTATAATGGCACGTAATGACCAGCGTCGCGGAAGAGGTCGTGATGCTAACAATGAACAAAATGACCTTGTTGATAAATTAGTTGGTATTAATAGGGTAGCTAAAGTTGTAAAAGGGGGACGTCGTTTTGGATTCGCCGCTTTAGTGGTCGTAGGAGATGAAAAGGGGCGTGTAGGATTTGGTTCTGGTAAAGCAAGAGAGGTACCAGAGGCTATTCGTAAGGCAACTGAACGTGCTAAATCTGGAATGATAAGGATTCCACTTCGTGAAGGTCGCACGCTTCACCATGATGTTCGAGGCGATTTCGGTGCTGGCCATGTTGTTTGCAGGGCAGCGCCAGCCGGTACAGGTATAATAGCCGGAGGTCCGATGCGCGCAGTTTTCGAAACACTAGGTGTTCAAGATGTTGTTGCCAAGTCCACTGGCTCTCAAAACCCGTATAATATGGTAAAAGCAACATTTCAGGCATTACTTAGACTGCAATCACCTCGCACAGTGGCAGCTCGAAGGGGTCGTAAAGTTTCTGATATTCTAGGTCCTCGTTCTGCACCTGCAAAAATAAAATCATCCGCAGTTTCGGAGAAATAGAATGGCAACAGAAACATTAATAGTTACTCAAATAGGTAGTCCAATTGGCCGACCGGCCGATCAACGTCAAACCTTGGCAGGGTTAGGCTTGAATAAAATCAATCGAACCAGAGAACTTGAGAATACACCGGCCATTAGGGGTATGATAAACAAAGTAAGTCATCTTGTACGGGTTGAAGAAAAATAAAAAAACAAACAAGTTCAACGAGGTAAGAAAATGCAATTAAACCAACTTTCCGACAATAAAGGTGCAAGAAAAACGCATAAACGCGCGGGTCGTGGTGCCTCTTCTGGCTTGGGGAAAACCGCCGGCAAAGGACAAAAAGGTCAAAAATCACGCAGTGGTGTTGCATTAGCCGGGTTTGAAGGGGGACAAATGCCGCTATTTCGACGTCTTCCTAAACGTGGTTTTAACAATATATTTAGGAAAAACTACCGTGAATTAAATTTGGGTAAACTCCAAGCTGCGATTGACCTTAATAAGTTGGATAATACGAAGCTGATTACTGCTAACGATTTAATTTCTTCTGGGTTGATAAAGACAGCCCGGGATGGGGTCCGCCTCTTAGGTAAAGGTACCTTAAAATCTAAGATTGATATTGAAGTTGTTGGTGCTTCAAAAGCAGCAATCTCAGCCGTTGAGCTTGCAGGTGGGTCTGTGAAGCTTCTCCGATTAGAAGATTCGAGTAAAAAAATAGACAATAAAAACAAAGAAAAGTCATTGGAAGCAAAGAAAGCTTAGGATAACCAAAATAACATAAGTACTATAATTTTTCGGAGAAAGGTATGGCGTCTGCCGCTGAACAATTAGCTGCTCATATCAATTTCGGTCAGCTATCAAAAGCTACGGAATTGAAAAAAAGGCTATGGTTTACGCTTGGTGCGTTGATAATTTATCGTCTCGGGACGTATATACCTTTGCCGGGTATAGACCCTACGATTTTAAAAGAAATATTCCAACAACAGGCCAGCGGCATATTAGGTATGTTTAACATGTTTGCAGGTGGAGCTTTTGGTCGTATGACGATCTTTGCTCTTGGAATCATGCCGTACATCTCGGCCGCGATTATTATGCAGCTACTTACAGCTGTTTCCCCTTATTTTATAGCTTTGAAGAAAGAGGGAGAACCGGGACGCAAAAAAATTAATCAGTATACGCGATATGGAACGGTGTTCCTCGCTGCTCTTCAAGGTTATGGTATCGGAATAGGCCTCGAGAGTATGACCGGTTCTCAGGGCTCTGCGGTAATTGACCCTGGTCTTTTTTTCAGAGCCACGACAGTTATCACATTAGTTGGTGGTACGATGTTCTTGATGTGGCTTGGAGAACAAATCACAGCTCGGGGCGTTGGGAACGGTATTTCTTTGATTATTTTTGCCGGTATTGTCGCTGAATTACCATCAGCGTTGGCAGGAACATTAGAGCTTGGGCGTACGGGAGCGCTACCAGCTGGGTTAATCGTCTTCTTTCTCTTGATGGCGTTGGTTGTAATTGCAGTAATCGTATATGTTGAGAGGGCACAGAGACGGGTTGTAGTGCAGTATCCTAAAAGACAGGTAGGTAATAAAATGTTTGGGGGCGATAGTTCGCATTTACCTCTGAAACTTAATACAGCTGGCGTTATTCCCCCAATTTTTGCAAGTTCGTTATTATTGTTGCCTATTACATTAGCTGGATTTACGGCGAATGCTGGACCTGATTGGCTTAATTCGATGGTAGCCTACCTAGGTCGCGGACAACTTGCCTACTTGTTGATATATGCCGCGCTTATCGGGTTTTTTGCTTTTTTCTATACTTCAGTCGTATTTAATCCTTCTGAGACTGCTGATAACTTGAAAAATAATGGCGGGTTTTTACCCGGTATACGCCCTGGGAAAAATACTGCGGAGTACCTTGACTTTATATTGACACGTCTGACGGTTTTTGGCGCACTTTATTTAATTGCGATAAGTATATTACCAGAAATTTTAATCTCTAAGTATTCAGTTCCGTTTTATTTTGGTGGCACGAGTTTGCTAATCGTAGTTACTGTTACGATGGATACAGTTGCCCAAGTTCAATCTCATCTACTAGCCCACCAATATGAAGGGTTGATTAAAAAATCGCGGTTGAGAGGTCGTCGGGGATGAATATTATTCTTCTCGGTCCCCCTGGTGCTGGAAAAGGTACTCAGGCCAAGGAGCTTGAAAAAAAACATGGCCTTCTGCAGCTCTCTACTGGGGACATGCTGCGTGAGGCAATAATATCAGGTAGTAAACTTGGAGAGGAAGTAAAAACAATTATGGAGTCTGGTGCTTTGGTACCGGATGATATAATGATCAGAATGATTTCAAATCGTATAGAACAACCTGATAGTAAGAATGGGTTTATTCTTGATGGCTTTCCGCGCACTACCGCTCAGGCGCGAGAATTAGATGTTATGTTGGAACGAAAAGGTATGAAAATTGATTTTGTAATTGAATTGGCTGTTCAATACGATGTACTTACTCAACGTATCTCTGGCCGTTATAATTGCACTAACTGCGGTGCCGGGTACCACGATGAATTCCAAAAACCATTTAAGGAAGGGATCTGTGATCAATGCGCAGGTGACCAGTTTTCGCGCCGTTCTGATGATAAACCAGAAACGGTGAAGGCACGGCTCTCTGCCTATGAGGAGCAAACAGCGCCATTACTTCCTTATTACCGAAAAATGAATAGTTTAAGTAGTGTTAATGCTATGGCGGAGATTTCAGAGGTAACTTTAGAAATAGAGAGTGTAATTTGTGTGCCATGATTGTTGACTTGCAAATGAGAGTTCATATAATCCAGCACCTTCGCGCTTGGAAAATAGTTAGTGAATATCAAGGCGTTAATTAGTAAAACAAGGAGACCGCTAAATGGCGCGGATATCAGGCGTAAATCTTCCAAATAAACCAACGGGTGTTGCTCTTACCTACATTCATGGTATCGGCAGAACTGCCGCTTCGGAAATTTGTACCGCCGTTGGTGTAGATGCTACGGTGCGTATGAATGAACTAAGCGACGATGAGGTAGGTCGTATTAGAGAAATTATCGATCGTGATCATCGGGTCGAGGGCGAGCTCAGACGTGATATTGCTATGAATATCAAACGTTTGATGGACTTAGGTTGTTACCGTGGATTGCGTCATCGGCGTGGAATGCCGTTGCGCGGACAACGCACACATACAAATGCTCGAACTCGTAAGGGACGTGCCCGTCCGATCGCTGGTAAAAATTAAGGTACGATAGGAAAAGAAATGGCTAAGGCTCCCACTTCCCGAGTTCGTAAACGCGAACGTAAAAATATCACATCGGGTACGGCCCATGTGAATGCAACGTTTAATAATACAATGATTACTATTGCAGATGCACAAGGTAATACCATCGCATGGTCTTCTGCCGGGCAGGCTGGTTTTAAGGGGTCACGAAAATCTACACCCTACGCTGCTCAAATTGCGGCAGAGGATGCGGGTCGTAAAGCCATGGAGCATGGTATGAAAACTCTAGAGGTAGAGGTTAAGGGTCCAGGCTCTGGCCGAGAATCTGCACTTAGAGCCCTACAAACGGTAGGGTTTTCAATTACTGCTATTAAGGATGTTACACCGATCCCACATAATGGTTGTCGGCCGAGGAAACGTCGACGGGTTTAATTTTAATATATCAAGCTGATTAGCGGTGATTATCGCTAAGACGGATTTAATTTTTTTAGGGGGCTTTAGCCCTCAAATGAGAATGAGGTTGCACTCGTGATTCAAAAAAATTGGCAAGAACTTATAAAACCGAACAAATTAGAAGTAACTCCGGGATTTGATGAATCTCGTATGGGAACAATTGTGGTCGAACCATTAGAACGCGGATTTGGCCTTACCTTGGGAAATGCGCTACGCAGGGTCTTGTTGTCTTCGCTGCAGGGAGCAGCTGTTACCGCGGTACAAATTGATGGTGTTTTACATGAATTTTCTTCAATCCCTGGTGTTCGAGAAGATGTTACAGATATTGTTTTAAACCTAAAATCATTATCTTTGCGGTACCAGGGTGATGAGGCACGCCGCATATCCTTGACAGCTGAAGGTCCTGCAGAGGTAACAGCGGGGATGATAGAAGCATCCCATGACGTAGAGATAGTAAATCCGGATTTAGTCATTTGTACTTTAGACGATGGCGCTAAAATAAATATGGAAATGACAATCACGACGGGTATGGGTTATTTACCAGCCGTTCAAACTAGGGCCGAGGACCAACCGATCGGTCTTGTGCCTATTGACGCTATTTATAGCCCTGTGCGTAGGGTTTCTTTTCAGGTTAATAATACACGCGTTGGACAAGTTACCGATTATGATAAGCTTACGATTGACATTGAAACAGATGGTACCTTAGTTCCGGATGACGCAGTGGCATTAGCGGCCCGGATTTTACAAGATCAGCTGCGTCCATTTGTTAATTTTGAGGAGCCGGAGCCTCCAGAAGACACTACCATACCTGAAGAGCCCAAATTTAATCGCAATCTTTTAAGGAAGGTTGATGAGCTCGAATTATCTGTCAGGTCAGCAAACTGTTTAAAGAATGATAACATCATTTACATTGGCGATTTGGTTCAAAAGTCTGAGCAGGAAATGCTGCGAACTCCAAACTTTGGACGAAAGTCTCTAAATGAGATTAAGGAGGTATTGTCTCAGATGGGACTCCACCTTGGAATGGAAATATTGGAATGGCCGCCTGAAAATATTGAGGAAATGGCCAAAAGACTAGAGGAACCATATTGATTTCGGAGCTAAGAACATGCGTCATAGAATGAGTGGACGAAAACTTAATCGGACAAGTTCACACCGAAAGGCTTTGTTTCGTAACATGTCAGTTGCGTTGCTGAAGCATGAGCAAATTAAAACAACTTTACCAAAGGCTAAAGAGCTGCGCGGGGTAGTTGATCGATTGATCACCCTTGGAAAAAGGGGATCACTCCATGCCCGGCGCCAAGCATTGACTCGTTTGAACCATGATAATGTTATAGTAGAAAAATTATTCACCGTGTTGTCTGAGAGATACGCGACAAGGGACGGCGGCTATACAAGGGTTCTGAAAGCAGGGTTTCGTTATGGAGATAATTCCCCGATGGCAATTATTGAACTAATAGAGCGTGATGAAGATGCTAAGGGACAAGACTCCGGTCCACCACAAAATGTTTCCGAGGAAGAGGAATCCAAAGCCGCCTAACAACGCTACGGCCTCCTGCAAATCGGTTTTTCGGGACAGCCTTAGGCTGTCCTTTTTTGTCTGATGAAGAATAGTGAAAATTTGCTATAACTATTTTAGATTTGAAAATGTTTATATCTTTGAAGAAATTTAAAAAAGTAATATTAGGTTTCTCTTTGTGTATTTTTTTTGCGCTTAATTCTATTTTATTATCGGCTGCTAATTCTTCTCAAAAGATGGTTCCACTATTAAAAACCGAATTAATTCCATCATATGCACCATTGGTCAAAAAAGCCTCACCTGCTGTAGTTAATATTTATACAAAAAGGGTAATTAGAAGTAATCGTTCTCCATTTTTTAATGATCCGTTTTTCAAACAATTTTTTGGTGATAATGTTTTTCAATTCGGAGTTCCCAGAAAGCGTGTTGAGAGATCCCTTGGCTCCGGTGTCATCGTGCGCTCTGATGGGATTGTTGTCACTAATAGTCATGTAATAAAAGATGCTGATGAAATTACCGTTATTCTATCTAATCGAAGTGAGTTAGCAGCTAAGGTAATACTCGCAGATGATAAAACGGATCTGGCGGTTTTAAAAATTCAAACGGACGATGAAGGGCTTCCATTTTTAAAATTAAGAGATTCGGATGACCTGGAGGTCGGTGATATAGTCTTTGCTATTGGAAACCCATTTGGGGTTGGGCAAACAGTTACGAATGGTATTGTATCCGCCCTTGCACGGGCTGCTGTTGGTATATCAGATTTTAGTTTCTTTATTCAAACCGATGCCGCTATTAATCCGGGAAATTCAGGGGGGGCTCTGATAACCATGGATGGGAAGTTAGTGGGGGTGAATACGGCCATATATAGTCGTAGCGGTGGGTCACAAGGTATAGGTTTTGCGATTCCCTCGAATATGGTAGCTCGCATAATTGATAATGCGTTAAATGGTGCAAAAGTTGTCAGGCCCTGGCTTGGGGCAACCGGACAAAATTTAACTCCTGATTTGATGAAATCTTTGAATTTGAAAAATCCGTGGGGTGTTTTGGTAAATAAAATTTATGATAATGGACCAGCAGCACGAGCAGGAATTAAGGCGGGCGATGTCATTATTGGTATAAATAAATTCGACATTGCAGATTTGAATGAGCTTAAATTTAGGATTGCTACTCTAAAAGTGAATAAGAGAGCAATAATTCTCTTGTTTCGAAACGGTAAAAAAGAAAAAGTAATTTTTCCTCTTGAAGCGGCCCCTGAAAAACCATCTCGTGAAGTCACAAAGCTTATCGGTCGTCACCCTTTATCAGGCGCTATTGTGGCAAATATGTCACCAGCGTTAGCAGAGGAACTCTCTCTTGACCCAATGGAAAGCGGCATATTCGTAATGAGTACAACCTCAAATAGTGCCGCTAAGCGCATCGGACTTCTCAAAGGAGATTGGATTTTAGGTATAAACGGAAAAAAAGTATTTACAGTCCGCAGCCTCATTTCGTCTCTTAATAAAAATGCACCGAAATGGAGTCTGACCCTGAGACGGAACGGTAAGGTCTTTACAGCAGTCATTGGAGGATGAAATGACTTCTGAGCAGAGTCTTTTCGGCAATCAACAAGCCCGTCCTTTAGCAGATAGAATTAGACCAAGTTCTTTAATAGAGGTAGTGGGACAAGATCATTTACTTGAAGATAATGGCCAGATAGGACGGTTGTTGAAAGCCAAGAAATTAACCTCAATGATTTTATGGGGCCCACCGGGGTCGGGAAAAACGACTATCGCAAGATTATTAGAAAAAACAGCTGATCATACCTTTATAGAAATATCAGCAATCCTTTCGGGAGTAACTGAGCTAAGAAAGGTATTTGAAAGGGCTAGCTTAGATAGAGACACGGGAATAAAAACAATCCTTTTTGTTGATGAAATTCACCGTTTCAATCGGGCTCAGCAAGATAGTTTTCTGCCTTATATCGAGGATGGAACAATCATTCTGGTAGGGGCAACTACTGAAAATCCATCTTTTGAATTAATACCGCCATTGCTTTCAAGGACCCAAGTGATTGTTTTACGTAGACTAAATCACGAAGCGTTAGAAAAAATTTTAATTAGAGCAGAGCGTGAATTTGATAGAAAATTACCCATAACGGAAGATGCAAAAATTAATCTCCTAAATATGGTAGACGGGGACGGAAGATATCTTTTGAACCTTGTCGAAACTATTTTCATGGTTCCTGAGAACAAGCTAATTGATAGAGCAAGATTGGTTGAGATTGTACAAAAACGCATGCCGTTATACGACCGAATGCAAGACCAACACTATAACCTTATTAGTGCTTTGCATAAGTCACTACGTAGCTCCGACGTTGATGCTGCCTTGTACTGGTTGGCCAGAATGCTAGCTGGCGGTGAAGATCCAAAATATTTATTACGTCGACTTGTTCGCTTTGCTTCTGAAGATGTCGGGTTGGCAGACCCTAATGCCCTTTTACAGGCTATAGCAGGGTGGGAGAGCTATACACGCCTCGGATCGCCAGAAGGCGAATTAGCAATTGCTCAAGTTGTTATATATCTTGCAAGCGCACCTAAATCAAATGCGGTTTATATTGGCTTTGATTCTGCAACAAAAGCTGCAAAACGAACTGGTTCACGAATGCCCCCCAAATGGATTCTGAATCCATCAACTAGTTTGTTAAAAAAACTTGGTTATGGTGAAGGGTATCAATATGACCACGATAATCCTGAAGGATTCGCTGGGCAGAATTGCTTTCCCGAAAATATGAAACGGGAAAAGTATTATAAACCAGTTGGCCGCGGTTTTGAATATGAGGTAAAAAAAAGATTAGCCCAATGGGAAAAAATTCGTGCTAATAAAACAAATGGGTAAAATAAAAATATGTATATGATACTTGCTATTGGGCTTGGTGGAGCCTTGGGTGCTCTTTTGCG
>CEUN01022844.1_pt1 | contig 11640 bp, 10 predicted proteins | sample 361501 | NCBI WGS metagenome assembly CEUN01 (sample SAMEA2622801, study PRJEB7988) | marine metagenome | biome: marine biome (ENVO:00000447); feature: marine epipelagic mixed layer (ENVO:xxxxxxxxx); material: "saline water (ENVO:00002010), including plankton (ENVO:xxxxxxxx)" | depth 120 m | reverse complement strand
TCTTCAATATCATTAACGCAAAGGATCACCCCACCTAATGCCGAAATTCCATTATCCCTTGCTATTAAGTTATCCTGCCAAACAAGTTCCGGAGTTTCTTGTCTCAAAATTTGTATACGACCCTCCGGCATTTTATTAGGGGGAACCCTAATTACCGTGAAAGCAACTTCACCATTTTTTCCGTTATTCAAAGTAAGTGGACGCCGAAGATGTATAGGATCTAATGGTGAGAAATCTTCCACTTTTAAACGTTCGAAAGCTCCTTGGCTGTCATTTATTGTGAAAGCAAGAAGATGTACCCCATGATAACGCTTTAGTGCAGCCTTGAGCTGTTCAGATAGAGGGGTTTGTAAACTGGGGACAGCGGAAAGAAATTCGAGATAACCGCGTTCCAACATCGCACAACGGTTACCTGTTCCCGCTGGTATAGGGGCACCTCCATTGGGATCAGCATTGTGCTGAGCCACAAATGGAGTAAGGCAAAAACCAAGTCTTTCCATTGTGGGGCCGACCGCATTCATTTCTGGTACAAACCAACCAACATGATCCAAAAATATCTCGGAGCCGCTTGGTACCTGCGACATTTGGGAAGGTGCCCGTTTCATTCTAAAACTTTTTAGCCGCTATACATTCCACCTCAACTAAATATTCGGGACTTGCCAGGCCAGATACGATCAGAAATGTCGAAGCGGGTTTATTATCACCCCAGGTGCTCGCACGGACCTTTTGGTACTTTTCACGATCTTGACGGCTTACCAAGAATGTTTTCATGAATACCACGTCTTCAAGTCCGTATCCGGATGCTGAAAGGATATTAACCATGTTGGAAAACGCTTGTTTAGACTGTTCCTCTATTCCATCTGCTACAGAGCCATCAAGCGCAACCCCAGTTTGGCCAGCGACAAAAAGAAACCTAGCCCCCTCTTCTACTTCAACGGACTGATAATAATTTTGAGGAATAGAAACAGATTTCGGATTATTACGTTTATGTACCATGACACAGCACCTAGTTTTTTAAAAAAATTATTTTGTTGGACCGGTTCTATAAAATTTTTGGTAAATTGGAAACTACGAAATAGATAGAATTAATTTAACAATATTCAAAAAGTCTACCTAATAACCTTCTGATTTTGCCATTGTAAGAAGGAACTACGATAGTGTACCAAATATAACATATTATAAAATGAAAAGTATTCCTTGATGATGGACACCATTTTAGAAAATTTCCTTCTAGAAACATATCCCCACCACTGCCAAGGAGGACAAATATAATGGGCGCAAAACACAGTACTTGTGACATTGAAAAATATGTATTGCGTTTTGAAGATATCGAAAAGCGAGAATCGTCCTACAGGCCTATAGACATGATGTTGGAACGATTTGAACGAAAACGGTATGCTGTTTTAGGCAGGCCCGCTGAACAAAAGGGTGAAATAACGCCCCTCGATAATGTGCAAGCATTTAACATTACCTATTTAAAAGTAGAGCCAGGAAAAGGTCTTGCTACTCATGGGCACCAAACGCCTGAAGCATTTATAGTGATGCGAGGCACATGGCGGGTGACGTTAGGCATTGATTCAGAACAGGAGATAATTTTAAAACCCTTTGATATTATTTCGGTTCCACCAAACGAAATGCATGGGGCCCAAGTCGTCGGAGAAGAGACAGGCTGGCTAATGACAATAAATGCCGGACACGGGGGGGCTAAACTATTTTGGCCTCCTAATTTAGTGGAAGAGTTACGAAATAACGGCGCCGATGTTTCAGATGTCGAAATTCCAGGAGCGTCAACAAACTAGATCTTCGCAGCCCAAGCACAAAGTATAAAATTTTATACACTAATCGAGATTGGCATTTCCATGACGCCCTACCCTAATATCTCGATGAACATACGAACAAATTATAAAACCGAAGCCAATTAGAATCGATAACATCGCCGTTCCCCCATAGGACACCATGGGCAATGGAATTCCAACGACCGGTAATAAGCCCATGACCATGGCTATATTAATAAAAATATAGAAAAAAAATGTACCACCAATTCCTAGGGTTACTAAACGACCAAATTGGTTATGTACCCTCAGGGCTATGGCAAAACAATAAATGAGAATTAATGTATAAACCAATAACAACAACAGGCCGCCAATCATTCCAAATTCCTCGGCCAACATGGTGAATATGAAATCGGTCTGTTTCTCAGGTAAAAAATTTAAATGGCTTTGAGTTCCTTCAAGAAATCCCTTGCCAAAAACACCGCCCGAACCAAGTGCAATCTTGGATTGCATAATATGATAACCAGAACCAAGGGGATCACTCTCCGGGTCAAGAAAAGTAAGAATTCTATTTTTTTGGTAGGAGTGCAGCATCGCCCACGCAAATGGAAGCGATACCAAAATTGTCCCTATCAATACCCCGAACTTCCAAGCACGTACACCAGCTAGAAAAAATATTACGCCGGCTGTCATTATTAGTATTATTGCAGTCCCTAAATCCGGTTGTCTTAATACCAAAATCACTGGTGCTGATACAAGAAGCAGGGGAACAATTAAAAGTCTCGGACGCCCAATTTCCTCTAAAGATACGCTGTGAAAAAACTTTGCTAAAGCTAATACCAAGGAAATTTTCATTATTTCTGAAGGTTGTAATTGAACAATTCCAAGATTTACCCACCGCTGCGCCCCACCGCTAATAACCCCAATAACTTCAACCGCAATTAGAAGTGCTAGAATTATAAAATACAAAGTATAGGCATGACGTAGCCAGATTCTTATATCTATAACCGCCACAAATATCATGAGTAGGAGCCCCACGCTAAATCGAGTAAGATGACGTTTAGCCCAAGGATCCCAACTTGCATCACCCGCAGAGTAAAGCATCGCACAACCAATGAACGCTAAAACTATTAGAAGGACTATCAATAGCCAGTTAATCTGCCAAAATTTTTGCCCAAATGTCATGGACGAATTCCTTGACATTGCGATTTTCATAATAATTTGCTCAAGACCGTTTGTTTTTTATCAGCAGTTTCACGCTTAAGAGTCTCATGTAAAATATCTCTTGCGATCGGCGCAGCTACAGCAGATCCACGGCCTCCATGCTCGACGACAACCGCAATAGAATAACGAGGGTTCTTGACCGGCGCGAATGCAACAAATAACGCGTGATCACGCTCTAACCAAGGCCTCTCTCTATTTTTCAAAACTCTAGTATCACGCTCATATTTTGAAATACTCTTTACTTGTACAGTCCCGGTTTTACCGGCTAGGTCAAGCTCATCATCTTGAATTCGCGCACGGTAACCTGTCCCAAGTGGAGTATTACTGACGGCATCCATGCCACTCATAACAATCCTTCTATAGCTTCTTGATATATTTATTTTTTTCGACTTTGGGGCCTTTAACTCTCTAATAACACCATTAGAAACAAAAGCCTTTATCAACTTAGGTTTTATTTCTCTGCCGCTAGCAATTCGGGCTATCATGACCGCGAGTTGCAAAGGCGTGGTTAAAACGAATCCTTGTCCTATCCCAGCCACGAGAGTTTCCCCCTGCTGCCAAGGTACCCCCAACTTTTTTTTCTTCCACGCTGAAGTCGGCATTAGACCACTGCGCTCGTTTGGTAAATCAATCCCTGTTACCGTTCCCAAACCAAATCTTCTACCCATTTCTGCAATTTTATTTATGCCTAGCCGCCGGGCAATTTCATAAAAATATGTATCACAAGACTGCTGTATAGCGGTTCGAAGATTTACAGGGCCATGCCCAGTCTTTTTCCAACAATGAAATCTGTGATCACCCAATTCTACGTTTCCTTTGCAATGAATTTTTGTATCAGGAGTAATCACTCCGTGTTCAAGGGCAGCCATTGCGACCACCATTTTAAACGTCGAACCTGGGGCATATAATCCAGAGACAGCTTTATTGATTAACGGCGCTAATGGGTCACCAGATATTTCTTCCCATTCTTTTTTACTCATTCCAATATTGAAAGCATTAGGGTCGTACCCTGGGACTGACGCTAGAGCCAGAATTTCCCCATTATTAATTTTCATAACAACCGCAGCTGCCGACTTCTCATCTCTTAATTTTTCTACCGCGATATTCTGTATAAGTTTATCAATTGTTAGCACTACATCGTCCCCTGGCCTTCCCTCCTGACGAGATAACTCTCGAATTACCCTACCCACCGCATTTACTTCTAACTGACTATTACCCGCTCCTCCACGCAGATGATAATCTAGTCTTTTCTCGACTCCAGATTTCCCGATTTTAAAGCCCGGTAGCTGAAAAAGGGGATTATGCTTTCGCTCTTTTGTTTTATCATTTTCAGTTACCGGAGCGACATACCCGATGAGATGCGAAAAAGTTTTTCCAAAGGGGTATATTCGTCGTTGACCAGAATCAATTATAACTCCGGGCAAATCGGGAGAATTAACTTCTATCTGCGAGACCTCTTTCCAATCCAAATTTTCCTGAATGGTAATTGGAACAAAACTTTTCTTTTTTCGGCTTTCTTTGAGAATACGCTTTCTGTCAGAGCTTGGAATTTCAATTAATCTACTGAGAGCATGCAGTGTTTTACTTACATCATGGACTTGTTCAGTTACCAAGAGTAATCGATAGTTTTCTTCGTTTGTGGCAAGTGGTTTTCCGAAAGTATCATAAATCTTCCCACGTAGTGGCGCTAATAGTCGTAAGTTAATTCTGTTTTCATCCGATAGGGTCTTGAACCGATTAGACTCCAAGACTTGTAACTGATACATGCGACCAGCAAGTATGCCGAAGAGGGTAACTTGTCCGGTTCCTAGGATGAGGGCGCGACGGGAGAAACTTTTATAACGAGATGAATCTTCTCGGTACATACTCAGTCAATAGGTAAAAATTTTTGGTGAAGTTTAGCAAAAACCCATGAAAAAAATGGAAATATTGTTATCGTCATCAACATTTGAAAGATTATAGGCAAGGGGTTTAGAAGAATCATATGATAAAAAGTACTCAAAGCCCAAATCACAAGGCCAACCAGAAAAGCTACCAAGCTAAATCCCCACCAGAGTAATAAAAAGGATTTCCCCCGAAACACTTTGCTCTGCATAACTAGCATGGTTCTTACCAAGACCAGCGCAGCGGCATTTATCCCGGGTGGAGCCCCAGAAAGGATATCTAGTAATAAACCAATAAAAAATACAGTGGCTGTCGGAACAAATTCAGCATGATGAATCACCCAAAAGAAAACTGCGATAAGAACGACATTTGGTGCCACAGGGCCGAATCCGGGGATGTAATAAGGCACCGTTGAAATTAGAACAAAAACAATACCCGCTAAAACAGGAAAAAATCTTCTTGCAAACATATCCAAATGATTAGAGAGCATTGTCGTCATTGAGAATTAGCTTTCAGTTCACTGGACCGATCATATGGGGTATGGTTTTCAAGACGCTTAGGCAGGAAATCAATTAATCTCAAAAATTCTAGACGTTCAAAAATCACCTTAGGCATCACACGAAAGCCACCTTCTGAGTCTTTGATAATTTCACCAATTTTCAAACCCGGAGGAAATACCCCTCCATGCCCCGAAGTTACCACATTGTCTCCCAATTCCACCGATGCATTAGCCGGTAGGAATCTCAAATGAGGCATAAAGGTATTATCTCCCCTTAGAATAGCCCGATCCCTCTCTTGACCAACTAGAACCGGGACACGCGAATTAATATCAGTTATTAAGAGAACCCTAGCTGACTGGTAACCTGAAGAGGCAACTCGACCAACCAAGCCGGCACCCGCGATTGCCGCCTGCCCTTTACGAACACCCTTACTTTTTCCAGTATTGACCACGACGGACCGAATAAAAGCTCCCCCAGAATTTGCTATTACCCTCGCTGTTATAGATTTTAGACTAGCATCAGGCTTAAAATTTAAAAGGGTTTGCAAGGACTTGTTTTGTGCGGATAGTTTCTCGGCTTTCGTTTTCCAAACAAGCAATCTTTCATTTTCACGCCTTAAAAGTACGTTTTGTTCTCTGATATTCGCTAATTCGTGTACCCTATCAACGGCATTATTTATTGCAGCCGCAGGTTCGGAAATCACACTCATTAGAGGCGAAAAAACATCCACTACAATGGTTGAGACTTTTTCGACAACAAAAGTGTCAGCCTTACTGAGCAACATAATGCCAAAAGCTGCCAAAACAAAAAATAGGTACGAAAAACGGTTTATCAGCACCTTTATAGATGTTGATAATCCAATTTCGCTAGATCCTCTAAGCCTATTCACGAATATTAAATCCTAAAAAAGCTAATAAACACTGTTTCAAGTTTTATAAGTTTTCATCAATGACTTGTCATTAATACATAGAAGAAAGAACGTTTCTTAATGTCTTCATTTCCTCAAGACAATGGCCGGTTCCTAAAGCCACACAAGATAGTGGCTCATCGGCCAAGGAAACTGGAAGACCGGTTGCATGCCTCAGAACAAGATCGAGATTTCCCAATAGCGCACCACCCCCAGTCAAAACTATACCTTTATCAACCATATCCGCAGCGAGTTCAGGTGCGGCATGTTCTAAGGCCACTTTAACCGCTTCAATAATAGCCCCTACCGGCTCTGCTAAGCTTTCAGCAATTTGTCTTTCAGACAGTAAAATCTCCTTTGGAACACCGTTCATTAAGTCACGGCCTTTGATTTCCATGGAGCTACCCTCTCCATCTGCAGGAATGCTCGCTGAACCTATTTCTTTTTTTATTCTTTCTGCACTACTTTCGCCAACAAGAAGGTTATGATTACGCCGGATATAGCCTGTAATAGCTTCATCCATTTTATCACCTCCAACTCGAACGGAACGAGAATAAACCAAACCTCCGAGCGATAATACAGCGACCTCAGTGGTACCTCCCCCAACATCAACAACCATGGATCCAGTGGGTTCAGTGACTGGTAAACCGGCCCCAATAGCCGCTGCCATTGGCTCCTCTATTAAAAAAACGCGACGTGCGCCCGCACTTTCAGTTGACTCTTGAATTGCCCGACGTTCAACGTTGGTTGAACCAGAAGGGACAGCAACAATAATTTGCGGACTAGCAAAACTTCTTCGGTTATGAACTTTACGAATAAAGTGCTTGATCATTTCTTCCGCGACTTCAAAATCAGCGATTACCCCGTCTCGCAGCGGACGAATAGCTTCAATGTTTCCAGGAGTTCGGCCAAGCATTAGCTTGGCTTCGTCTCCGACCGCAAGAACCTGTTTCTTGCCTTTTACGTCTGCAATGGCAACAACAGAAGGTTCATTTAAGACTATCCCCCGACCTTTAACATAAACCAATGTATTGGCTGTACCTAAATCAATCGCCATATCGGCGGATAACATTCCCAAGAGCCTGGAAAACATATTTATCACTTCCTTTGATTACCAGCTGCGAGATTTATGCGGATAGCGCACCGGGTGCTGTCCTCTCGCGTTTAACCATTAATTTATTTAGAGCATTAACATATGCTCGCGCAGAGGCCACCAACGTATCGGTATCTGCACCCTGACCATTAACTGACTTGCCATCCTCTTCAAGACGCACTGTTACTTCCGCCTGCGCGTCAGTCCCCTCCGTTACGGCATTAACCTGATACAATTGTAGTTTAGCGTCATGGGGAATTAGCTCTTTGATAGCGTTAAATGTCGCATCCACGGGTCCATCGCCCTCAGACTTAATTTTACGAATTTTACCATCCACATCCATTTCAAGTTCCGCCGTTTGAGGACCCTTAGACCCACAAACTACCATCAGTGATTTAAACTTGATGACATCATTAGCCCTCAATACCTCATCGTCAACTAACGCGACTAAATCTTCGTCATAAACTTCTTTCTTTTTGTCTGCCAAGTCTTTAAATCTGAGAAATGCTTCCTGGACTGCATTTTCTCCTAACTCATAACCTAGTTCTTTGAGTTTTACTCGGAAGGCGTGTCTCCCAGAGTGTTTTCCCATAACAAGTTTTGATTGAGTCAAACCAATGGATTCTGGAGTCATAATTTCATAAGTTTGTGCATGTTTTAGCATGCCGTCTTGATGAATCCCGGATTCATGTGCAAACGCATTCGCACCCACAATTGCCTTGTTTGGTTGCACTGAGAACCCAGTGATAGTTGATACCAATTTTGAGGCTTTGGTTATATATTTAGTATCTATATTGGTTACAAAAGGTAGTCGATCCTGACGGGTTCTCAGTGACATTATAATTTCTTCTAGAGCCGCATTACCTGCGCGCTCTCCTAGTCCATTAATCGTGCATTCAATTTGTCTTGCGCCATTGTTAACTCCGGCCAGAGAATTAGCCACAGCGAGTCCCAAATCATTATGACAATGAGTGGAATAGACTGCCTTATCACTATTTGGAACCCGATCCACAAGCATCGCGATTAATGCGCCAAATTCGTCAGGAACTGCATACCCGACTGTATCTGGAATATTTATAGTTGTTGCGCCAGCGTTTATAGCCGCTTCAACACATCGGCAAAGAAAATCTGGTTCACTTCGACTACCATCTTCAGGTGACCATTCCACATCATCGGTAAAGTTCCGTGCATAGGTTACACTTTCAATCACTGCCTCATAAACCTCATCAGGCTCCATTTGCAGTTTATATTTCATGTGTAGAGGACTAGTTGAAATAAAAGTGTGAATGCGGTTTCTTGGAGAGGGTTTTAAAGCTTCAGCAGCACGTTGAATATCACCACGACCAGACCGCGCAAGACCGCAGACTATTGAACTCTTAATAAGTTTTGAAACTTCATTAACAGCTTCAAAATCACCGTTAGAGGCGACTGGAAATCCCGCCTCGATTACGTCGACGCCCATCTCTTCCAATATCTCAGCTATTCGTAGCTTTTCATCAAGATTCATAGACGCACCGGGCGATTGTTCACCATCGCGCAATGTAGTGTCGAATATTGTAATTTTTTCTGGATGGGTGCTGTGATTCATAACTCAGCTCCTTTACTAATTAGAGGACAACAACTTATTTTTTCCCCTGAAAAACCGACTTAATTCGGCATTATTCAGGGGCTTCTAAGTCGTAAAACCTCCTCCAGCCCGCTTGCTAAAACGGAATTATCAGTAATTAAAAAGCATGCAACATGGTCCCCCGTCGGAGGAAATTTCGAAAGTATTGGCGATATTTTTTTCAGCTCTTCCATTCACAATATACCATAATATCAAGGCAGTTTCTGAATAAACACCTCAAAAATGTAATTCATTATCTCTCAAAAAAAATAACTAAATTTCAAAAAAAAATTAAAATAAAGCTTTCTTAATTCTTTCAAACATTCTCAAAATAAAAGTAACGATTTTTATATTCTTTACCAGTAAAATTCGAAATATTTTAGTTTAATGAAGCAAAAACTAATTTTTAGACTTATCTACTAACCTATTTTCAGCAATCCAGGGCATCATTCCGCGTAATTCCGAACCCACAGCTTCGAGCTGATGTTCGGATTCTCTCCGACGCGTAGCCTTAAAGCTAGATTGTCCAGCTGCATTCTCTAAGACCCAATCTCGAGTGAAACGCCCAGATTGTATATCATCCAAAACTTCTTTCATGCGTGTTTTCACACTATCGTCAATCAAACGGGGTCCAGAGATATAATCACCATATTCTGCTGTGTTAGAAATAGAATACCGCATATTGGCAATACCTCCTTCATAAATGAGATCAACAATCAGTTTCACTTCATGCAGGCATTCGAAATAGGCCATTTCAGGAGCATACCCTGCTTCCACTAAGGTCTCAAATCCCGCTTTTATGAGAGAAGTCAGACCACCACAAAGTACCGCCTGCTCACCGAATAGATCGGTCTCACATTCTTCACGGAAGGTCGTTTCAATTATCCCTGCCCGTCCACCTCCAATAGCAGACGCATATGAAAGTGCAATATCTTGTGCATTCCCAGAGGCATCTTGGTCAATAGCAACCAAACAAGGAACACCCGCACCGCGTTGATATTCGGATCTAACAGTATGTCCTGGCCCTTTTGGCGCAATCATGAAAACATCCATATCTGGTCGCGCTTCGATTAGTTTGAAATGAATATTCAAGCCATGTGCAAATGCAAGTGCAGCCCCATCTTTCATATTCTCAAGAAGATCATCTGAATAAAGGCCCGCTTGTAATTCGTCAGGTACCAATACCATAACTACATCTGCCCATTTTGCCGCCTCAGCAGGAGTGAGCACCTTTAACCCAGCTCCCTCTGCTTTTGCTATGCTGTTTGAGCCCTCACGCAAGCCAACAACTACTTCCTTTACTCCACTATCACTGAGATTGATAGCATGAGCATGTCCCTGGCTACCATAGCCTATGATGGCAACTTTCTTTGATTTAACTAAATTAACGTCTGCGTCTCTATCATAATATACGCGCATTTAGAGGATCCTCTTTCATTTTCTGTTTTCGCCGTTTTCATTGAAAACGATTATTCATCCTGAGTATGTAATTAAAAGATATTATCTAAATTCCCTTCGACCCACGAGTTATAGCCACGGCACCGGTCCGTGAAACTTCTACCAATCCGAGGGGCTTCATAAGATTTATAAACGCATCAAGTTTTGCAGTAGATCCTGAGATTTCGAACACAAAGGAGTTTTTTGTACTGTCTATCGCCCTCGCCCGGAAAATATCTGCAACACGTAAAGCTTCAACACGCTTGTTCCCAGTACCTCGAACTTTTACGAGAGCCAGTTCGCGTTCTACACTAGCCCCACCTCCAGTCAAGTCACTGATTTGATGAACAGGTACTAGTCGATCCAATTGCGCCTTAATTTGCTCAATCACCATAGGAGTTCCAGATGTAACAACAGTAATCCTTGAAATTGCACTATCAGGATCTACTTCTGCGACAGTCAAACTTTCAATATTATAACCGCGCCCCGAAAATAGCCCAATAACCCTTGCTAAAACACCCGCTTCATTGTCAACAAGAACGGCAATTGTGTGTCGTTCAATGAGCTCCAATCTTTCCTCCATTTTTATTTGGTATTTGTAAAAATAGCCAATACACTAAAAGGCACTTATAACCCAAAGTTTGAAAGAGCTAAACCAGAACCATTCCTTTCTCAGAAACAGGTTTTTCCGCCTCATCTTCCGGGCCAAGAAGCATCTCATTATGGGGTGCTCCTGAAGGAATCATCGGGAAACAATTTTCAGATTTATCAACCGCAATATCTGCTATCGTAAATTTGCCATTGTTTAACAACTCTTCAATAACTTCATCCACTTCACTTGGTTTAGTAGCTCTTAAACCCACAGCCCCATAGGATTCAGCCAATTTTACAAAGTCTGGAAGTGAGTCAGTATAGCTCTCCGAATATCTTCCCCCATAGAGTAGTTCCTGCCATTGTCGGACCATTCCCATATATTCGTTATTCAAAATAAAAACTTTAACAGGCAAACGATATTGCATCACTGTAGACATTTCCTGAATATTCATCAGGAAAGAGGCCTCACCAGCAACATCAATCACCGTTGCTTTTGGGTGAGCAATTTGAACTCCGATGGCAGCAGGAAAACCATAGCCCATCGTACCTAAGCCCCCCGATGTCATCCAACGGTTGGGCCGATTAAACTTTAGAAACTGTGCTGCCCACATTTGATGCTGACC
>CEUN01115393.1_pt1 | contig 11643 bp, 7 predicted proteins | sample 361501 | NCBI WGS metagenome assembly CEUN01 (sample SAMEA2622801, study PRJEB7988) | marine metagenome | biome: marine biome (ENVO:00000447); feature: marine epipelagic mixed layer (ENVO:xxxxxxxxx); material: "saline water (ENVO:00002010), including plankton (ENVO:xxxxxxxx)" | depth 120 m | reverse complement strand
GCCTCCAGTAGCTTCCATCTCTCGAGAAACTACCCAATCATCTCTGCGGGTGGGAAAAATCTCGGATTTGACAACGGTCGTTATTTGAAATTCGGCTCCGGAAATGAAGACAATCAAGCAGGTGCAGGCATCGTTACCGATGCAGGATGGCGCGGCAAGATTGAAGCTGAAGAACTGCCGCTAGCGAAGCTGTTTGTCACGGTTCTGCAAAGACTCGGAGTCGAAACGGATAAATTCGCTGGATATACCGGCGGTCTTGATCGCGTATAACTCGTTGTTAAACAGCGAGCAACTGTCGTATCACCGACAATTCCAATCGTAATTTTTCGTTTTGCCAAGTGAAACGATCGTTCCAAGAGTTTCTAATAGGGACATCGGTATCATCCTCTGTATACAGGATGCTTCGTAACTGTTGGTTTATTGGAAAAAGGGTGGTCCCATGAGAATTCTTCTAATAACCGCATGTTGTTTACTGAGTTACAACAACGTCTTTTCTCAGGGACTCGAGCGAGCGGACACCATATACATCAATGGAAATGTACTGACGGTCAATGGCAAGAATGAGACGGCAAACGCTTTTGCCGTGCAGAGCGACCGCTTCTTAACAGTTGGCACGCGTGAAGAGACACTAATGCATCGCAGTAAGTCCACGCGAGTTATGGATCTAAAGGGCGCTACCGTGATCCCTGGTCTTATTGATTCGCATGTACACTCTACCGGCGCATCCGTTTATGAATACGACCATGCTGTCCCACCCATGCATGAAATCGCCGACGTATTGTCCTACATAAAACAGCGAGCAGAATTACTTGAGGATGACCAGTGGATTTCTCTAAGCCAGGTATTTATCACACGGTTAAAGGAACAGAGATTCCCTACACGCGATGAAATGGACAGCGTTGCTCCAAACAACCCTGTAATGTTTCAGACAGGGCCTGACACCGCCGTGAACTCTCGAGCGCTTGAACTGTCTGGTATCGACGACACTTTTAAAGCCCCTGAAGGTGCAAACTACAAACTCGAACGCGATGCCGATGGCAGACTGACCGGAGTATTACGCAGTGGCCGCTCTCTATTAAAGTATGAGTCGAATACGAAATCACCTTCTCAAGAAGAACGCATCAGCCACGTCAAAAAGCTGATTCATGACTACAACAGTGTCGGTATCACATCCGTCTCTGACCGAAATGCCGGCGACGGTGCTGTAGATATTTGGCGTACTCTTCATGAAACTCAAACACTCAATGTGCGGGTGTTTCTGTATTACTCAATGAATGCAAAAGCCGCACCCGAGGCTATCGCCAAACGTATTGAAGCGGCAGCGTCTGACCCGCTTCACCAATACAATCCCCACTTGTGGCTCCGTGGCGTCAAGGTATTCCTGGATGGTGGCATGCTCACCGGAAGTGCATTTATGAGAAAACCGTGGGGCGTAAGTGAAATATATTCAATTACAGATCCTAAATATCAGGGGATGCGATACATCGAGCAGGAACGACTCTATCAGTTCTCAAAACTGATGCTGGAAAAAGGCTTTCAAATGACTGCGCATAGTGTTGGTGATGGGGCTGTTCATGCCTTACTGGATGCGTATCGAATGATCGATGAATCCGACTTCAAGGTAAAAGAGCATCGGCCATGCATCACGCACTGTAACTTTATGAGTGCCGATGCCATTCAGAGCATGGCAGAATTGGGAGTGGTTGCTGACCTTCAGCCTGCATGGCTGTACATGGATGGCAAGACATTGCTCCGGCAATTTGGCGAGAAGCGAACTGAATTCTTCCAACCCTATAGGACGTTGTTCGATAACGGAGTCGTTATCGGTGGAGGTTCTGATCACATGCAAAGGATTGGGAGTTTACGGAGTGTGAATCCATATAATCCATTTCTCGGCATGTGGATCACGCTCAAGCGACAACCACGATACATGACCACATCGCTTCACCCCGAGCAGGCCATTACACGTCAGGAAGCTCTGCGACTTTATACGATTAACAATGCTTTCCTGACATTTGAAGAAAATCAAAAGGGCTCTATCGAAAAGGGAAAGCTCGCGGACTTCGTCATTATCGATCGTGACATCACAAAAGTCGACTTGGACAAAATCAAAGACACCAAGGTCTTAAAGACATACCTTGGCGGAAAGCTTGTATACGACTCCGTAAAACCTAGGGACTAGCCGTCGCACCTAGATCAATTCAGCAATTGGCAATCGACCTTGATCAACAAGGTATTGCGGGCGACCGTGCAAGTCATCAACCGTTGCGGTACGTGGATCAAGTCCAAGGTGATGATAAAGCGTTGCAAACACTTCCTGGAATGCGACTGGGCGGTCAGCAGGTTCTGCAGCTTGACTATCTGTCGCTCCAATTACTTGTCCATGACGCATGCCACCGCCTGCCATCAATGCACACGCAACTCGAGGCCAGTGGTCACGGCCAACGCGAGCGCTGATCTTCGGAGTTCTTCCGAATTCACCCCATACCAGGACTGCCGTGTCTTTATCCAGGCCACGTTCGTGGAGATCATCTATCAAAGCTGTGATCGCTTTGTCAAAAATCGGGAAGTCTTCCTTTTCACGGGTGAAGATTCGGTTATCAACTCGACCTTCCGTATTCATACCCCCGTGCCAGTCCCACTTACTGTAGTTAACGGTCACAACACGGGCACCTGCTTCAATTAACCGGCGAGCAGCCAGAAAACTCTGAGGCACGCGAGGAGCGCCGTTAGCGTCAATCATTACTTTTGGATCACCTTCACCATACCGTTCACGAACGGCTTTTGACTCCTGCGACAAATCAAGTGCCTCAGCCAGTCTTGAACTTGTCAGGATCCCCATCGCCTGACGTGTGAATTCATCCAGTCCATCCATCTGCTTCGTGGAGTCTGCTTCGCGACGAAAACTGTCAAGGCTTGTTAATAGTTGTTCGCGATTGCCCAGACGATCGGAAGTGATGCCCTTAAGGATCATATCGCGGCGTGTGTCGCCGAGTGGACGGAAACCCGTGAATGGTGCTCCGAGAAAGCCCGGGCCTGGCTCATTATAGGGGCCATGTGTACAGGTGTAACAAAGGCTGATAAAGCCCGGTGTTCCGGGAGTTGCTTGCCCCTGCAGCTTGTTGACGATTGAGCCAAACTGTGGCCAGCCGCCCGCCGGAACCGGAGGTGCATGCGTGCGGCCTGTATAACACTGAATTGCGTCGTGACCAGCCTGAGCATCATTGAGGGACCGTATCACTGTGAATTTGTCCATTCGCTGCGACATCATCGGCAGCAGCTCGCATACATCGGCGCCGGGAACATTTGAATGGATCGGCTTCCATGGCCCTGCGATTTCTGCGGGTGCATCAGGCTTCAAATCAAACATATCCTGATGAGGAGGGCCGCCAACCAAGTAGATCATGATCACGGATTTTGGATTTCGCGGGTTTCCATTTCGCTGATCAGCTCTTACGAGGTCAGCAAGTGACAGCGCGCCACCTAATGCTCCAACCTTGATAAAATTCCGGCGTGAAACACCGTCACATGACTTAGAGCTCGATTTTTCAGTGTTGTAGATGGTCAACATGCCGCGTTATTCCTGCAACAAATTCTCGATGGGTCCCTATTTCCTATATTCGGCCTCTTTCATATTAGCAGTGCAACTACATTTGCTGCAACTTGGATTTAGTTCTATTGATAGAAATACTGCCGATTCATCTCGTCAGAGTACGCGCAAACCATGGTCAGTGGACTATGATATCTCACGCATGGTTTACGCCTTGTAATGCCAAAATAACCACAAATTGGATTCTCTTGAAATGACCGTATCTGTCTCTCCCTTCACTATCGATGTACCTCAGGAAACGCTTGACGATCTACGGTATCGACTCGAAAACACACGATGGCCTGGATCCGTCAGCAATACTGGCTGGGATCGCGGTATTGACTATGACTACATGAAAGAGCTCGTTGCATATTGGCTCGACGAATACGACTGGCGCGAACAAGAGACCAAACTCAATGAACTCGCTCACTTTAAAGCCGACGTCGACGGATTAGGGATTCACTTTGTAAAACAAGAAGGTAAGGGGCCAAACCCGATGCCCTTGTTCATGATGCATGGCTACCCATGGTCGTTTATTCTGCTGCTTCGCATTTTGCCAATGCTCACAGATCCAGCCGCTTATGGCGGCGATCCGGAAGATTCCTTCACTGTGATAATTCCATCTATCGTGGGTTATGGGCTTTCCGATTATCCCGACCAACAGGGCTTTGGTTTTCAACATCACCCGGCGTTTTACGACAAGCTTCTCACCGAAGGCCTCGGATATGACAAATATGGAATCGAAGGTGGCGACTGGGGTGGGTTTCTCACAGCTCCATGGGGATATCACCATCCCGAAAATATTCTGGGCATACATCTGAACTGCCTCTTTCCAAGACTCGGAGATGAACGGGAGCCGGAAGACAAGGATCCTGATCTTCTTCGTGGGCTTGGTATGAAATGGGCACCTGTAAAACCCAAAGACCCAGATATGCTGCGATACTGGAAAAACGTCGAACAGTATTGGATCGATGAAGGTGCCTATTGCCATCAACAGATGACCAGGCCTCAAACACTCGCACTTGGAATGACCGATTCACCGGCAGGTTTAGCAGCATGGATCATAGAAAAATGGCGTGGTTGGTCGGGATGGGGAGATGACTTTGAGAAGCTGTTTCCAAAGGACATGTTGATCACTAACGTCATGCTTTATTGGGTTACCAATTCATTCTGGTCTGCTATCAGGCTATACAGCGAATCCTACTACAATCCGTGGGAGTTACCTGCTGGCGAAAAGATCGAAGTACCCACGGCAGTCGCAGCGTATCCACACGAGTTAGCACCAATCGTTCGCAAACGGGCTGAAATGTACTACAACGTCGTGCATTACAATGACTACGCGGAAGGTGGGCACTTCGCTGTACACGAGAGGGCAGAAGAAATGGCAGGCGACTTGAGAGACTTTTTCCGACCACTACGGCCGAAGCACTAAAACCATGAATAAAAAAGTGACATTCCTGATAGTGATCACGGCATTCGCCGTATTGGCTACTGAATCCCGTGCTAGCGAGAATCGCCTGCCAAATATCGTATTTATCTTTGCTGATGACCTAGGGTATGGGGATCTCGCTTGCTATGGACACCCGTATGCAAAGACACCGGCAATTGACAAACTGGCAACTGAAGGCACACGGTTCACACAATTTTACGTTACAGGGGTGACCTGCAATCCAAGTCGTACTGGCCTCATGACAGGCATACACCCTGCCAGATTTCGGAAATATGCAGCAGACTTTGGATTTGGCAACCGGACGACGATTACAGCGTTACTCAAAAAGCAAGGCTATGCTACCGGTCACTTCGGCAAATGGCATATGGGGCCGGAGGAATCCGATGGCACCTATGGCATAGATGAAATACAGATCATCGGCAAAAGTCAGGATCGTAGTATAGGACGGGATAACGATCTTTTCACCGCCGCCATTGAGTTTATTACAGCCAACAAGGACGGCCCGTTCTATGTCAATATCTGGGGACACGCCACTCATTTCCCAGTAAATACATCCCAATCGCTCGTCTCCGAATTCAGCAAATTAAAGCTGGATCGAAGTGATTTTTCAGCCACGATGCAACACAAGTTCGATGAGTCATTTAATGCTGGCGGAGACTTGAACGCATCAATGCGACAGTACCTTGGTGACGTCTATCAAATCGATCGTAACGTCGCGCGCGTTTTAAATACGCTCGACGCACTCGGTTTAAATGAAAACACCATCGTAGTGTTTTCAAGTGATCATGGCCCCGCACCTGTTGCTCTGGCAAAAAAAGGGGTTCGCGAATATTCGAAGAACATGCTCGGTTACGCGGGAGACTTACGTGGTGGTAAGCATCAAAAATACGAGGGCGGCACACGTGTCCCGTTTATTATCCGATGGCCAGGCCACGTAAAAGCCGGTCGAGTTGATACCACGAGTGTCGGTTCATTTATCGACTGGCTTCCAACACTCTGTGCCATCGCCAACATTGAGCAGTTACCTGCGAACCTGGACGGCGAAGACATCTCTGATATTTGGTTAGGCTCACGTCGAGATCGCGCCACGTCACTGCATTGGAAAACTAGTGCCACGGGCAGCGCACCGGCAATGCGCAGTGAAAATTGGAAGATTCACCTACCTAGAAAGAAACAAGGCGTCGTAGAGCTTTATGACCTGATCGCTGATCCAAGTGAATCAGAAAATATTGCTGCTGATCACCCGGAGGTAGTAAATCGCCTTTCAGAACAGCTACGGTCATGGGCTGCAGAATTGCCAATGGAGTATATTAAGCTTGGTAAATAGCGGGAACTTATAGGTTGTTAGCGACTCACATCACCACCATCGTATACGTGTTGGGTATATCAATCCGCTCGACCACGCCGAATTAAATGTCCTTTGGTCTAGTCGAGTGTTGGACATCAGCCCAATCCCGGTAAATTGCTTACATCCGGATAGGTAAGCTCACAATCTGATGTTGTCCCAATCACTGTATTTAGGCATGACTTGGCGATTCCTATCGGAGAAGTAGCGCCCGCTGGCTTATAATGATGGATAGTAGCGCACCACTTAGTCGCGCGCATTGACTGGTCGAAACCATAATGCACATCCGTCATATAGATCGGAAAGCCAAATGACACAAAACGGATGCAATCGTGCGGAACACATCCCGGTTGGACGACGTGAGTTGCTAAAGGTCGGTGGGATGAGCCTCATTGGGGCCGAAATGGCTGACGTTATGCGGTTAGAAGCCGATGCGTCAACATCCAGTTCCACCTTTGGTAAAGCCAAGTCCGTAGTTTTTATCTTTCAGTCTGGCGGGCCATCTCAACACGAGACTTTTGACCCCAAACCAGATGCTCCTGAGACAATACGGGGCGAGTATTCAACAACACAAACCAAACTGCCTGGTGTAAACTTCTGCGAACACCTGCCGAAGCTTGCCGCGCGAGCTGACCGCTTTTCGATCGTACGCACGATGCGGCAACACTTTAACAGTTGCCATGGCGGCTGCAACTACTTACTGCACACGGGGACGACCGCACTCCCACGCGGCGAAACCAATGCGTCTATCGTAAGAGGACAGATTGGAGGTCACGCATGGCCGTCCATCGGTTCAATGATCGCCTATGCTAAAGAGGAAGATCGCCCGTCCGGAGGACTCCCCCCGGTTTTGGAAATCCCACGGCTTAAGAACATGAAATACCCGGGTAGGGAAGGTGGGCTGCTTGGCCCTCAATTCGATCGCGTTGGTCTGGACCTTGCCCCAACATGCAAGGCTCCTGACGCCGGTGGTTCATGCCCGAATTGTTACAGCCACGACGATCCAAACTTAGATCCCGAAAGAAAACCCGGCCCCGGCCCAAAGGCATGGTGGGACAACACCAGCTGCCGAAACCCGGATTTTCACTTGCCGAGTCCCGGCCACGTCGACATATCATCCCCCGTACTGCTTAATCGTGAAACGTTAAGGCAAAAGCTTGATGCACTTGAAAAGGGACTCGAGCAAGCAGACAACACCGGTCGCCTTGCCAGATGGGACTTATTTAGACGGCAAGCACTCGACTTCATCATGGCGTCACGTCGAAGCGGTAACCAAAACCCGTTTGACTTGACGCAAGAATCTGATGCCACACGCAAGCTATATGGTCGTGAAGAGTGGGGGCAAGGATTCCTTGCAGCTCGCCGGCTGGTTGAAGCCGGAGTGCGGATGGTGCAAGTGACACTTCGGGGTTGGGACACTCACCAAAACGCTTTTCGTGACCTCAAGAACAAAGCACTCCCGTCACTGGATCATTGCTTAAGCGGTTTTCTCGATGATCTGGAAGATCGCGGGTTACTCGATGAGACACTCGTTGTTATGTGCGGCGAAATGGGGCGAACACCAAAGGTGCAGCCTATTTCTCCCAATGGCCGAAATGCCTCCGGTGAGATTTTCACTCCGGGTCGCGACCACTGGGGACACGTACTTCCATGTTTCTTTGCTGGCGGTGGGATTCAACCTGGCCGCGTAATTGGGAAAACCGATAGCAATGCGGGTTACCCGCAAACCGAAGCCTATTCAACAGCGGATTTTGCGGCAACAATTTTCCATTGCCTTGGTATCGGACCTGAGCGAGAATTTCACGATTCGGTCGGCAGACCGTATCGCATCTATCGTGGCAAGCCGATTCAGCCACTGCTGTGATATTATTTTAAATCACATGCCATGTATGAGGTAAGGTGTGATTACTATTTGATCCATTTCGTCATGCTAACCTCGGCAAGTTATAATCACATTTGTAGGCAATCCGTCGAGTTTCAAACCATCCACTTTCAAAACAGACAGGGTATACCCAATGCAACGAGGTATTCAGCGGCGAAGGTTTCTGACGGCTGCCGGCGTATCAATTGCCCTACCGCTATTTGAAGCGCACGCAAATGACAGTCGTACAAACAATGAAAAGCCTGTGAAGCGTTTTGTGTGCCTTTCCAATAACTATGGCGTATATCGGGATGCCTTCTTCCCTTCCACGGACCAAGCTGGGAATGACTATGACATTCCTGAAACACTTAAACCACTTGAACGCCACCGAGACCAATTCACAACGTTCTCCAATTTGGATCACGGAAATACCATCGGACACCAGGGCGTCCCTGTATTGCTTAGCGGTGTGCGCCCACATCTCGCCTCCTATTTTACGGAGGGGAACCTCAGCGTCGACCAGAAGATCGCTGAGTACGAAGGCGCCAACACACGATTCCCTTCCATGACTGTGCGGGTAAATGAATCCAACCTCATTAGCTTCACACGAACCGGCGTACAGGTACCGGCAATCGACTTACGTGGAATGTTCCGTGCACTTTTCATCGAGGACGCCGCTGACAAGAAACTCACTGCCGCGGACAAACTACAACGACAGACCAGTATTCTGGATGTTGTTTTGGAAAAGGCAAAGATAGTAGAAAAAGATCTAAACAAACGAGACAAGCGAAAGTTTGCTGAATACTTAGAAGCTGTCCGTAGCCTCGAAAAAAAAATCGAGCTGCAGCAACCGTGGCTCGATCGTCCCAAGCCAACGACGGACCTCATTGAACCACAGCAGGGCAAGGGTACTGAGGCTGATTTAAAGGCCATGGTCGAATTGATTGCATTGGCGATACAAACAGACTCTACACGCGCAATCACCCTTAGTTCCGGATTCGCAAACGGAGACTTTGGCCTGAGCGGCGGTTATCACGGCTTCTCACATCATGGCAATCGCGCCAACCATATTGATGCGCTTAAGAAAATCGAAAACAACATCATGCGTCAGATGTCACACCTTATTGATTTGCTTAAGTCTCAGGAAGACATCCTAAACGGTGGTACATTGCTTGATCATACGACCGTTATGTTTGGTTGCGGTATGGCGACAGGACCGCATTCAACCAAAAACCTACCACTAGTGGTCGCCGGCGGTGGGTTCAAACACGGCGAACACAAAGTATATCCGGACCCCGACTCTGCTCACCGCATTCCGGCAGCAAACCTATTGTTGTCAATTCTTCAAAACCATGGATTGGAAGTTGATCAATTCGGAACCAGCACCGGCACTCTGACAGATTTTGAATGGGGATAATCGCAATGTGCCTCATTCGTGCCTACCGAGCACATCTACTTATTACTGTTTTTTGTTTTCTCGCGGTCCCCAATGTGGCAGTTGCGGCTTCTCCACTTGATGAGGTGAAACCGTTCTTGAACAAGTATTGCTTAGAATGTCACGGAGCGGAACTGCAGGAGAACAACAAGCGATTCGACAATCTCGACACCAGTCTGGCCAAGTTAGAAACGTTACAACTCTGGCAAGGGATTGTTGACCAGCTCAATCTTGGGGACATGCCACCAAAAGATGCTCCTCAGCCAACAAATAATGATGTTGCCAAAGTTATTCGTGTCATTTCCCCTCGACTGCAGGACGCGTATGCTGAGTTGCGCAGCACGGGTGGACAGACGGTTACACGTCGTCTTAACCGGTTTGAGCTACGAAACACCATCCGTGATTTGTTGTACATTGACGACCCGGAACTTCGAATTGGCAATCGACCACGGCTAATCGACAACAACGGAAACGGTCGAGTTGAAAACACGAGCACGGATCCGTTCAGGTCATTCCCTGCAGATGAGACCGAAGAGGGCTTCGACAACATTGGCAACCGTCTGATCATGTCCGATTTCCTTCTGAAGCTCATGCTTGACGCCGCAGAGGAAAGCCTGGCCTTAGCGACCTTTAACAACGATAAGCCGGATATCCCGACGCGTGAATACAATGGCTTGATATTGAGAACGCATCGCAAGGATCTGCCGCGTCTGGCAAATGAGCTCACGCCAGAGGTGGACACGATGTTCTTTCGCGAAGCCGTCACTCCTGACGAATTACGAGGTGGCGTTGGGTCATCTGCACGCTATCGATTGACCGTCGAATTATCGGGGCACAATCAACTCCACCCGTGGGGGGACTTACTGCCTACCGATCAATCTCAACCACTGACTGTGAACCTGCGATTATTCAAACGCGGCACACGCAATGAGAACATTCCACTGGAATTCATCGAACTACCTGGCGACGGTTCTCCCAAGACGATAACCGTGGAATCCTGGATCGACAAAGACTGGATACCACAGGTCATTTGGGAAAACGGACCGACCGATCGCGAAGCCAGAGCCGACCTTATTGCCAAGACTTTCTTACCGGACTTGTATCGCGAACCACCAGATAGAAAAGTCATTACTGATAAGCAAGAATTCGATCAGGCTCAAAAGTCATGGCTGCTCGACATGCACACCGCTGTCCTTAAAAACTACATGGGACCTATGGTGAAGATCCACTCGATCACGCTTGAGCCGCTTACGGACGACTGGCCACCTAAAAGCCATACAGAGCTATACGGTTCGGAGTCCTTCACGGATGCGGAGACACGGGAATTGCTGCTTCGCTTTGCACAGCGTGCATTCCGGCGACCCGTAGAATTCAGTGAGATTCAGCCATATTACGACCTAGTTACCTCAAAGCTCAATGCCGTACCGGATATCCCAGAGGGGGGCATTCGCGAACTCAAATATAGCCTCTATGACGGCAAGTGGACAAAGCTACCTGTTTTCAAGGATCTTAAACCCATCAAGAGTGGCCCACTCGTGCAGGGTCTCGTCGACCTTCGTGTCACGGAGAAGAAGGAGCATTTCGGCGTAGTCTTTGAGGGCTGGTTGGACGTCAAGGCGGATGCAGAACACGAGTTCAAGTTAGCCTCGGACGATGGTGCCCGAATCATCATCGATGGAAACCGCGTCATCGATCATGACGGCTTACACGGTGCGTCAACTAAGACCGGTAAAGTAATGCTTAAGGAGGGCCAACGTCCAATTCGCGTTGAGTACTTTGCTTACGGTCAGCCGAACAGCCTGCGAGCATTCTGGAGCGGCCCGGGATTTAGCGACATTCCTCTAGCCGTTGGCACGACCAACACGCCACCTGAATCAACTAGTGAAAAAACGTTAGCTGGCATAAAGGCGCTGCAGTTGGGATACACGGCAATGCTTTGTTCTCCGGACTTTCTTTATCTAAA
>CEUN01136622.1_pt1 | contig 11660 bp, 8 predicted proteins | sample 361501 | NCBI WGS metagenome assembly CEUN01 (sample SAMEA2622801, study PRJEB7988) | marine metagenome | biome: marine biome (ENVO:00000447); feature: marine epipelagic mixed layer (ENVO:xxxxxxxxx); material: "saline water (ENVO:00002010), including plankton (ENVO:xxxxxxxx)" | depth 120 m | reverse complement strand
TCAGCACGCGAACTTCTCTTCCGTCTCGTTCTTCCACGGTATCGGTCCACAGAAAATCGTCAGCCAACTTTTTGAACTGGCCGTTGATCTCACTGGCGTAGACCTTGAGCTCATCCTTGCTGAGACGTGTCGGCTTGGCATCCGATTTGACGAGCTTGATGACGGCGACCGATCTGTCTTTCCATTGGCCGGGATCTCTCCGCTTGAGACGATATTGCGGATGCTTGGCGACGAATGAGGTGATCATTGCGTGCGTGCCGGTGAGGCTTTGCACGGTTCCCTGGTCTGCAGGCGGACAAGCGCCCGGTGGAAACGTGGACGTCACCGTCTGGCCGGTCTCGAACGGCTTGAACAGGAGCCAGACCTTCATGCCTTTTTGATGGGCCATCCTGACCACCAGTTCGACCAGGTCCACTCCCGGATCGGTCAAAGGCACGCCCGCAATGTAATCCTCGGCGTGGTGCATCCAGTAGACACGGGTAACCCCCAACTCAGCGAATCGCGCAAAAATGGCCTCGACGTTCTCCGGTTTCAATGCGCGCTTCGGTTGCGCCTTGCCGTTGGCCCGCATCACATAAGTGTTGAAGTCCACGGTGGCGTGCAATCCCTTCAACTCGCCTGCAGTGGTTGCAGCCGGCACGCAGAGGGCGGAGAGAATCAAGGAAAGAAGCAGTTTCATGGCGTCGGACCCGTACTTCACTCGGTTATAGCACCCTGTCAAGATTCGTGAACCGCGTGCAACACGCCGGCGGCCAAATCGTGATTCTTTAATTGTCGATCCGACGCCGTTCCCAACCACGCGGTTGCAAAGAGTGTGTCCATGTGTTGAACATTTTTGCATGCGCCACGTTATTGGATTGCTCATTTACTGTTCTTGCGAAGGACTCTCGCGATTCGTGAGATTGAAGCGACTCATCGTAGCCGGGTTGAAGGGGGTTCAATCTCGCTCAGGGTTCCCGTGTTGGAAGCGAAGGTGTCTGTTTCGACTCCGAGGTTTTGCAGCATGGTGACGAACAGATCGCACAGCGGCCGGTTGTGCTCGCGGTTGAAGGCGAGGTGTTGACCGTGGCGGCCCCCCCCGCCGGCGAGCAGGATGGGTAGATTGGTAGTGTCGTGAATGTTCGCGTCCCCGAGATTGCTGCCGTAGAGAACCATCGTGTGGTCCAGCAGGCGCCGGCCGTTCTCGGGTCTGGCGGCGAAGTCATCAATGAGCTTCCGCAACTGCAACAGATGTTCGCGGTCGGCGGCCTCGAGCTGGCGCAATTTCTCCTCGTTCTGGCCGTGATGGCTGAGGTTGTGGTAGGTCGCGGTTGTTTCTGACTGATTGGGCAGGCGAAAAACCGGGGCGCGGAAGGTGTCCACGATCAGCGTGATGATGCGGGTCGAGTCGCTCTCGAAGGCAAGCTTTGTCATGTCGAGCATGAGCCGAAGCTGGTCAAAGAATCGCTTGCCGTCGCCGATGTCCTGGGGAGGAGTTCGGCTCGTCTTCGGCTTCGGTCGCTGCTCCCACTCGCCGGCAGTCTGCAGACGCTGTTCCACCTCGCGCACCGAGGTGAGGTATTGGTCGATCCGCTCCCGGTCGGCGGCAGGGAGCGTACGGTTGAAGCGTCTGGCTTCAACGTTGAGCGTGTCCAGAATACTGCCACGCCGGCGAAGACGATCGAGTTGACGTTGCACCGCGTCCGCATCGCCCTGAACAAACATCTTCCGAAACACGTTCGCCGGGCTGGTTTCGGGGGGAAGCAGGACTCCGTCGCGCGTAAACGAGAGACTGCGTCTGGCCGCCTCACTGGCGCGGGTGACGCCCAGATTCAGGGTTCGGAACCGCGTCGACTGAGGAAGTTGTTCGGCGGCGAATTGATCCAGTGAGATGGTGTTGCGAAAGCCGAATTTGAACGCGCCCGGCGCCGCAGTAAGGAAGCAGTTGTCGGTGCTGTGCGCGCCATCCACGCCGGGATGGGACAGCCCGCTGAAGACGGTGAATTCGTCGCGCACATCCGAGAGCAGTTCAAGATACGGCGAAGGCTGGTAGTCTCTCCCCATTCCGGTCGGCGCAAAGTGCCTCGGAAGGAGACCGAGATTGTTGACGATAACGAGCATGCGCCGCGGCGCCACGCCCGGCGTCTTCGCGCGCGAGAAAACCGGACTCATGCATTCCAATGCCGGCAGGGCGAGACTGACGCCCATTCCCCGCAGGAAGGAACGGCGAGGAAGGTGCGATGCGTCGGTGGAACTGTGAGGAATGTTCATTGATTGACGGTCTTCTGCCTGGTTCCCAGAAAGATCCTGCTGTTGACCAACGCAATCATCAGGTCCCTTGCGCGGTAGTCATTGGTTGTGCAGGCATCCAGCATGGACTCGATCTCATCCCGATCCCCGAAGCGAACGGGAGCGCCGGTGGCGTAAACCGTGAACTGGTGGAGAAGATTGCGAGCGAGTTGGCGCGAGTCGCTCCTCAGCAGGCCTTTCAGGTCTTGGATATTGTCAAACGGGCGGCCATCGACGAGTCGGCCACTGGCGTCCACCTGCGAAGCAATCGTGTAGCTGAAATCGTGACCGGCACGGTCGATGCCGGACACGCGCCTGCCTTTTTCGAGTCCGCGATAACGTGCGCGCCACGCGCCAAGGACATCGAAGTTTTCCAGCGCGAGCCCCACGGGATCGAACTTTGCGTGACAGCCGGCGCATTTTTTTGATTCGGTATGTTTGGCAATGAGTTCCCGAATCGTTTGCGCGCCCCGGATGTCAGGTTCGACGGCAGGGATGCCCGGAGGTGGCGGAGGTGGCGGCTGGCCGATGAGGCGGTCCATGATCCATACGCCGCGCAACACCGGCGAGGTGCTCGTGCCGTCGGCCGAAAGCTTCAGCACGGACGCCTGCGTGAGTAATCCGCCGTAGGGGCTGCTTCCCGGCAGGTCAACGCGCCGCAAGTTTGATCCCTTCACCTCACGCAGTCCGTAATGCCTCGCGAGACGCTCGTTCACGAAGGCAAAGTCTGCGTCAATCATCGAACGCGCGGGCAGATTCTCGCGGATCATGGCGGCGAAAAACGCCCGAGTCTCTCGGCCCATCGACTCGACAAGATAATCGTCCAACCGGTACTCCGGATAGAGGCGAACGTTCGGTTCGTCGCGGCGCAGTTCGCTCAGATTGAGCCAGGTGTCGGTGAAGTGTCTGACAAAGCGATCAAAGCCGTCGCCCGAGATAAGACGGTCCGTTTGCGCTCGCAGCGTCGCCGGATCGCGCAGTTTCTTGTCCCGCGCGAGCTTGACCAATTCCGCGTCGGGACGCGAGTCGGTCAGAAAATGCGAGAGCCGGTTGGCGATCGTGAAATGATCGTCGCCTTCCATCGGCTCGCGCAGATACAGAAAGAGATTGGAGCAGAGAAACGCCTGATAACCGGACAGCAAGGCCTCGGCGAGCGTCTCGCCGCTGTTCAAATCCCTGACGACGAGTTGCTCGAACGGCGCTACGGCTTCCTCTGGCACCGGCTCCCGCGCGGCCAGCCGAATGAAACGACGCAACAGCCGCTTGGCTTCCACCTGTGGCTGATCCGACTTCACCTCAACGCCAAGGCCCTCAAACAACAACCGATGCGAAGCGGGAGGCCACGCTGCCGGCGGGAGGGGACCTTCTATTTCGAGCCACCGGAAAGCGACGCCTGGCTGACCGCCTGCCGGGAAGGGCGGGTAACGATAGTACCCCGTTTTCCCCTGGGCATCGATCTCTGGTGAAGGCAGGCCAAGCAGCCCGTACTCGATCGTCTCCCCCGCCTGCAGGTGCACGGTCGTTTCGTGGACACGACCCTCGGGAAGAATGTCGATGATGCCGCCCGTGGGGCGCACGTTCTCGGCAATGTCGTGGTTGGTTGGCTTGCGGGCGCGAAACGTCATCGGCACGGAGCGAGCGCCGCGTTTCAGCACAAAGTCTTTCAGTTGCACGACCGAACGCGCGGAGAAACGAACGCGGTATTCGCCCGTTGTGGGAGCGATCCATTTGTATGGCCACACCGCGTAAGGCCATCCCGGTGATCGAAACAGGGCCAACTCCACCAATGGGTCCGGCTCATGCTTGTATCCCCGTGGAGGCGATCGCATTTCCAGGTCGATGCCCTTTGAGTCGCGACTGAAGAACAACGACTCCCGGCCGCCGGCGATGTACCATTTGGCGGTCAACTGTTTGCCTTCGACACGACGTTTCAGCGCCGGTGGCGGATGGTTGCTGGAAACGATGGCGGAACGAAGGGCGAATTCCACCGCATCGAGATACGCCATGAGCTGCAGCCTCGACATGTCCAGCGAGCTGGAAACCTTGTCGCAATGATGGCTTTCGCGGTCGCGAGGCAACCGATCGCGAATGTCGAGATGAGGAAGTCTCAGGAGGTCGCGCAGGTTCTGCTGAAACTCAATGCGATTCAGTCGCCGCATCAGCCCCCGCCCGCTTTTTTCGATCTTCGAGCGGTCCGCAGCCGCGAGCGGACCGCGCAAGGCCCTGACCAACAACGCCCTCTCCGACGCGGGCAAGTCGTTCGGCTCGGGCGGCATCTCGCCCTTCTCAATGCGGTCGTGAATTAGAATCCAGCGATCCTGAACGGCGCGATCGTCCAGATCGAAAGCCAGCGAACTCAGGTCCAGGTTTCCTTTACTGGACGCGCCGTCGTGGCAGTCAACACAGTGCCGCTTGATAGCTGCAGCGACTGGCGCTGGAAGCTCATCGGCCTGTACCGACGATGCGGCGAGCAGCAGGCAAATGAGAACTGTGAGGGCCGGTTGCATGACTACTGAATGGAACTTCCTTTTTCAACTGAAAGGAATTCCCTTTTTCATGAGTCGGAAGGTCTGAAAGCTTCAATTCCCAATTTGAGCGAGATTCGATTTGCCTCCTTCGATGCCGATTCGTCGATCTGTCAGATCAGACGTGTTGCTTCAAGTCCATGCTGTCGTGAAGCACGCGAATGATTTCAAGGTGATCATCAGCTGATCGGTAGACCACGAAATGCCGTGGGGATTTTACCCTGCCAGATTCCTACCGTTCTGCGCATTTTCGAAGATGGTAGATCCGGACGTCATCGGACAATTCTGGATGGCAGCGGCTTCCTTGAGGCTCATGATCCTCCGCCAAATGTTCGATCGCTGCCGAAATGAGTTGGCGATACCGATCAGCGGCCAGATCGGGACTGCCCGACCGGTCATTGATCACCAGGTCCGCGCCGCAAGGCGCAAGTTCGAGAGCGATCTTGCCGTGAAGGTCGATTATCCCAGTTCGTCGAAGGTCTTGCCCGTTCGCGTCAATGCGGTGAACCAGTTTTCGAACTCGCCATTGGCGACGAGCATCTGCGCGCCTTGGGCGTGGCGTTTCTTCATTTCCTCCGGCGGGATTGTCGGGCCGCCGAAAGCCTTGCCGTGTTTCTTGCACGCTGCCGCCACCTTCTCCCACGCTTCGTCCATGGTCATCTCCGGGGACTGACGCAGGCGCAGGCTGAGGTCGCCGGGGCCGACGAAGATCAGGTCAACACCTTCGATGGCTGCGATCGCGTCGACGTTGGCAACGGCTTCGGGAGTTTCGATCTGGATGGCGAGAAAGGTTTCGCGGTTGGCCCACGCAACGTATTCGTCCGGGTCGTGAATGTGGTAATCGGAATCGAGACCGGCATTGTCGATGCCGCGATTGCCGATGGGCGGAAACTTGGTGGACTGCACCAACTGTTTCGCCAGTTCGACCGTGGATACGTGGGGGATCAGCAAGCCGGCGGCGCCTTCTTCGAGGTAGCGATATAGCCCCGTCTTCTCCAAGGTCGGCGGACGCAACATGATGTCGATGTCATAGAGATGACCGTGCGCCAGCAGCGCCTGAATCTGGTGGATCGTCCAGGCGCGATGCTCCATATCGATCCAGATGCAGTCGTAGCCGGATCGCGCCGCCTGACAGACATACGCCGGGATGTAATGACCGAGCACACAGGTTCGGATCGTCTCGCCCGCGCGAATGCGGGCCCAAGTCTTGCTTTGTCTCATGCGCGGGGATTAAAGAGTGATCGACGAGATTGGGAAACCACGAATCAACGGCTCAAAAACAACAAAGTCTGCGCGGCGCGAATACGCGCGTCGAGTTGTTTGAGAAGTTGGTCCTTCACGTCGAGCATGCGCGCATCGCCCGCCCAAGTGGCGGCATAGGTACGGAGGCGGGCATCGTCGGACTTCAGATTGCGGCGCAGGGCGTCCTGAGCCTTCTTGTCGCCCAAGCCGGCCAGCGCGTGTTCGAGGAAACACTTCGTCCAGGCATCCGGCGCATTGGGACCGTATGATCTTGCGGACAAGTATCACCCAAGGACGGATTGGTCTCGTGCAAGTGCTGCAGCATGGTTTTGATGCCGCGAGTGCCAATCTAAAAGAAGCCGCTACGAATCTGCAGCTTCCCAGCTATAAGGGACAAATCGTAAAGCATACCAGAATCGAATCTCTTCGCGTGCTGAGCACGTATGCGCAGCTGCTGAAGGTGAAGGGCAAACTGCGTTATGAGCGGAATCGATTGAAGGAGTACATTCGCACCACGGAGCGTTGGTATGGCAAGGAAAACCGGCTGATCATTCCCATTCTGTTTCGCTTGGGCTACAACTCTGCACTACGTGGATACGAGCGATCCGTGAAAGGCTACTTCGAGGATGCCATTGAACTTGCTGACAAGCATGCGGAGGAATTGGAATTGGCACCTCGAGGGGCTCGATTGCACCTATACGGATTCCTCAAGAGAACTGGAAAGACGGAAGCAGCGGCTAAAACTTTGGAACAAGTTGATCGTGATTTGACACAATCTCAAATAGACAACGAGTTAGACGGCTTGATCCGTGCGCTCTAAACGCTGTTCGGATCACCGTCGTTTTGAGTCGGACGATTGTTCGGCGAACACGTCATCTTTCGGCCATTCTTTCACGGCATTCACCACGCCATGCAGCTTTCCATCGATAAGTGAGGCCAGTCGCTTGTCGTCTGGATTCGAATTGGCGTTGAACAACACAGCCCAATTGAATCCGTCGTGTCGACGGACCAGCAAGGTGGATGTCCCTTGGATGCTGCCGGTGTGCCAGGTGTTTTCGCTGCGGCCTCTGGGTCGAACGCTCCAGCCGAGGGCATAGAACGCGGCTTTGGGTGTGCCATCCTTGTTGAGCCCGAGTTTGCCCGCCGGGCGCGAGAACATGGCTCGAGTGGATCGTTGGTTCAGGATTGTGTTGTCGTCGATGGCGCTGGCGAAGCGAACCAGCTCGATCGCCGAGGAAATCCAACCGCCGTGTGCGTCCATGACCTGCATCGGTCTTGCGTAGGGGCTGGAAACCGTCCTGCCGCGTTGCGGACCGAATGGCGCCGTCGCAGTCCTCTTCTTTTCGTCGTAATACCAGACCTCCTTTTTCACGCGGAGTTCTTCGGGCATGTGGCCGATGCGGGTTGCCGTTGCTCCGGCTGGTACAAGGAGCTCTTTTCGGACATACGATTCGTATCGCATGCCGGTCACGTCTTCGATAATTCGGCCGAGAATCAAGTAGCCGAAATTGGAATAGGCATAGCCGGTGCCGGGATCGAATTGAAGCGGGCGACGAAACATGAAGGTCATCACGTCGCGTGTGTCGCAGGGCGGTTTCTTTTTCAGTTCGTTGGCGACCATGAGATGTCCGCCAAGGCCCATCGGGTCAAAGGACCTGCCGCGATCCCAGCCGCCGGAATGTTGGAGCAGATCGCGGACGGTGATGTCATTTAGTCGGGCATCAAAGGGCTTGGATGCGCGGTAACGGATTCGATCCGTAAGCAGGTCCATCATTCGATCGTCCAGATTGAATCGCCCCGCCTCGACCAGTTTCATGATCGCCACCGCGGTGATTGGCTTGGAAATGCTGGCGATGCGGAAGAGAGAATCGGCTTTGACTGGGATCTTTCGTTCGCGATTGGCCCAGCCGAATCCGCGAGCATAGACCAGCTTGCCATTCCGGGTGATCGCCAGCGAAGCGCCGGGGACCTTGTGCTTCTTGAGGAACGCCCGCATGAACCTGTCGATTGATTGGGTCTTGGCGGTCGCAGCATCGGCTGCTCCGTCCGCTCCACCGGTGACAAACAGGGCGAGGATGAGCGAGACGGCGCGAACTTGCTTCATGCCGGCAAATGTTGCCGGTAGATCTCGCCGAGTCGATCCAACATGTGTGCCTGACTGTGTTTCTCCTCGATCACCCTCCTGCCCGCACCGCTCATCCGTTGGGTCGCCTCAGTTTCATCCAGCGCCGTCCGCAATCCATCGGCAAGTTCATCGACATTGTCAGCTGCAACGATCCGCCCTGTCTCGCCGTGGTGAATGATCTCCGGAATCCCGCCGATATGACTGCCCACAACCGGAGTCTTACAGGCCAATGCCTGGAGACCGATTTGCGGAACGCCTTCATGGCTGAGGGATGGGATGGCGAGGACATCCAGTGAGCGGAGAACGGTGGGCACGTCATCGACATGTCCCATCATGTGGAAGCGGTCAGCGTAGCCGGTATCTTCAATCCACTGCGCGATTCGTTTGCGGCGCGGTCCTTCACCCGCAATGACGTAGTCCGCATTGAGACCGTTTTCGATCAGTTTCTTCGCGGCATCAATGAAGACGTCGTGCCCTTTCCAACTGCGCAGGACGCAGACCATCCCGATCAGTTTCTTCCCCCCAGTCGAGAGTTTTTCCAGATTGGGATGTTTTGGGCCTTTGCGCGCAAATCGGCTTGGATCGATACCCGTGGGCAGTGTCTCGATCTTCGAATCCTTGAGGTTGAATTCCATCTTCAGGTGATCCCGGATGCGGTCACTGGTGCAGATTATGAAATCCGCCAGGGTGGTAAAGGCGTGTCGGCTAATCCAGCGATTCGGATAGGTCACTTCAATGTGGCGGCTGCGAATAATGAACGGCGTCTTCGCCATCCGGCCGGACATGGCCACGAACCAGCCGTCCCGGGAGCTGTGGGTGTTCAGCACTTCGATGCGTCGTTCGCGGAGAATCCGCGCGATACGCATGATGGAAATGACAAGCTTGAGTTTCTTTTGCGGAAGTTCAACGCAGTCGATTCCCGCTTCGGTGCAACGCTTGAAAATCTTGCTGGCAGCGGGCGCAATGAGCGTCACCTCAGATCCACGATCCTTGAATCCCTGGAGTTCTGCGAAGACGCGCATTTCCTGACCACCCCAACCAAGCGAAAACTCCGAATGGGCGATGCGCCAGACGCGCTTATTTTCTGCCGCTTCGCTCATGTGACGGGACGGCTGTACACAATCAAATGGCGACCGTAAAGCAGTTCATTCTGCGAAGTGATCTGCCAGTAGCGCCGTTCCTCATCAGTCATGGCCTTTCGGACCTTGCGTCGCGAATAGAATTTTCCGGGGATGCCCAAGAGTCTCTCGTGGAAGTGTTTCGGGCGCGAAAGCGGCTCGCTGATGATTTCGGGAACGTCAAATCCTGCGAGCTTGAGGTAGACATACAACTGCGGATACGACCACGGCGTGATGTAGATGTGAGTACCCGGTTTGATCTTGTCACCCAAGGGGGGGGGCGACGGGAAGAAGCCGCGAAGGAAATACTGAAGTCGCGCCTGCGGAAACCAGACGTTGGGTGTAGTGACAATAAGAAGGCCGTCTTCGTTCAGGTGTTTGCGGCACGAACGCAACAATCCAAGTAGATTGCCGACATGTTCAATCCCTTCGCAGCAGCAGATGAGATCGTATTTTCCTGCCTCATCCGGAAGACCATCATCGAGGTCGGCTTGCCAGATCTTGCGGTATCCTTCAGCCTCATCGACGTAGAGATCGACACCATCGAGTTCCAGATCGGTCTTTTCTTTTGCGAGCGAGTGGGCGAGCCAGCCATTGCCGGAAGGACAATCCAAGCCGGACTTGAAGGTCTGTCCGCCCAGGAAACCCAATACAGCCTGCTTCGATGATTTCTGCATCCGCGAAGCGCGGACGTTAACAGGGGCACAGCGGGGATTGAATCCCAAAGCAATTGTGTCTGGAGTCTGAGCGTGTGATTGCAGGTGGGTGGTGCGTTCCGGGAACCGCAACGCGGTTCAACCCCGGAGCCCAGTGTCGCGAAGCGCACACTGGTTAATCGCGAGATGGCCCAGCAACCCCGAAGGCGGTTGCACACCATTTGGCTTCAATCTCATTGTGGAACCTCGTTGAGGTTCGATACTGATGGCGCCCAGTTCCCAGCGTGCGCTTCGCGACGCTGGGATTTGGAGTTCAACCGCGTTGCGGTTGTATTGCCCCTGGTCGCGGGATTCTCCACCACCCACTTGTAACCACGCCCGGAGTCTGATGCCGGTTGATTGAGCAAGGTACATAAAAATGTCATGTATGTGACATGTTTATGTATGCATGGCTGCTGTTGGAATTCGGGAAATTACATCGCTCGAAGCTTGGTTTGGCGAATACGATTCGGCTGTGCACATGAACGAACGATCATGTTGATCGCTGGACTTGCAACAAACGGGGTTCATTGGCATGGATAGCGAGGCATTTCTCTTCGCGTTGATTCTTGGCACTGCACTGTTGCCTTTCGCCTGGCGACTGCAACGTTCCGGCGCACGACTGATGGCGTTGTTTGCCTTCGGCTTGTGGGTGGCAGTTGCGGTCTCAGCGTCACGCACGGCTCGATTGAATCGACCGGAGGTGATTGCTGAGGCGGACATCAAGCATCGCCCAATCGCCGTGCCCTCCAAGGGTTATGTCTCTTCGGACACCTGTCGGTCGTGTCACCCGAAGGAGTATCACAGCTGGCATGGGTCCTATCATCGCACGATGACGCAGGTCGCATCCCCTGGGGCCATCAAGGGCGACTTTGATAACGTGGAGGTGAATGTGCTTGGACGGGTTTTCAAGCTGGAGCGGGAGGAGGATGAGTTCTTTGCGGAAATGGATCTGTTTGAGAAATGGATCCCAGGAAGTGAGCCGGCACCGCGTGTCAGAAAAAAGATCGAACTGGTTACCGGTTCGCATCACATGCAGGTGTATTGGTACTCAGAAGGACGGGGACGGAAGCTGATGCAGCTGCCGATCATCTATAACTTCGAGGTGAATCGTTGGGTGCCACGAGATTCGATGTTTCTCCGGCCCGTTGCGGAGTTCAACAACGAGGAGGGCCGCTGGAACATCACCTGCATCAAGTGCCACACGACGCGGGGTGAGCAACACGTTGCGAGCATGAGTGACATGGACAGCAAGGTGGCTGAGTTTGGGATTGCCTGTGAGGAATGTCATGGGCCGGGCGAAGAACATGTGCGCCTGAATCGCGATCCGCGACGCCGATATGAATTGCGCCGGGATGAAGGGGCGGATCACAGCATCATGTTGCCGACGCACTTGAGCGGCAAACGCCAGTCACAGGTATGCGGACAATGTCACGGGATCTACTTCGATCAGGAACAGGATGTTCACAATCGCTATGAGCCGGGGGCGGATATTCATGCTGTGCGCGAGTTGGTGCAGCTCGGCAAGGATCCGGAGCGCGAACGCGAAATGGCGGAGCAAATGGGGCCGACCTATCTTCCTGGGTTGTTCTGGTCGGATGGCCGCGTTCGGGTGTCGGGGCGCGAATACAATGGGCTGGTAGAGAGCCCCTGTTTCACGCATGGGGACGAGAAGCGGGGAGTGATG
>CEUN01181132.1_pt1 | contig 11665 bp, 9 predicted proteins | sample 361501 | NCBI WGS metagenome assembly CEUN01 (sample SAMEA2622801, study PRJEB7988) | marine metagenome | biome: marine biome (ENVO:00000447); feature: marine epipelagic mixed layer (ENVO:xxxxxxxxx); material: "saline water (ENVO:00002010), including plankton (ENVO:xxxxxxxx)" | depth 120 m | reverse complement strand
CCTGCCTCGGTGTTCCTGCGTTCGCGTGCGAGGCTGTCGAGTTTCAGTGAGAGGATGGTGAACTGTCTCGGGGCCGGGCCTTTGTTGCCGAATTGCAACAGGGCATCCAATGCCGGGGTTGATTTGCTCAGTTCTGGTTCGGATTCCAGGAATCGCTGCAGCGGGGGATGTGCGTATCCCTTCGCAGCCATGGAGCGGTTCGCAACGTGGTCATAATGCCGGGGCAGTGAACTGACGATGGCGGATGAAAGGTGGTTCATGTTTTGACTTCGTTGGCCAACATCACGAGGACTTCTGCGAACGGAACCTGCTTCAGGTCGCCAATCGTCAATGCGATTTGCAGCCGGACCGCGGAGTTCTTTTCGCGCTTCATCGCTCCTGCAAGTCGCGCGACTTGACTCTCAGTCAACGAGTCCTCATGTGAGGCGATTCGCCGGTAGGCCATTTTGCGTATTCTTGGATCTGCATCTTCGGCAAACTCCAGAAGGAGTTTGTTGTTGGGTTGGCCTGCGAATGTTCAACTCTCCCGTGTGTGGTGGATCCAACTCATCTGCAACGACACGACCAGCCCGTTGGGTATGATTCAATGCCCCCACCCATGACACGGAAGTTGCAGCTGGTGGGAATTGATGAACAATTCACGGCATGTCCAAACCAATCCAAGCGCTTACACGACGCGGGCTCCTCAAAAGCGCTCCGCTGGCGTCGGCTATTCCATTGGCCCTTCACTCATCGTCCTCAAACGTCGAGGCCTATCGTCCGTTTGCCGCGCAGGGAATGAACGGTTGTCAGTTGCTTCCCGGTGCACAGTTCTACGTGGGAATCGACAACAAGGGGCTTTGGCCGAACCTGACCAAGCTGTCCAACGGTGAATTGGCGGCCGCAATCTACAATCATCCGAGCCACGGTTACGGCGACAATAGTGACGTCGAACTGTGGGTGAGTTCCGATGGCGGGATCAGTTGGAACTTCAGGAGCAAGGTGTCGAGTCATCCGGAAGTTCCCAACGGCATTCGCATGAATCATGCGATCGGGTTGAATTCGGACGGACACCTGGTCGCATTGGTGAGCGGTTATCAACCCAGACAGAAGCTGCCCTTCCTGAAACTGCAGCGCTGTCTGTCGCGAGATGATGGTAAGACCTGGGAACGGGCTCTCTTGAATACGGAAGTGATTCCTCATGGAGATATATTTCCGCTTCCGGACGGTCGACTGGTTTGTCCCTCATATCGGAAGCTTCCCGGGCCGGGGCGGAAGCGTCGCGCGAGCGTGATCTTCAGCCGGGACGGCGGTTTGACCTGGGGCGAAGAACAGCCAAGCGCGAATGACGTGAGCGAGTCGTTTATATTAAGACGACCGGACGGGGAATGGCTGGCGGTTTGTCGCACCAGTTGTCAGGACCGGATGGACGGCGCGCTGCCGCACGGAAGCGGGGAGACGCTCATTCGATCCAAGGATGAAGGGAAGACCTGGACGGAGCCGAAACTGATCTCACCGCAAGGGCAGGAGAACGCGCAATTGTTGGAACTGAAGGATGGGCGGCTGCTCTGCTCGTTTACGAGCCGCATCCCCGGCCTGTTTGGCGTCGTGTTGCGCATGAGTGAGAACGGAGGTGATTCCTGGTCGATCCCGGTTGTATTGATTTCCTGCGCGGCGCGGGATTGGCACAAGACAGATGTGGGCTATCCGTCGAGTGTCCAGCTCGATGATGCTTCGATTGTGACGGCATATTACTTTGGTCCCAAAAAACCGGAACACGCGGCACATACCTTGCCCTGGCATCAGCGTTATCACATGGGCGTTGCGAAATGGGATCTTTCCATGTGGCCGAAGGATGATTGAGTATCGCGCCTTAACTCCGATGAAACACTCGATCATTCTCTTGCTCGGATTGATGTCCGGCACATTGGTCTATTCTGCTGAACGACCGAACATCCTTTGGATTCTGGGTGAGGACGCGTCGCCACACATCGGTTGCTACGGTGAGAAACTGATCAAGACACCGCACCTGGACAAACTTGCCTCCGAAGGGATTCGTTTTGAAAACGCGTTCGTTACCTGCCCGGTTTGTTCGCCGAGTCGCTCGGCAATGGTGACGGGCATGTACCAAACAACGCTCGGTGTGCACAATCACCGGAGTCAAAACGAGAACGGAAAGGGTGGGGGATACCCGCCATATTTCGACAGCTATCGCCTGCCGGTGAAATCGATCCCCGAATTGTTGCGCGAAGCCGGATACTTTGTCACGAATGGCTCGGGGCCGGCGTGCAAGAAGAACGGGAAGACGGACTACAACTTCACGACTCCGAACGCCCTCTATGATGGAGCGGATTGGCGGAAGGCGGGTGACAAGCCCTTCTTTGCGCAGATTCAATTGAAGGGCGGCAAGAGCCGGAACAAGCGTCAATCGACCGTTGATGCATCGAAGGTGAAACTCCCGCCTTACTATCCCGATCATCCGGTGCTGCGCGAAGACTGGGCGGTCTATCTGAACTCATGGATCGATCAGGACCGGCAGGTTGGAGAGATCATGGAGTCGCTGGCGGAAGCAGGTGTGGCAGAAAACACCGTGGTCTTCTTCCTGACGGATCACGGCGTGAGTCATGCGCGTGGAAAGCAGTTTCTGTACGAGGAAGGAATTCGCGTGCCCCTGATTGTGCGTTTTCCAGATGGTCGTTCAGCAGCAACGGTGCGGAACGATCTAGTCATTCATATCGACCTGGCTGCCACTTCACTGGCCTTGGCCGGTATCAAGATTCCCGATCGCCTCCAGGGAGTGGATCTGTTTGCGAAGGACTATCAACCACGCAATCACGTGATCACGGCCAGAGATCGCTGTGATGAGACGGTTGAGATTCTTCGCAGTGTGCGAACGAAGCGGTACAAATACATCCGCAATTTCATGAGTCACGTTCCGCACCTGCAACCGAGCCAGTACAAAGATGGCAAAGAGATTGTGCAGACGATCAAGCAGCTTCACGCAGGTGGGAAACTGAACGAGTTGCAATCGCGTTTGCTCGTGGTGCCGCGTCCCCTCGAAGAACTCTACGACCTCAAGAACGATCCTCACGAAACGATCAATCTGGCTGCACAACCCAAACATGCGAAGCGACTGGCCGGACTGCGAGCGTCGCTGGCGGATTGGATGATCGAGTCGCGCGACCTTGGACTGTTCCCTGAGCCTTTGCTTGAGGATTTTGGAAGGGCATCAGGGAACAAATATCAGGTGCTGCGATCCAAGCTGTCGCGTGGTGCGCTTCGATCGCTGCTCTCCGCCGTGGAAGCCGCTGAACGCGGTGAAGTCGCCGGATTGAACGATACGGATCCAAGCATTCGATTTTGGACGGCAACGTGGGCGGGGGTGAACAAAAAGCGGTCCTTGACGGAGGAACTAAAGGCCTTGTTGGACGATGATCACGAGGCGATTCAGATTTCAGCCGCCCTCGCACTCTGCCGCATGAAGACGGACACGGATCGCGCGATTGCTGTACTGGTGAAGCACCTCGATAGTTCCAACCCGATTACCGGTATGTATGCGATTCGCGGGATTGAGTGGTCCGGCGTTCGCAACGCTGAAACAATGATTGCCGCGAACAAGGCGGCAAAGGGTAAGTATGAATTCACACGTCGAATCGGACGCCGATTGCAGAATCAACATTGGTGATGAATAGAAGTGTGAACTGTCTGGCCGTTTGCGGCTTGCTCTGCATCGCTGTTTCATCCGGCAGCGCGGCTGAAGTGATTCTCAAGTCAGAATTCAGCCACCCCAACCTTTCTGAGTGGAAGACGTTTTCCCGTGGCACGGCGCCGAATGTTCTCGTGCGAGATGGCGTGCTGGAAGGAAAGCGATCCAAGTCGACTGGCTTGGTTGCATTGTCTCGTTGGTTTGACAAATCGCGGACGAATCTCGCGGTTGAGTTCTCGCTGGCTGTTTCTCAGACGCGTGGGCGTGCATTTCACATCTGGACGCAGGAACCGAATGGGAGGGATGCCAGCCAACTCAATCTCTGTGTTCAAAACGGTCGCCTGCAACACTTCGATGGGCGTGATCGGGCCTGGTACACGGTCCCGGCCAAGATTCAGGCGTCGAAGAATCCGAAGAATCCGGTTTGGCATCGCATTCGGGCGGTGATGAATGCGAAAGAGCGAGGGCTTGATTTGTGGGTTTCCAAACCGGGCAGCCTGGATTTGCCGGAGAAGAAGACCGCAACGATGGCGGGTTACCGGATCAATCTTCCCTATGCGGGAATCAGTTTCGTTTCAGGAACCAGGATTGCGGATGGCGCCTGGTATCTCGTCGATGATCTGGTGGTTGAATCGGGGAGCGATATTCCCAGGCCTGGGAAAGTTGATCCGCTTCCCGAGCCGTATCGTTTCTGGACAGGTGGTGTGATTCCGAAGAATCCGGAGGAGATACCATTTGCGAAAGGAATCGAAGACAGGGTCATTCATCGCCCCACAAAGGATGGCTATAGATTTCTCCACGGCGCGGCCATCTTGGAACACAAAGGAGTGTTCTATGCGAATTGGGCGAACAGCCCGGTGAACGAGAATGGACCGCATGAAACGTTGCAGGGCCGTCGGTCTACGGATGGGGGCAGGACTTGGGGGCCATTGGAGATGATCGGACCGGGATTCGGCGGGAATGAGCGTCACAGTCATGGGGTGTTGTTCACGCATCGAGATGAAGTATGGACGATCTGTGCGCGTTTTGGTGTCGGCACGCCCGGACGACGATTTCCTGGGTTGCAGGGCGAGGCGTTTGTGCTGAATTCGAAGAATGATCGCTGGGAGTCTCGCGGAATCGTGGTCACCAATTGCTGGCCCTACGACGAGATTGTCAGGATGGACAACGGAAACTTCATCACCGGTGGCCAGGACAAGGATGGCTTGCCGGTCATTGCGATCAGCCAGGGTGAGGACCTGACGAAGATCTGGGATTCGGTGCTGATCCCGTATCATCCCAGACTCGCGCCGGCATTTGCCGAAACAACCGTGTGGGCGGAAGGCTCCACCGTCTTCGCAATTATTCGAGGTGGCGGAGGTGTGGCCTGGATCTCGCGAAGTGAAGACCACGGGCGAACCTGGACATCCGCTCAGCCGGCGAATCTGCCGATGCCGCGAGCGAAGGCGTATCTCGGGAAACTCTCGACCGGGCAACTCTACCTGATCTCGAACTTCAGGAATCGTGATACACTCGTCGTCTCCACCGGCAAACCAGGCGAACTGAGCCTCGAAAAGATGTGGCGCATCAAACACGGGAAATCGGAAGCGCCGCGATTCAGCGGCTTTGCCAAGGCCAAGCAATGGTCCTATCCGTACGGCTACGAACATGAAGGCAAGCTCTACGTCGTTTACTCGATCGGGAAAGAAGAATGCGGCCTGACGATCGTCCCAGTCGCTTCGCTACAGTGATCATTCCAACAGCTGCCTGGCGTGACGAAGATCAGTCACATCCTTCTCGATATTTCGCTGGGTTCACGCCTTCAACCCATACGACCTGTAATCGAAATCTGAAGAGCGGATGGATGTCGAAGCACTGCGTCCGTTCTACGAGGAACTCATCGCCCGCTATTTTCCTGCCAAGATCAGTTGGTGATTAATCCACCCTCGTAGAATTCGACGTGAGCCAGATCAGTTCCTCGTTCGATTCCCTGTCGGGAGTCCGCTTCACAACATCGATCCAATCGATTGATTGAACCTTTTCGTCGAACCCCTGCCTGAAGGAAGGCAGAAGCACTTGATACACGGTGGATGAAGAGTGGACAGATGATCCGCGAACGGATCCAGAATTGGTGGACGCGTCGAATCGCGGCGATACGGCTGCGTTTGACGTGATGTATTTTCGCCATCGCGACTGGGTGTTGACCCAGGCGGTTCGATTCACTGGCGACGCAACCTTGGCTCAGGATATTCTGCGGGAGACCTTTGATCTCTGCAATCACAGAACCAGATTGATCGGCTACGGAAGCCTCCGAGTCCGTTGTCACAGGCATTGCCCAATTCCCTGCCCGGTGATTGAATTCGCCGCATATGAGCGCGCAAACGGTTACTGGACGGCACTATCTTACGGGCAAGACGATCTCTGTTTCTGTTGAAGAGGGGATCATTTCTGCGATTGAAGATACTGAAGACGGTGAAGACCAATGGCTCGCGCCGGGTTTGATTGATCTCCAGATCAACGGGTACGCGGGAGTGGATTTTCAGCGGGACGGAGTTTCGGCGGAGCGATTGCGGGAGGCGTCAGCCGGATTGAATCGAGATGGTTGCTCACGCTGGTTGCTCACATTGATCACGGACGAGTGGTCATCGCTGATGGCGCGACTTCGGCACTTCAAGGCCTTGAGGGACGCAGACGAAGATCTCAGGAAGTCAATTGTCGGTTGGCATGTGGAAGGTCCGTTCCTTTCCCCTGAACCCGGTTACCGCGGTGCGCACCCGCCTGAGGTGATGTGCGATCCAACGCCGGAAAACTTGGACGAGTTGAGATCGATCACCGGCGATGATCCGGTCTTGATCACGGTGGCATCAGAACGGTCGACTGTGAATCCGCAGATTCCCAAAGCACGAGAGCTGGGCTTTGTCGTAAGCATCGGTCATTCCAATGCCTCTTCGGACGAACTTAAGGACGCGGTGGCCCAGGGTGCGACCGGCTTTACTCATCTCAGTAACGGCATGCCGCAACAGATGGACCGGCACGACAATATCGTAGGTCGGGTGTTTGATACTCCGGGTCTCACCGCGGGTGTGATCCCGGATACAATCCATGTTTCGCCACAGATGTTTCGAATGATCCACAAGGTCATGCCAAGTGACGCGATTTATTACACGACCGATGCGATGTCCGCGGGCGGTGCGCCTCCTGGGAGGTACACCGTGGGCAGGATCGAACTGGAAGTCGGCGAAGACCAGGTGGTTCGCATGCCGGGCCAGACAAACTTTGCCGGCTCGGCCTTGAGTCCGATCGATGGAATTCGGCGGGCTGCAAAGATGCTTGGACTCAGCTGGCGTGACGTGTGGGATTACATGTCCGGCAATGCGGCACGCTTCATGGGATTGCCGGTTGGTCTGGAGGCAGGAGCGCCGGCGGACTTCCGCGTCATCGAAGAAGAGGGTGATGATATCCGGATCTGCCGCTGATAATACAATTGTAGCAAGTGATGGTATATCACTTGTGCTTGGTTTGAACGGGACTATCTTGAATCCGTTCCAGGACAAGCAACAAGGGCACGGGCACTCTGTGTTTTGATCGGGAAAAATGAGCGCACAATTGGAATCCGGCCGGGAGGTCTGCCACAAGATCCTCACAAACGTAGCATCAGTCATCCACGGACAACGCGACACTTTGCGTCTGGGGCTGGACTCCGAGTTTTATGCGGTCGAAGAACGTTTGAAGGCAATGGGACTTGTGCGACATGAGGGCGAATCCCTGTTGGACTGGCATGGCAGGCTGAAGCAGCGTGAGGAAGTTCAACCGGAGTTGCTGCAGGTCATCCTGAATCTCCACTACCGGTATCGTTTCGATCCGATTGGATTTGATGAGAACGACCGGAGCCTGTTGAAGGAACAGGTTCGAAAATGGTTGGAAGCGATTCAGCCGGCATGAGCGAAGTTCGCGGACTCGGGTCCGCTGCCACGAGAATCAATTTCGAGGATGAAACTCCTTGTGCACTTCGCGCAAACGACTGTTTGCCACATGCGTGTACACTTCGGTCGTGCTGATGCTCGAATGTCCGAGGAGTTCCTGAATCACCCGAAGGTCAGCGCCATGTTCGAGCAGGTGCGTGGCGAAACTGTGACGCAGCATATGTGGGGTGATGTTGCGTTCGATGCCCGCTGCAGCAACGCGTTTCTTGATACGCAGCCAGATCGTGATGCGTGAGAACGCGGTTCCACGTTGCGTCAGGAACACCGCAGCAGGGGATTTGGGCTTCACCAGCTTGGGTCGTCCGTTCGTCAGGTAACGATTGATTGCATCGGTGGCGTTGCGGCCGACCGGAACGACGCGTTCCTTGTTTCCCTTGCCGATGACGTTTATGAATCCGGCATCGAGGTGGAGTTGCTCCAGTCGCAAGGTGCGCAGTTCCGAGAGACGTAGTCCGGAGGCATAACTCAATTCGAGGATCGCGTGATCACAAAGATCGGATGGGGTCGGCTCGGTGGGTCGTTGAAGAAGTTTGGCGATCTCATCAGAGGTGAGTGCTTTGGGCAGGCGTTTCCAACGTTTCGGGAGGGAGAGATTTTCAGCGACGTTGACCGGCACAAACTTTTCCTGTTCGGCGAAACGATAAAACGCCCGCAGCGCGGCAATTTGAACATACAGACTCTCGGAACTCAGTTTCTTGGATGATTCCTCCGGCGCGTTCTCCAGCTTGCGCATCCGCTCATGCTGCAAGAAATCGGTGAGATTGTTGAGAGTCACCTTGCGCCAGTTTGAGATGCCGTTTTCCTGCGCCCAATGCACAAAACGAAACAGCAGTCCCGAATAGGTCTTCTCCGTCTGCTCCGATTGGCCGCACTCGTGGCGGAGATAAACGAGGAAATCTTCGACTAGGTCTTCCACGATAATGCTAGAGCTTACGCGTTCGAGCTGAATTTGCGAGTCAATCGGAGGTCGCACTCGGGAATCCCCAAACTTTTCCTTTTCACACTGCCCGGAAAGGGAAATTCTCCCCGCCGTGAAATTCCAGACAGCAATTCTGATGGCTGCTTTGCTTTTGAGCGGCTGTGGGCAAAACACACAGACGACCGCTCCCGGGTCAGGGTCCGGCGGCTCAAGTGCCCAGATTCTGCATATCACCAATGGGACTGAGCCCGAGGATATCGATCCTCATATCGTTACGGGTGTCCCGGAACATCACATCATCACCGCCCTGACCGAGGGACTTGTTGGCGAAGATCCTGAGGATCTTCATCCGGTGCCAGGCGTCGCGGAACGATGGGACACGAGTGAAGATCTGACCGTATGGACCTTCCATCTTCGCACCAATGCAGTGTGGACTACGGGTGAACCCGTCACGGCGCAGGATTTTGTGGCTTCCTTCGAGCGCATCCTTAATCCTGAACTCGCCTCCAAGTATTCCTACATGTTGTTCGTCATGAAGAACGCGCAGGCCTACAACGAAGGGAAGATCAAGGACTTCAAGGAAGTGGGAGCCGCGGCGATTGACGAGCGCACACTGAAGGTAACACTGGGTGCGCCGACGCCCTACTTCCTCGGTCTTCTGAATCATTACACCTGGTTCCCGGTCCACATGGCGACGATTGAGAAACACGGTCCGAAGTACGCCCGCGGCAATCAATGGACTCGTCCGGAGAACTTCGTTTCCAACGGACCGTTCAAGCTCGTGTCATGGACCACAAACGAAAAACTCGTGGTTGAGCGAAGCCCAACGTATTGGGACAAGGATAATGTGAAAGCCGACGAGATTCATTTCTATGGAATTGTGAGCGCCGATACGCAGGAAAAGTACTTTCGCGCAGGACAGGTGCACAATGCCTACCAGATTTCCTCCGACAAGATCCCGACCTACAAGAAGAACAAACCCGAACTCCTGCACATCACCCCACACCTGGCGTCGTACTTCTATCGATTGAACACGACCAAAGGCGTCACCAAAGATGTGCGCGTGCGCAAGGCGCTCTCAATGTCAATTGATCGCAAATCGCTGGTGGAGAACGTCACGCAAGGCGGACAGCTTCCGGCGACGTTTTTTACCCCGCCGAATTGCGCGGGCTACACCACCACCGCAGGATTCAAGGAAGATATTGAGGCAGCAAAAAAACTGCTCGCCGAAGCAGGTTATCCGGATGGCAAAGGATTTCCCGGAGTCGAGATTCTATACAACACCGACGAAAACCATCGTTCGATCGCTGAGGCCATCCAGGAGATGTGGAACAAGAATCTTGGCATCAAGTCGACCCTTGTGAACCAGGAATGGAAGGTCTATCTGGACAGCCAGCGGAAGCTGAACTATGAGGTCAGCCGCGCTGGTTGGACGGGTGATTATCCGGACCCGAACACCTTCCTCGACATGTGGACTTCCTGGAGTCAGCAGAACCAGACCGGCTGGTCCAATGACAAGTATGACGAGTTGATAAAAGCGGCCGGCAAGACGGGTGACATGGAGGAGCGCAAGAAACTGTTCGACCAGGCAGAACATATTCTCATGGATGAGCTGCCCATCATGCCGATCTACATTTATACGCGGGTGTATCTGTTGGATCCCAAGGTCAAGGGTTGGCATCACACGATCCTCGATCATCACCCCTGGAAGCACGTTTACCTGGATAGCAGCGCCAAGTAACCCCGCTCCCCGCACCGGTTCTTGACGCTGCCATGTTTCGATTCGCCCTCCGCAGGATTCTGGAGACCATCCCGGTCCTGTTCGCGGTGGCGAGCATCACCTTCTTTATGCTGAAGGCCGCACCTGGCGGTCCGTTCGATAGTGATCGCGATCCGCCGGAGTCGGTGAAAAAGAAGCTGGATGAATTCTACGGCTTCGACAAGCCGTGGTATCAGCAGTACTTTATCCAGATGCGGAACCTGATCCGCGGTGAACTTGGCTATTCCTTCAAGTATCCCAACCGCACTGTGAATGGGGTCATCAGTGAAGCCGCCCCGGTTTCACTTGAGCTGGGTCTCTACGCATTGACTGTTTCCATTTGCATTGGGCTGTTCGCGGGGATACTGGCTTCGCTGAAGCCAAACACGATGCTGGATTACATTCCCTCGTCTTTGTCCATGATCGGGATCTGCCTGCCGACATTCCTTTTGGGGCCGATCGCCATTCTGGTTTTTACGCTGAATCTTGAGTGGTTTCCTCTGGCTGGTTGGAGCACACCCGCGTCAAAGGTGCTGCCTGCCTTCACGTTGGGACTTTACTACGCGGCTTACGTTGCACGGATGGCACGCGGTGGAATGCGTGACATTCTTAACCAAGATTTCATCCGCACGGCTCGCGCCAAAGGTGCCAACGAATCGCGTGTCATTTTCAGGCACGCGATCAAGGGAGGAATTATGCCGGTGGTTTCGTTCCTGGGGCCGGCAGCTGCCGGACTAATCGCCGGCTCATTCGTCATCGAGACCGTCTTCTATATTCCCGGTCTCGGGCAGCATTTTGTGAAGAGCGCCTTTGACCGTGATTACACGATGGTCATGGGCGTGGTCCTGTTCTTCGCCACATTGATCGTCGTATTGAACCTCGTGTCGGACATCATCATGGTCTGGCTGAATCCCAAGCTGAAATTCGACCATGACTGAAGCCACTGCCAGCATGGGTTCGGACGCCTTTTCCGAGGTGGAGAAGGGGCGTTCTCTGTGGGTGGATGCTTGGCATCGTCTGCGCAAGAATCGAATGGCGGTCGCCGGAGGAGTTTTTGTTATCGCGATCACCATTCTCTCCTTTGTCGGTCCAATGTTCCTGAAATATGACCATAAGGAACAGAACCTCACCAATCGGCTCAAGCAGCCCAGTGCGGAACACTGGATGGGAACGGATCATCTCGGGCGCGACCAGATGGCTAGACTTTTGTATGGGGGGCGGATTTCGATGTTGGTCGGTATTGCCGCTACCATTGTCTCCCTGTCGATCGGTGTGATTTATGGCACCGTATCCGGATATCTGGGTGGCATGGCGGATCGTATCATGATGCGAATTGTCGA